>WOYI010497565.1_pt3 | contig 101692 bp, 95 predicted proteins | sample 6423411 | NCBI WGS metagenome assembly WOYI01 (sample SAMN13441803, study PRJNA592873) | oil field metagenome | biome: oil field; feature: oil-well bore; material: oil-contaminated soil; isolation source: oil-contaminated soil from oil-well borehole | place: Germany: Wietze | collected 2016-10-18...
TATGCCGAGCTGATCTCCGAGCTGATCGAGACCGCCATGGAGCGTGCGGCGAACTAGCCACCGCGTTCGCAACTTACCTCAAAATCGGTATGCGCGATGCGGAAGGTTAGGGGGAATGCCTCGGTTGTCGTTACTGTCCACCGACGAAAGGCACCTGTTATGGCAACACTCATCACCGCGGCGTCCGGCCACCTGGGCCGACTTGCGATCGACGCCCTCCTGGCCCGCGGCACCGACCCCGCGGACATCGTGGCGACCGCGCGCGACGTGTCAAAGATCGCCGACCTCGCCGGACGAGGCATCCGGGTCGCCCCGCTCGACTACGCACGCCCCGAGACCATCGCACCGGCATTGCACGACGTGGAGTCCGTGCTGTTGATCTCCGCCTCCGCCGGCGACCGCATCACCCTTCATCGCGACACCGTGAACGCCATCGCCGAGGTCGGCGTTGAAAAGCTCGTCTACACCAGCGCACCTCGCGCCACCACCAGCACGCTGCTGCTCGCCCCCGACCACAAGGCCACTGAGGAGGCGATCGCCGCCTCCGGGCTCCCCGCAGTGATCCTGCGCAACAACTGGTACACGGAGAACTACGCCCTCGACCTCGCGCGCGCCGCCGAAACCGGAGTCCTGGTGGCCTCGGTCGGCGCGGGGCACGTCGCCAGCGCCAGCCGCGCCGACTTCGCCGAGGCCGCCGCCGCCGTGCTTCGGGAGGACGGGCATCTTGGCGCGATCTACGAGCTCGCCGGAGACGTGTCCTGGGACTACCACGACCTCGCCGCTGCCATGGCCGACGTCGTCGGACGGGAGGTCGTCTATCAGTCGCTCACCGAGGCCGAGCACCGTGCTGCGCTCGAGGCGGCTGGGCTCGACGCCCACACGATCGCGTTCATCACGTCGATCGACAGCGGCATCCGCGACGGAATGCTCGGCGAGACCGACGGCACCCTCTCCCGCCTCATCGGACGCCCCACCACCCCGCTCGTGGAGGGGCTCCGCGGCGTCTTCCAGGGCTGAGCCGGCGAGCCCGTTCCACGTTGACTCGGCACTGCCGCCGACACGATCATCGGAGCGGGCCGGTGACTTCTCCGACGGCGAACGACCGGCGCAGGACTCTAGCCGGACTCTGTGCAGACCTGGCCGTTCTGGGGCAGCACGCTCACGACCTGCGACAGCGTCTCGAGCACTTGCGCGCTCGAGACGACGTCGTTGTCGAGGTACACCTCCACCGCGGGGGTGCGGTCGAACGTGGTCACGCGATATCGCGGGGCATCCGATTCGTCGATCACCCAGTCCACGCCGTTGACACTGTGGCAGGGGAGCGTCGTGGGTCCGAGTTCGGGCACGCCGCACGTGATGATGACGGATGCCGGATCGCCCCACGCGCCGGTCGCCTGCGCGTCGGTCCAGCGCCGAGGCTGCCCGTCGACCGTGTCGGGCAGTCGCACGGTGACATCGGCGCACGCGGGCGCGTTCGCATTCTCGGCCGGCTGCAGCGACACGGTCGAGGTGCAGCCGGCCAGCAGCGCGCCGACCAGCAGAATCGTCGCCGCGACGGGGAGGGCGTCGGTTCGGCGGGGCACCCCTCCAGGCTACCCGCGCCGCAGGGCACCGATACCGTTGAGGAGTGAGCATCCCCGACGAAGACCCGACCCTGGGAGAGCTGTCGGAGGGCGAGATTCTGCGGCGGCTCCTCGTTCGGCTCGGTCCCTCGCTGGCTCTGGTCGGCCCGGGCGACGATGCGGCGGTGCTCGCCGCGCCCGACGGGCGCGTCGTCGCGACGACCGACACGCTGGTGCATGGCCCGGACTTCCGCCTCGCTTGGTCGAGCGGGTACGACCTGGGGTGGAAGGCGGCCGCGGTCAACCTTGCCGACATCGCCGCGATGGGGGCGCGCCCGACCGCGCTGCTGGTCGCGCTGGCCGTGCCGAACAGCACCCGGATGTCGTTCGTCGAACACCTCGCAGAAGGTCTGCGTGCGGCGTGCGACGCACTTGCCCCCGGCTGTGCGGTCGAAGGTGGGGATCTCACCGTCTCCGACACGCTCACGATCGCCGTCACCGCACTGGGTTCGCTCGACGGCCGTGCCCCGGTGCTGCGCGGCGGGGCCCGCAGCGGCGATGTCGTGGCCGTGGCCGGACCGCTCGGCCGCGCCGGTCGAGGTCTCGCAATCCTGTTCGGGCGATTCGGGGGTTCCGCAGGTGCGCCTGCCGCTGTCGACCTCGAGGCGCTGACCCCCGAAGAGTCGGCTGCGCTGACGGCGCAGCTGCGCCCTGACCCTCCGATCCGGCTGGGTCCTGTCGCGGCCGACGCGGGCGCGACGGCGATGATGGACGTGTCGGACGGGCTCGTGCTCGACGCTTCGCGTTTGGCCGCGGCATCCGGCGTCACCGTCGAGATCGACTCGTCGACGCTCGGCGCTGATGCCGTCGTCGCGCTGACCGGCGGCGAGGACCACGCGCTCCTGGCGACGTTCCCGATGTCTCTGGCATTGCCGGATGGATTCCGCCCGATCGGACGGGTCGTGCCGCAGGCGGCGTATCCGGTGCTGGTCGACGGTCGTCCCCACGACGGCCGCGGGGGCTGGGACCCCTATCGCGATTGGGATGCCCACGGCGGCTGAGAGGCTGGACTATCGCGAGAGCCGCACCCACCACAGCATGGTGTCACCGTACTTCCGGTCGCGAGAATGCGCGAGGGCGTCGGGCAGCACCGGCTTCGGCGATCGCGCCGCCCGCTCGACGAGGACCGTCGCACCGGGTGCGAGGGAAGGCGCGAGCAGGGCGAGCGCATGCGTGAGCTCGTGCTCGTCGAGGTCGTATGGGGGGTCGAGGAACACGAGGTCATACGGTCCTCGGGGTCCGCCCAGGAACACCGACACCGGCGTGCGGTGGACGCGGATCTCGGCATCCGATCCGACGGATCTCGTGACCTTTGCGGCGTTGCGCTGCACGATCGCGGCGGCGCGCGGAGACTTCTCCACCAGATCTGCCGATGTCGCCCCGCGGCTGACCGCCTCGAGGCCGAGCGCCCCTGAGCCGGCGTAGAGATCGAGCACCGCGGCACCTCGCAGGGCGTCTGCCGATTCCAGGGCACCGAACAGCGACTCGCGGACGCGATCGCTTGTGGGACGCGTCCCCGCGTCGGGAACGTCGAGTGTGATGGATCCGGCGCGTCCTGAGATGATCCGAGTCACACGATCACCCTATGCTCAGGGCAGGGACCTTCGAGAGAATCGGAATCGGAATGATCCGCACGCGGACGCGCACTGTGACCACGATCGTCTTCGCCGCAGTTCTGGCCGCCGCGCTGGCCGGCTGCGGAGGATCTGGTACTGCGACGCCATCGCCGTCGACGCCGTCTCCGACGAAGAGCGCGACGCCGACTCCCACCCCGACCCCCGCGCTGGTCCCGACCGACACGGCAGCCCCGGCGAACCTGCCCACCGACTGCAACACGCTCGCGACTCCCGAGGTTCGGCAGGCGGCCATCGGCGACCTGACACTGCAGAGCGACGGTGTCGGCTTCATCCGCCCGGTGCCGGCGAACGCGACGCTCGTGCTCGGCTGCGACTGGATCGTCGGTGATTCCACCGGCATGCTGCTGCTGATCAGCACCGCTGCGCCCGCGGACGTCGCCGCCGCCGTGACGACGCTTCCCGGCCTCGGCTACGAGTGCGGGGTGTCGGACGATTTCGGCGCGGACTTCTGCCAGCTGGCGGGCGGCGGGCCCGACACCGAGGAGATGATCGTGGCGCGCGACGGCGTGTGGATCTACCTGTCGACCTCGAACCGCAACGGTCGCGCGTTCCTCTCCGACATCGCCAGCGGGATCTGGGGGTAGCCACGGCCGGCGCGCTCGCGTCCGCCCTCCTGCCTAAAATCGGAGCATGCCTGCCTTCGCCCTCGAGTCGCGCCTCGACGGCGCCGTGGGAGGCAAGACCGCTACCGCGCTCGAGCGGGCCTTCGGGATGCGCACCGTCGGCGACCTGCTCGCCCACTACCCGCGCCGGTACGCCAAGCGCGGCGAGCTGACCCCGATCTCGTCACTGCCGCTCGGCGAGCCCGTCACGATCGTGGCCGAGGTGCGCTGGGCACGCGAACGGCGGATGCAGAACCGCAAGGGCTCGCTGCTCGAGGTCGTCATCAGCGACGGCGAGGGCGAGCTGTCGCTCACGTTCTTCAATCAGTCGTGGCGACTGAAGGACCTGCAGCCCGGTCGCCGCGGGGTCTTCGCGGGCAAAGTGGGCGAATACCGCGGGGCGAAGCAGCTGGCCCACCCCGATTACGAGCTGTTCGACGACGAAGAGACCGCGCGGCTGACCGCCGAGGCGAACGCCAACCTGCCGATCCCGATCTACCCGGCCACGAGCACGATCGCCAGCTGGAAGATGCGCAAGATCATCGACCTGGTGCTCGATGGTCTCGGGCCGGTCGCCGACCCGTTGCCCGACGAACTTCGTCGCGCGGACGGTCTGCTCGATGCCCGCACCGCGATCGAGCGCATTCACCGTCCCGATTTCGAAGGCCAGATCGACAGGGCGCGCGCCACGCTGCGCATGCACGAGGCTTTCGTGCTCCAGGTCGCACTCCTGCAGCAGCGTCAGTTCGTCCGGGCGCTGTCGGCGACGCGTCGCGAGCCCGGCGCGCTGCTCGCGGTCTTCGACGACACGCTGCCTTTCCCGCGCACGCCGGACCAGATCTCTGTGGGTGACCAGATCGCCCGCGATCTGCAGGGCGAGTGGCCGATGAACCGGCTCGTGCAGGGCGAGGTCGGCTCGGGCAAGACTCTCGTGGCGCTGCGCGCGATGCTGCAGGTGGCCGAAAGCGGCGGTCAGTCGGCGCTCATCGCGCCGACCGAGGTTCTCGCCGGTCAGCACCTGCGCTCGATCGCGCGGATGCTGGGGCCGCGGCTCGCCCCGGAGCTCATGCCGACTCTCCTGACCGGTCAGATGCCCGCCGCCGAGCGACGCAAGGCGGCTCTGCGGACCGCATCGGGGCAGGCGCGGATCGTGATCGGAACGCATGCGCTGCTGAGCGACACGACGACGTTCGCCGACCTCGGGCTGGTCGTGGTGGACGAGCAGCACCGGTTCGGCGTCGAGCAGCGCGAGTCGCTGCGCGCGAAGGGCGCCGCCCCGCACGCCCTCGTCCTGACCGCCACCCCCATTCCCCGGACAGTCGCGATGACCGTGTTCGGCGACCTCGACGTCTCGACCATCCGCACGATGCCCGAGGGCCGCGCGGGGATCCAGACCTTCGTGGCGCCGCTCGCCGAGAAGCCGGCGTGGTTCTCGCGCGTCTGGGACCGCGTCGCCGAGGAGGTCGGCAAGGGCCACCAGGCGTTCGTGGTGTGCGCAGCAATCGATGCCGAGGCTTCGGTCAAGGACGACGCCGCCGACGAGCCCGTCGCCCTCGTCGAGGGCGAGGCGCCCCGAACCCGCTGGGGCGTGGCGCAGGTTCTGGACGTGCTGTCGCGGCATCCCGCGTTCGCCGACCTGCGCATCTCGCCGCTGCACGGCAAGATGCCTTCGGATCAGAAGGACACGATCATGCAGTCCTTCGCACGCGGCGACATCGATGTGCTGATCGCCACAACGGTCGTCGAGGTCGGGGTCGACGTGCCGAACGCCTCGACGATGGTGATCCTCGAAGCCGACCGCTTCGGAGTGTCGCAGCTGCACCAGCTGCGCGGCCGCGTCGGCCGCGGCAGCGTGCCTGGTCTGTGCCTGCTCGTCACCGAGGCCAACCGGGGCACCCCCGCGCGCGAGCGGGTGGATGCGGTCGCCGGCACGCTCGACGGATTCGTCCTTGCCGAGATCGACCTCGAGCTGCGCGGGGAGGGCGACGTTCTGGGCGATGTCCAGTCCGGCGCGCGCTCGTCGCTGCGACTGCTGCGGGTGGCGGCGGATGCCGATCTCATCGCCCAGGCACGTATCGCGGCCGAGCAGGTGCTCGAGGTCGACCCCGCGCTGGAGCGCCACCCCGGGTTGGCCGCCGCGCTGGAGCGGCGCCTCGGCATGGAGGAGCGCGCGGCGCTGGCCAAGAACTAGCATCGGTAGGCTTCAGTCATGAGCAGCCGGATCGCAGTCGTTCCTGGATCATTCGACCCGCCGACCCTGGGTCATCTTGATGTCATCCGACGGGCGGCTGCCCTGTACGACGAACTCCACGTGCTCGTGGTGCACAACCCCGGCAAAGAGGCGATGCTCCCGATCGCGCAGCGGCTCACGCTCCTGGAGCAGTCGATCGATGAGGGCGACGTCGAGGGCAACGTCATCGTGGCCTCGTGGAGCATGGGGCTGCTCGTGGACTATGCGACCGACGTCGGGGCCGGGGTGCTCGTCAAGGGCATCCGCTCGCAGATCGATGTGGCGTACGAGTCGCCGATGGCGCTCGTGAACCGCCACCTCGCGCATGTCGAAACGCTCTTCGTGCTGCCCGATCCGGCGCACGCGCTCGTCTCGAGTTCCCTGGTGCGCCAGGTCTCGGCGCTGGGCGGAGATGTGTCGCCGTTCGTGCCGCCCGCGGTGGCACGGTACCTCGACACCGGTGCCCGCGGCGTCTGACCGCCCGCGGCGCACAGCCGTCGCTCATCAGCGTCCGGGTAGCATTGACGACCGTGAGAAAGCATCCTCCCGGCCCTTTCGCGCTTCACGTGCGCGACATCATCCACCACCCCGGCGAAATGCGCGAATTCACGATCGACGTGCCCGCCCCGCAGAAGTGGGGCGAGGGTCTGGTCAGCGTCGCCGAAGGCGACTCGGTGCTGGTCGAGGTGCGTCTCGAGTCGGTCCACGAGGGTATTCTGGCGACCGGCCGCATCGAGACCGAGTACGTCGGGGTCTGCGGTCGCTGCCTGATCGACATCGCCGAGCCTGTCGAAGTCGAGTTTCAAGAGCTTTTCGCGTATTCTGAAGAAGAAGCATCTGACTTCGAGGTTCAAGACGACCACGTGGATCTTGAAACTCTGGTCAGGGACGCGACCGTATTGGCGCTTCCGTTTCAGCCGGTGTGTCAGCCGGATTGCCCCGGCCTCGATCCGGCCACGGGCGAGCGGTTGGCCGTCAGCACCGGATCAGAGCAGCCCATGCCCCTTGATTCACGCTGGGCCGCGCTCCAGCACTACACACCAGACCACGACGACGAAGGTCCGCGCGCAGCGCGAGTCTGATCGTCGAGAACACAGAAGAGAGCAAGCCATGGCAGGTAACCCGCCGAAGCGGAAGGTCTCCCGCTCGAACACGCGTTCGCGTCGTGCCCAGTGGAAGGCGGCGCCCATCACGCTGACCAGCACGGTCGAGAACGGCAAGGTCGTCTACAGCCGTCCGCACCAGGCGAAGGTCGTCACCGACTCGCAGGGCACGGAACTGTTCCTCGAATACAAGGGCCGCAAGGTCGCAGACGTCTGATCCCGCTTCCCGCGGATCGTGGCTGAAGTCGCACCGGAGCGTGCTGCGCTCACCGACAAGCTCGGAGTCGTCATAGACCCCGAGCTTTTGTCGCTTGCACTGACCCATCGGTCGTGGGCGTACGAGCACGGTCAGGGGCCGCACAACGAGCGCCTCGAATTCCTCGGTGACTCCGTGCTCGGGCAGGCGGTCACCGTGCGCCTTTTCACAGCGAACCCGACACTGGACGAGGGAGCGCTGGCCAAGCGCCGCGCGAGCGTCGTGTCGACGGTCGCGCTGGCGCAGGTGGCACGTGGCATCGGCCTGGGCGAGCACGTCATGCTCGGCCGTGGCGAGGAGCAGACCGGCGGCCGCGACAAGGATTCGATCCTCGCCGACACCATGGAAGCGGTCATCGGGGCGACGTACCTCTCGGTCGGACCGGACGCGGCCACGGGGCTCGTCCTGCGGCTGATCGACCCGCTCCTGGACGACCCCGACCGCTACGACGCCGCGATCGACCCGAAGACGACGCTGCAGGAGCTCGCCTCGCGCACCGGTGCGACACCGCCTGTCTACGCTGTGACCTCCACCGGACCCGACCACAGTCGCGCCTTCACCGCGACGGTGACCGTGGCGGATTTCTCGGCCGAAGGCACCGGGTCGAGCAAGAAGCAGGCGGAGATGGCCGCGGCCCTGCTCGCCTGGCGCGAACTCAGCGGCCGTGCCTGAGATCTTCCGTGCCCGAGCTTCCTGAAGTCGAGGTCGTCCGCGCGGGACTCGACCCCGCGGTCACGGGCGCAACCGTTCTCGGTGTGACAGTCCTCGACGAGCGTGCGCTGACGCGGTACGCCGGGTCGGGGTCACAGTTCGAGGCGGCCTTGACCGGGCGCGTCCTCGTCGGCGCGGCTCGTCGCGGCAAGTTCCTGTGGATCCCGCTTCAGCCGGTGGACCCGCAGGAGGCCGGCGCCGGCGAAGCGCTCGTCGCGCATCTGGGCATGAGTGGCCAGCTGCTGCTCCGATCGCCGGGTGCGGGGACGGAACGCCATGAGCGCATCCGGTTCGAGATCCAGCATCCTGGGCACGGCGACCTCGCGATCGTGTTCGCCGACCAGCGAACCTTCGGCTCGCTCACACTGGACCCTCTCGTGCCGACGCCGGATGCCGCTCCCGGCGGCTGCGGGACGCGGGATGCGTCCGTGCCCGGTCAGGTCGCCCACATCGCACGCGATCCGCTGGATCCCGCATTCAGCGACCGTCGTTTTCGAGACGCGGTCGGCCGCAAGGGCTCCGCCATCAAACGCGTGCTGCTCGACCAGACCACGATCAGCGGCGTCGGCAACATCTACGCCGACGAGGCCCTCTGGCGCGCCCGCATCCATCCCGAGATTCCCTCCCGCACCCTGTCGACTCGTGCGGTGAACCGTCTGCTCGCCGATGTGCGCGGTGTTCTCGATCAGGCCCTGGCCGAAGGCGGCACGAGCTTCGACGCGCAATACGTGAACGTGAACGGTCAGGCGGGCTACTTCGCGCACTCGCTGAACGCCTACGGTCGCACCGGCGAGCCGTGCCCTCGGTGCGCGCGCCCGATCGTGCGAGTATCGTTCATGAACCGGTCGAGCCACTATTGCCCGCACTGTCAGGCGCCGCGTTGAGTCGGCAGGACCGGCGGTCTGCCGGTCGATGTCAGTCATCGAGCACCTTCTTCCACGCGCCCTCGTAAGCGATCGGGACGAAGCCGATCGCCTCGTTGATGTCGAGCATGGGGCGATTCTCCTCGGCGTTGTAGGTGATCACGCGCGGCGACTCCGGCGCGAAGTCCCGCCACGTCAGCAGGCCGGCGCACTTCACCAGCGTCCCGAGCTTGTGGCCGCGGTGATCCTTGAGTACGAGCGTGTCCTCCTGGTGGGTCGCCTCGGTGCGGTCCTTGCCGATCACGAGCTCGTTGAAGGCGCAGAGCTCTCCGGTGGCGATGTGCTGCGCCGCCGTCACCAGCAGCGGCCGTCCCGCGTCGGTGTACATCGCGTCGTGCCGGGCGACGCGCGCGGCATCCCAGGTCTCTTCGTCGAACTCGAGACTTGCGGCCGGCGCATCCGTCACCATGCGGGACTTCATCCACGCGTAGCCGGCGACGAACTCGGCCGGCGTCGGCGCGAACCACTGCACCACCCGGTAGCCCTCAGATGCTGCGGTCGCTCCGCTCAGAAGCCGCTTCACCTCTTCGAACGGGCCGCGCAGGTCGAACGCGCTGTTGCGCTCGATCTGCTCAAGCGTGTATCCGTGCCGCACATAGAACCGTGCGGCGTGGTCATCGGGAATCGTGCCGAAGCCGGTCGGCGCGGCCAGGCGCGGCCCCGGAGCATCGGGGTGCTCGGCCCACGACTGCAGCACGGTGCGACCGTTCTCGCGGGCGGTCCGCTCGACGAGCTCGTACGCGGTCGAACCGACCCCGCGACCCCAGACGTCGCGCACGAGTTCGATGAGCCAGAACGCGACCTTCGAGTCGCCCTCCAGCGGAAGGTCCACCCCCACGCGGCCGACCATCTCGCCGTCGACGCTGACGGTCCACACGAGCCGACGCTCGAGCTCGTCCGGCTGGTAGATCGGCAGCAGCTCGTCCGCGGCGATCCGATGGTCGTCGTGGCCCGAGATCTCGGCGTAGATGCGGTTTCGCACCCGCACCATCTCGATGAAGTCGGCGGCATCCGGGGAATCGATGGATGCCGGAATGGCCAGAGGTCGCAGCTCGATGCGGACAGGGGCGGTGATCATGAGAAGACCCGTTCAGGTGAAGGTGGTGCGGACGCGCGACGCGGGGTGCTCGACGGAGGCGGCGCAGGGACCACGAAGACGCGGTCTGCCGGTGCTTGCCCGTGCATGTGCGGACGAGATCGTCCGCCGGGCAGAGTCCGCCCGGGCGGCGGTCAGCCGGCGGTGGGAGCAGGGGCGCCGAACGACGAGGTCACCGGAGCGATTCCGCAGAACCGAGAACAGAGAACGTTCTCAAAGCCTGGGTTTGTCATGTGCATCATCGGTGACCTCCTTTCGTGGGTATGGACGCGAAGAGAGACACTAGCGCGCCACGGATACGCGCGTCAAGCGAATTCGCAGATTCGATGTACGACGGGCGTGTCGCGGCCTCGGACCGCCCGACGTTCTCCTGCACCGTGCTCCGGCTCGCCTGCGCGGCGCGCGCCGAGTCCTCGGGTAGCGTGAGTCGGTGAATCGACCGGGGTGGAAGGCGACTGCATGCACCTGAAGAGCGTCACGCTCAAAGGGTTCAAGTCGTTCGCGCAGCCGACGACTTTCGCTTTCGAAACCGGCGTGACGTGCATCGTCGGTCCGAACGGCTCGGGCAAGTCGAACGTCGTGGACGCCCTGGCCTGGGTGATGGGCGAACAGGGCGCCAAGACGCTGCGCGGCGGCAAGATGGACGACGTCATCTTCGCCGGCACCGCGACGCGCGGACCGCTGGGCCGCGCGGAGGTGCAGCTCACGATCGACAACGCCGACGGATCACTGCCGATCGAGTACTCCGAGGTGACGATCAGCCGCACACTTTTCCGCAACGGCGCGAGCGAGTACGCGATCAACGGCGAGGTGTGCCGCCTGCTCGACGTCCAGGAGCTGCTGAGCGACTCGGGTCTCGGCCGGGAGATGCACGTGATCGTCGGCCAGGGCCGACTGGACAGCGTTCTGCAGGCGTCCCCCGAAGAGCGCCGCGGTTTCATCGAGGAAGCGGCCGGCATCCTCAAGCACCGTCGCCGCAAGGAGAAGACCCTGCGCAAACTCGAGGCGATGGAGGCGAACCTGACGCGGCTCAGCGACCTCGCGGGGGAGCTGCGACGACAGCTCAAGCCGCTGGGGCGCCAGGCCGAGATCGCGCGAGAGGCGGCGACGATCGCCGCCGTGGTGCGCGATGCGAAGGCTCGACTGCTCGCCGACGAACTGGCCGGGCTCCGCGCCGATATCGCCGGACACGCCCGCAGCGAGCAGGAGCGCCACACCGAGAGACTCGTGCTGCAGGATCAGGCTGAGAACCTCCGGACCCGCATCGCGGCGCTCGAAGAGCAGCAGCGTTCCGAAGGCGTCGACCAGGCGCGAGGCGTGCTGTTCGGTCTCGAGCGGGTGCAGGAGCGTCTCCGCAGCCTGTTCACCCTCACCGGCCAGCGGCTCGCGCTCCTCGGCGAGAACGCCGCCGACGTCGGAATCGAGCCCGCCACCGTCTCGCAGGGCATGATCGACGACGTTCGCCGGGAGATCGACGAGATCGCCGCCGGGCTCGGCGATGCGCAAAATGCTGCCGCCGAAGCGTCACGGGACGTGATCCGCGCCCGGGCCGAACTCGACGCGCTTGATGTCGACATCGCCGCGCAGAGCGCCCTCGTCTCGGAGCATGACATGCGGATCACTGCGCTGCGCGGATCGGCCGAGGCGGCGGGATCCGCCCTCACGGCGGTGCGTGCCGGGGTCGAACGGCAGCGGCTGGCGCTGGAGGCGGCCCTGACCCGTCGCGCCGAAGCGGAAGCGGAGCTCGCGGGCGTCGGTCCGGAACTCGTTCCCGAGGGGTCGGCCGCGCAATACGCCGCCGCGTACGACCGTGCCCAGAGTGAGGCCATGGCGGCTGAAGCCGCGGTGGGCCGCGAGCGCGAACGGCTGCATGCGGCCGAACGGGAGCGCGAATCGCTCACCGCCCAGACCGTGGCTCTGGGCCGCGCCCTGGACGTGCGCAACGCCGCCGCAGAACTCGTCGCGCGTGGCGGCGCCGGCATCCGCGGACTCCTCAGCGACGCGGTGAAGGTCACTCCGGGCTACGAGGCGGCGATCGCGGCGGCGCTCGGCCCGCTCGCCGAAGGCGTGCTCGTCGAGACCCGCGATGACGCGTTCACCGTCGCGCGCGCCGTTCGAGAAGGAGATCTCGGTGTCGTCGACATCGCGATCGCCGCGTCGAGTGCCCTGACGCCGGTCCTGCCCGAGCTGACGGATATCACGCCTGCCCGCGATGTCGTGACCGCCCCGGCAGGTGTGCTCGGAATCCTGTCTCACGTCGTCGTCGCGGACGATCTCAAGGCGGCCGAGGCGGCCGGCGCGGTGTTGGCCGATGCCGGCCTGGATGCACCGGTGATGATCGTCACACGCGCGGGAGAGGTCTACACCGCGCACACGCTGCGGTCGGGTTCGGGCCAGGGGCAATCACGTCTGGAGCTCGCGGCAGAACGGGATGCCGCTGCGCAACGGCGCGACGAGCTCGTGGACGCCGCCGACTCGCTGCGCGAGGCCCTCACCGAGGCGACGCAGTCGCTGGAGTCGTCGCGTCAGCGCACGAAGGCCGCACTCGCGACTCTGCGCGCACACGACGCGGCACTCGCGGCTCACACAGAGAAGGTGAACCGCGCGAGCGTCCGCCACGAGGCGGCCATCGCGGACTGCGACCGTCTCGCGGTGGCACTCTCGCAGGCATCCGCCGCCGTCCAGGAGGCCGAAACCGCCGCTCGCCGCGCGGATGACCGACTGAGGTCGGCGCTCGAGGCGCCGAGGCCGATCCTGGACGCGTCGGCGCGGGAGGGCATGCTCGCCGAGCTCGAGACCGCGCGTGACGGGGAGATGCGTGCCCTTCTCGACGTCGAGACACTCAAGGAGCGCATGCGCGCCACCGAAGCGCGGGTGGTCGAGCTTGAGCGTCAGAGAGAGCGAGAGCGCGTTGCAGCCGCCGAAAGCGCCCGGCGCGCGGTGCTCCGGCGCGCGCAGCATGAGGTCGCCGCGCGGGTCGCCGCTCAGCTGCCGGCCGTGCTCGACTCGGTGGACCGCTCGGTGAGCCAGGCCCGTGTGGAACTTGCCGCGGCGGAAACCGCGCGAACCGCTGTCACCGTCGAGCTGGGTGAGCTCAGGCAACGGGAGGGCGTCCTGCGCGACCGCTTGGCCGGGGTGACCGAGAGCGTGCACGGGCTCGAGCTGCAGATCCACGAGAAGCGTCTGCACGTGTCGAGCACGCTTGAGCGCGTCGCCTCCGAGCTGGGCCTCGATGAAGACATTCTAATTTCAGAATATGGTCCCGACCAGGAGGTTCCGGGCGAAGGGGACGCGCCGTCCGTGCCGTTCGATCGTGCGCAGCAGCGACGCCGTCTGCAGGAGGCGGAGCGCATTCTCGGACAGCTGGGTCGGGTGAATCCGCTCGCGCTCGAGGAGTTCGCCGCGCTGGAGCAGCGTCACAGGTTCCTGGTGGAGCAGCTCGCGGACCTGACGCAGACCCGCAAGGACCTTCTCACGATCATCGAAGAGCTCGACGAGCGGATGCTGACGATCTTCCTCGCCGCGTTCGAGGACACGAAGGCTGCGTTCGGGGAGGTGTTCCCGGTGCTGTTCCCGGGCGGCACCGGCAGCATCTCGCTGACGAATCCAGATGATCCGCTCACGACGGGCATCGAAGTGTCCGTCCGCCCGGCGGGCAAGAAGATCGAGCGACTCTCGCTTCTGTCGGGCGGAGAGCGTTCGCTGGCCGCGGTGGCGCTGCTGGTGGCGATCTTCATGGCCCGCCCGAGCCCGTTCTACATCCTCGACGAGGTCGAAGCGGCCCTCGACGACGCGAACCTCGGTCGGCTGCTCGGTGTCTTCGAGCGACTCCGTGAGAGCAGCCAGCTCATCGTGATCACACACCAGAAGCGCACCATGGAGATCGCCGACGCCCTGTACGGCGTCTCCATGCGACAGGACGGCGTCTCCGCCGTCGTCGGCCAGCGCGTGGGTGAGCGCGCGTCGGTGTGAACGCCGTGCGCTGAGAGGCGCAGCACCTTCGCCCCGTAGGCTGGATGCATGGCTGAGAAGTGGTCCCTGGGTGGCGCCCTGCGCGGTCTGTTCGTGCGCCCGATGATCGATGAGACCACCTGGGACGACCTCGAGACAGCGCTCATCACCGCCGATTTCGGACCCGACATCAGCGAGCGGATCATCGACGAGCTGCACGTGAAGGTCGAGCGCTTCCGCACGACTGATCCTCGGGACCTGCAGCGCATGCTCAAAGAGACGCTCGAGGAGCATTTCGCGAAGTTCGACACCACGCTTCGGCTGACCGAGCGCCCGGCCGTGGTGCTCGTGGTCGGAGTCAACGGCGTCGGCAAGACCACCACGATCGGCAAGTTCGCGAAGTTCCTGCAGCGCTATGGTCGCAGTGTCGTCGTCGGAGCGGCGGACACGTTCCGCGCGGCGGCCGTCGACCAGCTCGCGACCTGGGCCGAGCGCGGGGGAGCGGCGATCGTGCGTCCTCAGCACGAGGGTCAGGATCCGGCATCCGTCGCCTTCCAGACCATCGAATACGCCAAGCGCACCGGCACCGAGATCGTGCTGGTCGACACGGCCGGCCGTTTGCACACCAAGGGTGGACTGATGGATGAGCTCGGCAAGATCCGCCGGGTGATCGAGAAGCAGGCTCCGATCAGCGAGGTGCTGCTCGTGCTCGACGCGACGACCGGCCAGAACGGCGTCCTGCAGGCGCAGGCGTTTCTCGAGCACGCGGGAGTCACCGGACTCGTGCTGACCAAGCTCGACGGTTCTGCGAAGGGCGGATTCGTGCTCGCGGTGCAGGAACGCACCGGCATCCCGGTGAAGCTCCTCGGCCAGGGCGAGGGCATCGGCGACCTCACCGGCTTCACGCCGCACGTGTTCGCGGCATCGCTCGTGGACTGAGCCCGACTTCAACTCTTAACATGGCGGCGCGCCGTCACGGGATAGCGCCGATGCTCCGGTGCTGGTTTCATGGGAATATGGCGATCGAGCACGACTTCTTCGGACTGCTGGAGTCCGGCCCGGACGGGTCGATCTTCTGGTCTGAGAACGTGGACCTCGGCGATCAGACCGTCACCGTCGATCTGACCGCACCGGATCAGGACGACGTGTCGGAGGCGGCCCTGGATGTTGCGGCCAGCCTGATCTCCTCTATCGAATCGATCGACCGCACCGCCCGCAACGCCATGGTTTCCGAACTCGATGACCGCACCAGCGAAGTCATCGAGTACATCCTCCAGCAGCAGGATCACCTCGGCGACGAGCTCGAAGAGATGCTGGTCGACAACTCCGGCGACGTGCAGGTCGACGTCATCCGCTCGCTGCAGCTGATGAGCATGACCATCCTGGCCGACGAGCACGGCGGCGCCGATCCGTTCGCGGTGCTCGAATACGCGCTCGACCCTGACGCGACCGACGACGTCATCCTCGTCAACCTGGACTCTGACGGCGATGTGCTGTCCGTCACCAGCGCGGACTGAGCGGGTCGCGGTTCTTCGCTCAGACAGCCTGAGCGTGTTTCGACACGCGGCCTTCGTCCGCTCATCGACGACCGTGACCGCGCACGCGGTTCACACCGCCTGCGCGAACTCCTTCGCCTCCTGGGCGATTTCCTGCGCGAGGTGCGCAAGGTCGTCGGGGATGTCGCGGCCCTTGGCGATCATCGACTGCGCCCAAAGGCGCCCGGCGCGGTACGACGAGCGCACCAGCGGGCCGGCGAGCACGCCGAGGAACCCGATCCGCTCGGCCTCTTCCTTGAACTCGAGGAACTCCTCGGGCTTGACCCACCTGTCGACCGGAAGGTGCCGGGGCGAGGGACGCAGGTATTGGGTGATCGTGATGATGTCGGTTCCCGCGTCGTGCAGGTCCTGCAGCGCCTGAACCACTTCGGCCGGCTCCTCGCCCATGCCGAGGATCAGATTCGACTTCGTGATGAGGCCGTACTCCCGTGCCTGAGCGATCACATCGAGCGAGCGCTCATACCGGAACGCCGGACGGATGCGCTTGAAGATGCGGGGGACGGTCTCGACGTTGTGCGCGAAGACCTCGGGGCGAGACTCGAACACCTCGCGCAACAGGGTGGGGTTGCCCGAGAAGTCGGTCGCGAGGATCTCGACGCCGGTTCCCGGGTTCTCGGCGTGGATGCGCCGCACCGTCTCGGCGTGCAGCCAGGCGCCCTCGTCGGGCAGGTCGTCGCGAGCGACACCGGTGACCGTCGCGTATCGCAGCCGCATCTTCATGACACTCTCGGCGACACGGCGCGGCTCATCCTGGTCGTAGTCGGCCGGCTTGCCGGTGTCGATCTGGCAGAAGTCGCAGCGCCGCGTGCACTGCGAGCCGCCGATCAGGAACGTCGCCTCGCGATCTTCCCAGCATTCGTAGATGTTGGGGCAGCCGGCCTCCTGGCACACCGTGTGCAGCCCCTCGTCCTTCACGAGCGAGTGGAGGGCGGTGTACTCCGGCCCCATCTTCGCGCGTGTCTTGATCCATTCGGGCTTGCGCTCGATCGGGGTCTGCGCGTTGCGCACCTCGAGGCGGAGGAGCTTGCGCCCGCCCGGGGCGGATGCCGGTGTCGACGCCGCGGCGGAGCCGGTCGCGCAACCGCTCACGTGAGGACTGCCGAGTACTCGGCCTCGAAGGCGGACACGATCGAGTCGACGATGTCGGCCGGTCCCACGTCCCGGCCCACCACCTCGCTGACCGTGGTGACACCGGCATCCGTGATCCCGCACGGGATGATCCCGTTGAAGCCCGCGAGCGTGTTGTCGCAGTTGACTGCGAACCCGTGCATCGTCACGCCCTTCTCGACGCGAACGCCGATCGCGGCGATCTTGTCCTCGGACAGCGGTCTGCGCACCCACACTCCGCTGCGGCCCTCGACGCGGTAGCCGTCGACGCCGTGTTCACCGAGCGCGCCGATCAGCAGCCGTTCCAAGCGGCGCACGTGGGCGACCACGTCGACGGGCTCGGGCAGACGGACGATCGGGTAGCCGACGAGCTGACCGGGGCCGTGCCAGGTGATCTTGCCGCCGCGATCGACGTCGATCACGGGCGTGCCGTCGGCCGGCCGTTCCTGAGGCTCTGTGCGCTTGCCTGCCGTGTACACGGCCTCGTGCTCGAGAAGAATCAGCGTGTCGGGTCGCTGACCCGAAACCACCTCGGCGTGCACGCGCCGCTGCAGCGCCCAGCCGTCGTGATAGGGCACGAAATGCGGTGCGAGTCCGGCGTTCACGATCTCGAGCATCGTCTACCTCCGCTTGTGGCTTGTGAGACTTTCTGGATCGCGTCCAAGATTACCCCCGCGGGGCGTTCCGAGCTTCTTCAACTACGTCGCCTCGAAATCCGACATCCTCCGGCTGGCCCGGACGAGCGGATCGAGGCATTCGAGGAGCATCTCGAGACTCTCGACGGACCGGATGCCGCCGCCGAGGTCCGCGGCGCAACGATCGCCCCCGCCGAGGACTTCGCCCCGGACGACCTGCAGGTGACGCTGTTCCAGGAGCTCGGACCGGTCTGACTGGGGCTGCCACCGCCTCGCGTAAACTTGGGGGACTATGGCAACCTTCGGCACGCTCTCCGATCGTCTCACCGACACCTTCCGCAATCTCCGCACCAAGGGCAAGCTCACGCCCGCGGATGTGGACGGAACCGTCCGCGAGATCCGTCGCGCCCTGCTGGACGCCGATGTCGCCCTGCCCGTCGTCAAGGAGTTCACCGCGAAGGTGCGCGAGCGCGCCCTCGGCGACGAGGTCAACAAGGCGCTCAATCCCGCGCAGCAGGTCGTGCAGATCGTCAACGAGGAGCTCGTGGCGATCCTGGGCGGCCAGCAGCGCCGCCTGCAATTCGCCAAGAACCCGCCGACGATCATCATGCTCGCAGGGCTCCAGGGCTCAGGAAAGACGACATTCGCCGGCAAGCTCGCGAAGCTGCTCGAGAAGGAGGGCCACACTCCGCTGCTGATCGCCGCCGACCTTCAGCGCCCGAACGCCGTCAACCAGCTGCAGGTCGTCGCCGGCCAGGCGGGAGCGGCGATCTACGCCCCGCAGCCGGGCAACGGGGTCGGCGACCCGGTCCGAGTCGCCCGCGACGGTGTCGAGGTCGCGCGCCGCCAGCAGCACGACGTCGTCATCATCGACACCGCCGGACGCCTGGGCGTGGACGCGGAGATGATGAAGCAGGCGGCCGACATCCGCGCGGCGACGGATCCGGACGAGGTCCTGTTCGTCATCGACGCGATGATCGGTCAGGACGCGGTGAACACCGCGAAGGCATTTCAGGAGGGCGTCGACTTCACCGGTGTCGTGCTGTCCAAGCTCGACGGCGACGCCCGCGGCGGCGCTGCGCTCTCGGTCGCCTCCGTCACCGGACGCCCGATCATCTACGCCTCCACGGGTGAGGGACTCGACGACCTCGAGCCGTTCCACCCCGACCGCATGGCGTCGCGCATCCTCGACCTCGGCGACATCCTGACCCTCATCGAGCAGGCCCAGTCGGCGTTCGACGAGGCCGAAGCCGTGAAGATGGCCGAGAAGCTGGCCACCGACTCCTTCACGCTCGAAGACTTCCTCGATCAGATGCAGCAGCTCAAGAAGATGGGCTCGATGAAGAAGATGCTCGGCATGCTGCCGGGGATGGGCCAGATGAAGCAGCAGCTGGAGGACTTCGACGAGAAGGAACTCGACCGCACCGAGGCGATCATCCGTTCGATGACACCGATCGAGCGCCGCAATCCGAAGGTGCTCAACGGCTCGCGGCGACTGCGCATCGCCCGCGGCTCGGGCATGACCGTCACCGATGTGAACGGGCTGGTGAACCGATTCGAGCAGGCCGCCAAGATGATGAAGACCGTCGCCCGCGGCGGGACACCGAACATCCCCGGCATGGGTCCGATCCCGGGCTCACGACCGGGAGCGTCCGCGAAGCGCGGCAAGCAGCAGAAGGTGAAGGGATCGCGCTCGGGCAATCCCGCCAAGCGCGCTGCCGAGAACGCCGGGATCGCAGCATCCACCCCCGCTCCGCCCACCGGTTCGGGCTTCGGCCTCGGCGCCGGTGCGGGAACGTCTGCCGCTAAGGGCGCGCCGAGTGAGGCCGACCTGGCTCAGCTGCAGAAGCTCCTCGGCAAGGGCTGAGCGCTCAGGCGCGGCGGTCGACAGAGGCCGGCCGTAGGAGTTCGGACGAAGGTAGGCGATGTCGGTGAACGGCGTCCGGCGCCCGGCCCGCGTCCTTCCGCGACACGGTGACCTCTCTGGGAGTCCGCCGTGCGTTGCGGACTCGTTCAGACAGAAGTGCTCACGCGGAGCTCACGCGCGAGCGAGGTCGCAGACGCCTGCTCAGCGCTGATCGACTCGGGCCTCGAGTCGATCTTCCTCGCTCGAATCAGCGACCTCGGTGTCGGGATTCGTCAGCAGGTGTGGATCGATGGGCACCCCGTCGACTTTCTGATCGGCGACCGGCTCGTCGTTCAGATCGACGGCTTCGAGTATCACAGCTCGCCCTCTGCTCGCCGTCGCGACCTGGATGCCGACGCCCGGCTGGTCCTGCTCGGATACACGGTGCTGCGATTCGGCTATCGGCAGGTCATGTTCGAGTGGGAGCGGGTCGAAGCGGTGATCGTCACTGCGGTGGCCCAGCGCATTCATCTTGCGGGACATGAACGAGCGTAGGAGTCAGGACGAAGGTCGGAGGGCACAGGACCGCTTCTCCTACGCTTGTCCGGTTTCCGGCGCCCGGCGGCGGTCCGACGGACGAGCTGGGGGCGGGGTGTTCGCGGGGGCGCCTGCGATCTGGCAGAATAGAGGGTCGGACGTGATGCTCGACCCTCTATCCAGCATCCTCGTCCTCCTTTTGAGCTTCCGCCGGGTGTGCACCCCACTCTCCAGGCGATCAGTTCGTCTCACTTCACGCAATTCAGGAGAATCGTGGCTGTCAAGATCCGTCTCAAGCGCCTGGGCAAGATCCGTGCGCCGTACTACCGCATCGTCGTCGCCGACTCGCGCACCAAGCGCGACGGCCGCGTGATCGAGGAGATCGGCAAGTACCACCCCACCGAGGAGCCCTCGTTCATCGAGGTCGACTCCGAACGTGCGCAGTACTGGCTGAGCGTCGGCGCGCAGCCGACCGAACAGGTCGCGGCGCTGCTGAAGCTCACCGGCGACTGGGGCAGGTTCAAGGGCGATAAGAACGCCGTCTCGACCGTCAAGGTCAAGGAGCCCAAGGCCCCGTTCGAGATCGACTCGAGCAAGAAGGTCGTCATCAGGCCCAAGGCTGAGAAGAAGGCCGACGCGCCGTCAGCCGCGGCCCCGGCCGAGGCTGACGCCGACGCCGCGACCGACGCAGAGTAATCGTGGTGCTCGCGGCCGCGCTGGAGCATGTCGTCAGGGGGATCGTCGATCACCCGGATGACGTGTCCATCCGCTCTTCGGCGTCCCCGCGCGGTGACCTCCTGGAGGTTCACGTTCACCCGGACGACCGGGGTCGCGTGATCGGGCGCGGCGGACGCACGGCGAAGGCCCTGCGCACGCTGATCGCCGCACTCGCGGACGGCCGGCGCGTTCGCGTCGACGTCGCGGACGACTGACGTGACGTCACCGGATGAGGCGAAGCCCGAAGAGTCATCGCCGGATCGGCCGCAGCGCGCCGTCAAGAACCAGCTGCGCGTCGGCCGTCTCGTCAAAGCGCACGGTCTCAAGGGCGCACTGAAGCTCGAGTTGTACACGGACGACCCGGAAGGGAGATTCACGCCCGGCGCGTCCTTCACCCTGCAGGTGCCCGAATCCTCACCCTGGCACGGCAAGCGTCTGACCGTTCGCGAGTTCCGCTGGATGAACAGCCACCCCGTGGCGTTCTTCGACGGCGTCGATGACCGCTCGGGCGCCGAGGAACTGGTCCGCGCGATCCTGTGGATCGACCAGGACGAAGAGGACATCTCCGCCGAAGACGACGCGTGGTACGACCACCAGCTCGTCGGACTCGACGTGGTGCGCGACGGCGACGTCGTCGGCCGCGTCGTCCGCGTCGATCACTTCCCCGCACAGGATCTGCTCATCGTGCGGCTCCCCGGTGACCGCGAGGTGCTGGTGCCTTTCGTGAAGGCGATCGTGCCCGAAGTCGACGTCCCCGGCGGCCGCATCCTCGTCACACCGCCGGCCGGACTGTTCGAGGATCTGCCGGCCGAAGACGGCGCGGGCGCGGAGGCCGAGGCCGCGGCATCCGCTGACGAGGATGATCCCGAAGAGGCCTGACGTGCGCATCGACGTCGTCACGATCTTCCCGTCGTTCTTCGACGTCCTCGAGGTCTCGCTGCTGGGCAAGGCCCGTGGTGCCGGACTGCTCGATGTGCGCGTGCATGATCTGCGCGACTCGACGCACGACCGTCACCGCACCGTCGATGACACACCCTACGGCGGCGGGGCCGGAATGGTGATGAAGCCCGAACCGTGGGGCGAGGCGCTCGACGCGATCGCCGCGGATGCCGGGCCGGAACGACCCGTGTTCATCTTCCCGTCGCCGGCCGGCGAGGTGTTCACCCAGGCGACCGCGCGGGAGTTCGCCGAGCGCGGGCACCTGGTGTTCGGCTGCGGTCGCTACGAGGGCATCGATGAGCGTGTGTTCGCGCACGCCGCCTCGCTCGGCGAGGTGCGGCTCGTGAGCCTCGGCGATTACGTGCTCAACGGGGGAGAGGTCGCCGCGATGGCGATGATCGAGGCCGTGGGCCGGCTCATTCCGGGCGTCGTCGGCAATCCCGCGAGCCTGGTCGAGGAGTCGCACGAGGGCGGAATGCTCGAATATCCCTCGTACACCAAGCCCGCCGCGTGGCGCGGGCTCGAGGTTCCGCCGGTCCTTCTGAGCGGCAATCATGGCGCGATCGCCGCCTGGCGACGCGAGCAGCAGGTCGATCGGACGCGCCGGCGACGGCCCGATCTGCTCGATGGGGAAGACTAGTGACCTACGACTTCGGAGGCGTTGTGCAGACTTGGCCCGGCTCGAGCTACCCGCTCGGCGCGACGTTCGATGGATACGGAACCAACTTCGCGCTGTTCAGCGAGGGCGCCGAGCGTGTCCAGCTGTGCCTGTTCGACGACCGCGGCAAGGAGACGCCCGTCGACATGGTCGAGGTGGACGCCTACGTCTGGCACGCCTACCTGCCACAGGTGCGGCCCGGTCAGCGCTATGGCTACCGGGTGCATGGCACCAACGACCCGGAGTCCGGCGCGCGCTTCAACCCCAGCAAGCTGCTGCTCGACCCCTACGCGAAGGCGGTCGACGGCCAGATCGAGTGGGGTCAGGCGGTGTTCGGCTACGACTTCGGCGACCCCGATTCCGTGAACGACGACGACTCCGCGTCATCCATGATGAAAGCCGTCGTCGTCAACCCTTACTTCGACTGGGCCGGCGACCGGCTGCCCAAGACGCCGTACTCCGAGTCGTTCATCTACGAGGCCCACGTCAAGGGGCTCACCGCGCGGCATCCCGGTATCCCCGAGGAGATCCGCGGGACATACAGCGCGATCGCGCACCCCGCGATCATCGAACATCTGAAAAGGCTCGGCGTGACGGCGATCGAACTGATGCCGGTGCACCAGTTCGTCGACGACTCCACTCTGCAGGAGAAGGGCCTCTCGAACTACTGGGGCTACAACACCATCTCGTTCTTCGCCCCGCAGAACACCTACTCGTCCAAGGGTGACCGCGGTCAGCAGGTCGAGGAGTTCAAGGGCATGGTGCGAACGCTGCATGCCGCGGGCATCGAGGTCATCCTCGACGTGGTGTACAACCACACCGCCGAAGGCAACCACATGGGGCCGACCCTGTCGATGCGCGGTATCGACAACGCCGCGTATTACCGGCTCGACGACGATGACAAGCGGTACTACACCGACTACACCGGCACCGGCAACAGCCTGAACGCGGGCAACCCGCACGCACTGCAGCTGATCATGGACTCGCTGCGGTACTGGGTGCTCGAGATGCACGTGGACGGGTTCCGCTTCGACCTCGCCGCCACGCTCGCACGCGAGTTCTACGACGTGGATCGTCTGTCGACCTTCTTCGAACTCGTGCAGCAGGATCCGGTGGTCTCGCAGGTGAAGCTGATCGCCGAGCCCTGGGATCTGGGCCCCGGCGGCTACCAGGTCGGCAACTTTCCCCCGCAGTGGACGGAGTGGAACGGCAAGTACCGCGACACGGTGCGCGACTTCTGGCGCGGCGAGCCGCAGGCGCTGGGCGAATTCGCCTCTCGCCTGACCGGTTCGGCGGACCTGTACGAGCACTCCGGCAGGCGACCGGTCGCATCGGTGAACTTCGTCACCGCGCACGACGGCTTCACGCTGCGCGACCTCGTCACCTACAACGACAAGCACAACGAGGCCAACGGCGAAGACGGCAAGGACGGCGCCGACGACAACCGTTCGATGAACTTCGGCGTCGAGGGACCGACTGATGATCTCGCGATCAACACGATTCGCGCGCGGCAGCAGCGAAACTTCATCGCGACGCTCCTGCTCTCGCAGGGTGTGCCGATGATGCTGCACGGTGACGAGCTGGGCCGCACGCAGCGGGGCAACAACAACGGCTATGCGCAGGACAACGAGCTCACCTGGATCGACTGGGAGAACGTGGACCATCCACTGATCGAGTTCACTGCCGCTCTTGCCCGTCTGCGTCGCGATCACCCGACTTTCCGCCGGCGCCGGTTCTTCGACGGACGTCCGGTGCGCATGGTTGCGGGTCAAGGCCTGCCCGACATCGCCTGGCTGCGCCCCGACGGCACGCTCATGCAGCCCGAGGACTGGGAATCGGGCTTCGGACGCGCGGTGGGCGTCTTCCTCAACGGGCGCGGCATCCGCGAGCGCGACTACCGCGGCGAGCCGATCACCGACAAGCACTTCATCGTGCTGTTCAACGCGGGCGATGACATCATCGAATTCCATATCCCGGCGGTCGCATACAGCCCGAAGTGGGACGTGCTGGTCGACACCGCCGGCGAGCAGGCCGATACCGAGCCCGTCAATCCCGGATCCACCGTGCGGCTGCCGGCGAAGTCGCTCATCGTGCTCTCGGAGCACGGACTGCCGGAGCCCGCGATCGACCACTCGGTCGCCGCGTCGCTGGCCGCCCTGACCGATTCCACGATGCCGGGGCACTCGCCCAAATCGGAGCTCGAGCACTGACCGTGGTCGCCATTCCGAGGTCGACTTACCGTCTGCAGATCCGGGCGGCCTTCGATCTGGATGCCGCCGCCGATGTCACCGGATACCTGCGCGATCTCGGGGTCTCGTGGGCGTATCTCTCGCCCCTGCTGAGGGCCACGGACGGCTCCGACCACGGCTACGACGTGGTCGATCCATCGCAGGTCGACCCGGCCAGGGGCGGTGCGGGCGGACTGGACCGGTTCGTGACCGCGGCGCGCAGCGAAGGGCTCGGCATCCTGATCGACACCGTCCCGAACCACATGGGCATCTCGCAGCCTGCGCAGAACCCGTGGTGGTGGGACGTGCTCACCCACGGACGCAGCTCGCGCTATGCCGAGGCTTTCGACATCGACTGGGATTTCGGCGTCGGCAAGGTGCGCGTTCCGATCCTCGGTGCGAGCCTGGACGAGGTCATCGCCGACGGGCAGGTGCGCATCGACCCGGAGGCGACCGATCTCGCGCCGCATGGGGTGGTCCGAATCCACGACGAGCATGTCCTCCCGCTGGCCGCCGGCTCGATCGCTGAGCCGGCCGGAGGCGCGGGCGGTTCCTCGCTGGATGACCCGCGCGTGATCGCCGAGGTCCTCGCGCAGCAGCACTGGGAGGCGATCTACTGGCGACGCGAAGCCGCGGAGCTGAACTACCGCCGCTTCTTCGCCGTGACCACTCTCGCCGGCGTGCGGGTGGAGATCCCGTGGGTCTTCGACGAGAGCCACGCCGAGGTGCTGCGCTGGGTGCGCGAGGGGCTCGCCGACGGCCTTCGCGTCGACCATCCCGATGGCCTCGTCGATCCGGGCGGATACCTTGAGCGACTGGCGGCGGCCACCAGCGGGGCGTACGTCCTGGTCGAGAAGATCCTGGAGCACGGCGAGGACCTGCCCGCCTGGTGGGAGACCGACGGCACCACCGGCTACGACGCCCTCGGCGAGATCGACCGGGTGCTGATCGATCCGTCCGGCGAGGCGGTCCTCTCGGCGCTTGATGCGCAACTGGGCGACGGCGACCCGCGGGAGTATGCCGAGCTCATCCATGACACGAAGCGCATGATCGCCGACACGATCCAAGCCGCCGAGATCGCTCGGCTGGTGCGCGAACTGCCCGATCTCGGCACGGTCGCGCCATCGCAGGCTCACGACGCCCTCGCCGAACTGCTCGCGTGCTTTCCGGTCTACCGGTCGTACCTGCCGGCCGGGCGCGCGCAGCTGGATCGCGCCGCCGACGAGGCGTCTGCTCATCGGCCCGACCTGGCGGAGACGATCGCTGTGCTGTTGCCGGTGCTGGCCGACCCCGCCCTCGCGGTCGCGCTGCGGTTCCAGCAGACCACCGGGCCGGTGATGGCCAAGGGCGTCGAGGACACCGCGTTCTACCGCTACACCCGGCTCGGCTCCCTCACTGAAGTCGGTGGCGACCCGTCTGTCTTCGCCCTCTCGGTCGAGGGGTTCCATCGCGCGCAGGCGCTGCGGCAAGCCTCGTGGCCGCACTCCATGACGACCTTGTCCACCCACGACACCAAGCGCGGCGAGGACGTCCGGGCCCGCCTGGGCGTGCTGTCGGAGGTTCCCGAGCGGTGGGCGGCCCTGCTCATACAGCTGCGTGCCCACGCGTCGACCGGTCACGGTGCCTTCGACAACCTCCTCTACCAGTCCGTGGTCGGGTCTTGGCCGGCATCCCGTGACCGCCTGCACGCCTATGCCGAGAAGGCCTCGCGCGAGGCCGCGGAGGCGACCGGGTGGTGGGATCCGAATGCCGAGTTCGAGCAGCGCATGCATGCAACGGTGGATGCCGTCTTCGACGATGCCACGGTGGCGGCGCTCTTGTCGGAGTTCGTGGCCGAGATCGCTCCGGCCGGCTGGTCGAACAGCCTGGCCGCGAAGATCCTGCAGCTCACCGGGCCGGGAGTCCCCGACCTCTACCAGGGCTCCGAGCTGTGGGAGACCTCCCTCGTCGACCCCGATAACCGGCGCGTGGTCGACTTCGACGAGCGCCGACGGATGCTGACGGCACTGGATTCCGGATTCGTCCAGGGCGAGCTGCCGCGCGTGGATTCCACGGCGGCGGCGAAGCTGCTCGTCACCTCCCGCGCCCTGCGACTGCGCCGCGACCACCCCGAGCTGTTCACACGGTACACGCCGATGACGACAGTGGGGGCGGCATCCGGCCATGCGATCGCGTTCGATCGCGGCGGCGCACTCACCGTCGCGACGCGGCTGCCCGTCGGACTTGCCGCGAGCGGCGGCTGGGGCGACACCGTGCTGCTGCGCCACTCCGGATCGACGACGGATGCCCTCACCGGGCGCACCTTCGAGGGATCCACGATTCGACTCGACGAGCTGCTGCGGACCTACCCGGTCGCTCTGCTCGTCACCCCGTCCGTCGTCGGGGAGGGCCGCGCATGATCGAGGTGTGGGCGCCACGACGTGAAAGGGTGCAGCTGCACCGCCCGGGTCTCGGGCTCGTTGCGCTCGAGCCGCGCGGCGGCGGCTGGTTCGCAGCATCCGTCGCCCTGAACGACGGCGACGAGTACGGCTTCGTGCTCGATGACGCCCCGGCGGTGCTCCCCGATCCGCGCTCGCGCCGCCAGCCGCGCGGCGTGCACGACCTGAGTGCCTGGTTCGATCCCGAGGCGCACGACTGGCAGGACTCGGCCTGGACCGGCCGACAACTGGCCGGATCCGTGATCTACGAGCTGCACATCGGCACGTTCACGTCCGACGGCACGCTCGATTCCGCGATAGAGCGGCTTGACCACCTCGTCGAGCTCGGCATCGGGTTCGTCGAGCTGCTGCCGGTGAACGCCTTCAACGGCACCCACAACTGGGGATACGACGGCGTGCTCTGGTACGCGGTGCACGAAGGCTACGGCGGTCCGGCCGCCTACCAGCGGTTCGTCGACGCCTGCCACCGGCGCGGCCTCGGCGTGATCCAGGACGTCGTGCACAATCACCTCGGGCCGAGCGGCAACCACCTGCCCGAATTCGGACCGTACCTGCGCGCCGCCGAGCGGAACACCTGGGGCTCGTCGATCGATCTCGACGAGCCCGAAGTGCGCCGGTACATCGTCGAGAACGCGCTCATGTGGATGCGGGATCACCACGTCGACGGCCTGCGGCTGGATGCGGTGCACGCGCTGAAGGACTCCTCTGCGCGACACATCCTGCAGGAGCTCGCCGAGGCGACCGACGCACTGAGCGCGCACGTGGGCCGCCCGTTGACGCTCATCGCCGAGTCCGACCTCAACGACGCGACGCTGATCGCGGCGCGCGAGGCCGGTGGATACGGACTGAAGGCCCAGTGGAGCGACGACTACCACCACGCCCTGCACGTCGCGGTCTCGGGCGAGACGACCGGCTACTACGCCGACTTCGAGCCCCTGTCGGCGCTCGTCAAGGTGGCGACCCGGGGCTTCTTCCACGATGGGAGCTGGTCGAGCTTCCGCAGGCGTTCGCACGGGCATCCGATCGACCCACGCATCCCGACGTCGCGGTTGGTGACCTTCGGCCAAGACCACGACCAGATCGGCAACCGCGCCGCGGGCGACCGGCTCTCGCAGTCGCTCGATGAGGGCGGGCTCGCGATCGCGGCGGTGCTCACCGTGCTCTCGCCGTTCACGCCGATGCTGTTCATGGGCGAGGAGTGGGCGGCTGCGACACCCTGGCAGTTCTTCACCTCGCATCCGGAGCCCGAGCTCGGCCGCGCGACGGCCGAAGGCCGGATCGCCGAGTTCGCCGCGATGGGCTGGGACCGTTCGGCGGTCCCCGATCCGCAGGACCCGGAGACGTTCGCTCGCTCGAAGCTGAACTGGGATGAGCGCGAGGCGGGCGTGCACGCGCGCATGCTTGCGCTCTACCGGGCCCTGATCGCGCTGCGGCGCGGCATCCCAGATCTGACCGATCCCGCGTTCGGCTCGATTTCGGCGGAGGCCGACGAGGCGGGGCGCTTGTTCCGCCTCCGTAGGGGGGCGACGCAGGTGCTGGCGAACTTCTCCACGGAGGCGAGCCGGATGCCGGTGCCCACCTCCGCGGCGGTGCTGCTCGCCACGCACGGCGGGTTCACCATCGATGGCGAAGACGCCGCTCTGCCGGCCCGCTCGGCGGCAGTAATCCGCGTCGGCTGACGCGAGAGCAGGTTCTACTGCGCGTCGTCGACGACGTTCAGCCGGTAGCCCCGCTTGACGACCGTCTTGATCAGATCGGGTGCGCCGATCGTCTCGCGAACCCGCGCCACCGCGACCTCGACCGCATGCGTGTTGGCCACCGAGCGGGGAAGTGCGCCCTGCAGCTCCTCGCGCGAGAGCGTTCCGCCGTTCGCGTCGGCGAGAGCGCCGAGGATGTCCAGACCCACCCGCGAGAGCGGGATGTGCCGCCCATCCAGCACGATCCCGGCGCTGCGCAGCTCGAGGCGTCCAGAGGTCGTATCGATGCCGGGTGCTTGGCCGCCGCCGAAATGCGTCACCACCGCCCGCACGAGCGATCCCAGGCGTCCCCGGTCGGGGATGAGCGGTTCGAAGCCGGCCGCGCGCAGCGGGCCGGCCGTGATCGGTCCGACTGCCGCCATCAGCAGACGCCCGGCATCGGCATGGGCGCGCATCGCCGGAAGCACCTGCAGGATCTCGGCCGACCCCAGCCACTCCTGGGCGCCCGGCGCCGACGTGAACAGGATCGCGTCGTATTCGCCGGCGGATGCCGCGACCACGGATCTGCGGACGACCGCGATATCAGGCGGCGGGCCCCAGCGGTAGATCGTGAGGCTGACGACATCGGCGCCGGCCGCCTCGAAGGCTTCGTCGAGACCGTCTGCCCCTGAGCCGTGGTGCTGCACGGCGACACGCCTGCCCTTGACCCCTTCGGCGATCAGGAACTTCTCGAGCTCCGCGGCCGTCTCGGATTCGGCCACCCAGTCGGCGGCCAGACCGGCCTGCTGGATCGCGCCCCGTGCCTTCGGCCCGCGGGCGACGATCTGCGCCGGGCGGATGGCATCGAGGAAGTCCTCGAGCAGTCCCGCCTCGTCGACAGCCTCGATCCACCCGCGGAATCCGACCCCGGTGGTGACGACCACGACGTCCGGGGGCTCGGCGATCAGCGTCCGTGAGCGCGCGATGAGCTCCTCGTCGTCAATGTGCGGCACGATGGTCAGGGCGGGGGCAAGTCGCACCGCCGCGCCATGGCGTTCCAGTGCCGCAGTCAGTTCGCCGGAGCGGCGGTCGACGGGCAGAAGAATCGTGCAACCCGCCAAGGCGGCCGAGATCACGGGTGCGGACGGTTCTGCACCCGTTTCGGGACCGGTGGACCTGGCGATGCTCACAGAGTAGTGCGCCCCGCCGCATCTCGGGCGAGCGCGGGCAGCAGAAGGTCTGCGGCGGCGACACGGCCGAACACCATGACGGCGGGGTTGCGCACTCCGGCGGCCGATGCCGCAGCCACAACGGTGGCCAGCGTCGCGTGCGTCGTGCGCTGCGCGTCGGTGTGGCCGCTCTCGATGATCGCGACCGGCAGGTCGGGGCCGGCTCCCGCTTCGGCGGCTGCGGCGGCGAAGCCGGCCAGCGCGCTGACGCCCATGAGCACGACGGTCGTCGTCTGTGGGTCACGCAGTGCCGCCAGGGTGGCCGGGGTGGGGGCATCCTGCCCGTTGACGACGTGCAGGGCCGCGGCGGTGCCGCGGTGGGTGACGGGGATGCCGGCCGCCTGCGGCACCGAGACGATGCTGGAAAGGCCCGGCACGACGTCCACGGGCACGCCCGCGGCCAGGCACGCGGCGACTTCTTCGCCGCCGCGCCCGTAGACGAACGGGTCGCCGCCCTTGAGCCGCACGACGCGAAGGCCGCGGCGGGCGCGATCGATCAGGATCTCGTTGATCGCGTGCTGGGGAACCGGATGATGCTGGGGACGCTTGCCGACGTCGATGATCTCGACATCGGGCGACAGCTCGTCGACAATGCCGGTCGCGCCCAACCGGTCGATGACCACGACGTCTGCTTCGGCGAGCAGGCGGCGCCCGCGCACCGTGATCAGATCCACCGGGCCCGGCCCGCCCCCGACCAGGTGCACGTGGCCGACGGTCGTCGGCCGCCGCCGCCGCAGCGGCAGGCTGCCTTCGCGGAGCTTCTCGGCGATCGCTTCGCGCAACTGCAGCGTGCGGCCGGGATCGACCCCCGAATCCGAGACGACACCCACGATGCTGTCGCCCGAGCGGGTCTCGGCCGCGAGACGCGCCGACCCATGACTGCCGTCGCCGGCGTTCACGCAGAGGACACGGCGGGCCTCGCAGACAGCTGCGACGTCGGCGTCCACGCGGGCATCGCCGGTCGCGGTGTGGACGAGCCAGGCGTCGTCCATGTCGCCAGGCACCACGACGCGATCCCGCCACTCCAGGGCATGCTCCCGCACCAGCAAAGAGGTGGCTTCGCCCAGTTCAGGTGCCACGACGCGGATCACGGCGCCATCGAGCAGGAATCGGCGGATGCGGCGGGCCGCCACCTCGCCGCCTCCCACCATGACGACCTGACGTCCGCTGAGGGAGATTCCGATCATGGTGGTCATCAGGTCGCCTTCCACTCGATGAACACGTCGCCGTTCGCGTCCACGGCGATCGGCCAGACCTGCAGCCCGCGTGCGTCTTCGCCCTGCGCGTCCAGGCACGAGCCGGTGCGCAGATCGAAGACCTGCTTGTACATCGGCGACGCGACGGTGGGAGCGTCGCCCTTCGTGCCGACGATGCCCCGCGACATGACATGGGCGCCGCTGTACGGGTCGAGCTGCTGGACGGCGTGGATGCGATCGTCGTGCGTGCGGAACAGCGCGACCTGCTCATGGTCGATCAGCGCCGCGAGCCCACGCTCGCGCTCGAGGTCGGTCATTGCGCACAGCCGAACCCAGAGGGTCAGCGGGCGGCGGAGGGGATCGGTCGGCGATTGCCGGGGGCGCGCTGCGGTCGCGGTGAGATTCTGCAGGGCGGTCATCGCCGCACCGCCAGAGTCGTTCCGGCGATCAGCACCCGCGGGTTCTCGCGCTCCTGTGCTGTGGCCGGGCGAGCCTGGCCGCGTTCGGACGTGTAGGCCAGAGACGGGTCGGCTGTGGTGGGCGCGTTCACGAACGAGGCGAAGCGGCGCAGCTTCTCGGGGTCTGCCAGAGTCGCCTTCCACTCGTCCTCATAGGCGTCGACGTGCTGCGCCATGGCCGCGTCGAGGTCTTCGACGATGCCCAGGCTGTCGTCGAAGACGACGGCGCGCAGCGCCTCGACACCACCTCCCATGTCCTCGAGCCACGGCGCGGTCCGCTGCAGGCGGTCGGCGGTGCGGATGTAGTACATCAGGACCCGGTCGATCGCCTGCAGCAGCCCGGCGTCATCGAGGCCCTCAGCGAAGAGCACCGCGTGCCGGGGCGTGAAGCCGCCGTTGCCCCCGACGTACATGTTCCAGCCGGCCTCGGTGGCGATGACCCCGACGTCTTTGCCTCGTGCTTCGGCGCACTCGCGGGCGCAGCCGGAGACGCCGAGCTTGATCTTGTGGGGCGAGCGCAGGCCGCGGTAGCGCAGCTCGAGCTGCACGGCCATGCCGACCGAATCCTGCACGCCATACCGGCACCACGTCGAGCCGACGCACGACTTCACCGTGCGCAGCGATTTGCCGTACGCGTGCCCCGACTCGAACCCGGCGTCGACGAGGCGCTTCCAGATCTCGGGCAGCTGCTCGAGCCGCGCACCGAACATGTCGATGCGCTGCCCGCCGGTGATCTTCGTGTAGAGGCCGAAGTCCTTGGCGACCTGTCCGATCACCAGGAGCCCCTCCGGGGTGATCTCGCCTCCGGCGATCCGCGGGACGACCGAATAGCTGCCGTCCTTCTGGATGTTCGCCATCACGTGGTCGTTCGTGTCCTGCAGGGTCGCGTTCTCGCCGTCGAGCACGTGGCCGTGACCGAGCGAGGAGAGGATGCTGGCGAGCACCGGCTTGCAGATGTCGCAGCCGCGACCGGTGCCGAAACGGTCGATGATCGCGCTGAACGTGCCGAGACCCGAGACTCGCACGGCATCGAACAGCTGGGCGCGGGAGTGGGTGAAGTGCTCGCACAGCGCGGTGCTGAGGGTCGCTCCGCTGCGGGCAAGCTCGGTTCCGACGAGCTTCTTGACGAGCGGGAGGCACGAGCCGCACGCGGCGCCGGCGCGGGTGCACGCCTTCACTCCTGCGACGTCCGTGCAGCCTTCGTCGGTCACCGCGCAGCGGATCGTTCCGGCCGTGACGCTGTTGCACGAGCAGACCAGCGCCTCGTCGGGCAGCTCGGCGTTCGCCAGGGCGTCGCCGGTGACCTCAGGCATGAGGTAGGCGGCCGGGTCGGCGCCGAGGGGTCCCCCGAGCAGCGGGCGCAGCATCCCGTAGGCGCTCGCATCGCCGACCAGGATGCCGCCGAGCAGGGTCTTCGCATCATCAGAGAGCACGAGCTTCTTGTAGACGCCCGCCACCGGGTCGGCGTAGACCACGTCGAGGGCACCCGGGGTCTGCGCGAACGCGTCGCCGAAGCTGGCGACGTCCACGCCGTTGAGCTTGAGTTTGGTGGAGTCGTCGTAACCGGGAAAGGTCGCCTCGGATCCGAGCAGCCGTGTGGCGGCGACTTCGGCCATGGCGTAACCCGGTGCGACCAGGCCCACGGCACGCCCGTCGAAGTTGGCGACTTCGCCGATCGCGAGGATGCGTGGGTCGGAGGTCGTGCAGCCGGCATCGATGATGACGCCCCCGCGGGGGTGCACGTCCACCCCGGCGGCACGCGCGAGCTGGTCTCGGGGCCGCACGCCGACTGTGAAGACCACGACGTCGGTGTCGGCGTAGTCGCCCTCCCGGAACTCGAGTCCGCGCACATTGCCGCGCACATCGGGGTCGAGCCTGGTGGTCACGCTGCCGGTGCGCACCGCGATGCCGCGCGACTCGATCAGCCGCCGCAGCGAGTCCGCACCGCGGGTGTCGAGCTGCGCCGACATCAGCTTGTCGGAGGACTGCACCACGGTGCACCGGACATCCAAGCCCTGCAGGGCGCCGGCGGCCTCGAGACCGAGCAGCCCGCCGCCGATCACGGTGCCTCGGAGCGGGCGACCCAGTTCGACGGAACGCCGGTCGACGAACGTGCGCAGGGCCTCGACATCGTCGAGGGTGCGATACACGAAGCAGCCGGTGAGGTCGAAGCCGTCGACGGTGAGTTTGGCCGCGTACGAGCCGGTCGCCAGCACCAGCGTGTCGTACGCCGTGCTGACGCCGCTCTCGGTGGTGACCCGTCGCGCCTCCCTGTCGATGCGGGCGACCGCGTCGCCGCGGATGAACCGCACCCGGTCATCTTCATCGAGGATCGAGCGCTGCAGGGCCAGGTCGTCGGCACTCGCTCCGGCGAAGTAGGAGGTGAGGCTGACGCGGTCGTAAGGATGCCGATCCTCCTCACCGATCACGGTGACCCGCCACCGGCCCTCGGGGTCGCGACTGCGCAGGCTCTCGACGAAGCGGTGAGCGACCATACCGGCGCCGACGACGACGACGTGGGCATCGGACACGGATGCCGCGGCATCCGTTCTCTTCGAGGTGCGAGGCACGGAATCTCCTGTCGTCGCGGGCGGAGGGAGCAGGTGTTGAGGGGGGAAGCGCTGATCGGGCGGCGGGGCGGGTACTGGTCTCGACGCTACGCAGGCGACGTTTCGCCGGCGGGGCGAGGGTCGTTTCGTCCGCGCAACGTTTCTCTCACGGTTCGGCCACAGCCATTGTGAGATTTCACGCGGACCCCACCGCATGGGCGGCGAGCATGTCGGAGATGCGCGTACGGCAACCGCCGCAGCCGGTGCCGGCCCGGGTGTCGCGACCGACGCACTCGACGGTGGCACTGCCCGCCGTGATCGACTCGTCGATCTGCGCGACGCTGACGCCGTTGCACCAGCACACCGTTGCCTCCGGGGCGATCGCCGCCGATGCGGCGTTCGGATCGAAGTCCGGACCGTCGAAGCGCAGCAGCAGTGAGCGGTCGGCCGGAAGCTCGTCACCTCGTTCGTACAGCAGGGTCAGTTCAGCCGCGGTGCGGGGCATGCCGACGCAGACGAACCCGCTGAGGACGCCGTCTGCCGAGACCATCTTCACGTAGCGCCCGTGCTCGGGGTCGGCCCACTGGGCGACCTGGCGGCCGTGCGGCTCCTCGTCCCACGGATCGGCTGACACGTCGCCCGCGGCGACGACCTCGACGTGTTCCGCCTTGAGCATCACGAGCGGTTCGCGCTCCGCGGGAAGCGCCGCGCCGCCGGAGCATTCGAATCCGTCGAGGAAGCGCGCAGCGAGCCAGTCCGCCTGCCGCCAGCCCGGTCCGATGAGGCCGCTCGGAGCTCCCGCCGGGTGTCCGCCCGCAGGGAACATTGCGGGATCGGCGACGTGTGCGCAGTCGCCGATGGCGAACACCTGGGGATCGGTCCAGCTGCGCAGGCCCGTGTCGACGACGACGCCGAAGGACGCGTGCAGCCCCGCCGCAGCGGCCAGCTCGGCCCGCGGTGAGACGCCGCAGGAGAGCACGAGGAGATCCCCGGCGATGTCCTTGCCGTCGGCGGTGACGAGCCGGTCGAAGTACTGATGGCCGTGCTCGTCCGTGTGGAACAGGACGGTCTCGGCCCGGCTGTGGGCGAAGACGGTGACTCCAGTTCTGCGGATCGCGCGACGCAGCACCGACCCCGCGCCGCGGTCGAGATTGCGCGGCATCGGGTGCGGTCCGTGGTGGACGACGGCGACCCGCGCACCGGCGTGTGCGGCGGCGAGCGCGAATTCGAGCCCCAGCACACCGGCGCCGAGCACCACGATCCGCTGGCCCGTGACGATGGCATCCCGGATGCGTGCGCCGTCGTCGAGATCGCGCAGCGCGGTCACGCCGCGCGGCAGCAGGTCATCGGCGCCGCCGACACGGTGGCTTGAGCGGGGAACGCCGGCGAGCGTCGGGATGTTCGCGCGGGATCCGGTGGCGAGCACGACCCGGTCGTACCCGATCCGCCGGCCGTCGCTCAGCACGGCGGCGCGCGCCGTTCTGTCGATCTCCGTGACCGCGACTCCGGTGATGACGCACCCTCCCGCGGACTCGACGGCAGCACGATCGGCGATCGTGAGCGCGTCGCGAGACATCCTGCCGACGGCGTACTCGGCGACGAGCACGCGGTTGTAGGCATCGCTCTGCTCGGCGCCGACCACGCTGAGGGCGATGTCGCCAGACCGGACAGCGGGCAGGAGGTTCTCGGCGAATCGGGCGCCGACCGGTCCGTACCCGATCACCAGAACCCGCAGCGGCGGAGTGCTCATGCGATGATCGCCTCCTCGATGCGGCGCACCCGCACGGCGCCGGTCTTGAACTCGGGCATCGCCGAGACAGGATCCACCGCGTCGGAGGTCAGCAGGTTGGCCGTGCCGTCGCCGGCGAAGTGGAACGGGACGAAGACGTCGCCCGGGCGCACGTCCCGCGAGAGCAGCGCCTTCGCGTGAACCACACCGCGTTCGTTGGACAGCTCCACGGTGTCGCCCTCGGCGATGCCGTAGCGCTCCGCGGCCGCCGGATGGAGGGTGACGCGCACTTCGGGCTGTGCGGAGGACAGCTCCGGCACCCGTCGGGTCTGCGCACCGCTCTGGTAGTGCTCCAGAAGCCTCCCGGTGATGAGCGTGAGCTCGCCGGTGCCCGGAATGCGCGAGTCGTGGGTCGCCGGCGTGACCACCACGATGTGGGCGCGCCCGTCATCGTGGCCGAAGCGATCGGCGAACAGACGGGGTGTGCCGAGCGAGCCGACGGGGCACGGCCAGTGCACCGGGGCTCCGGCATCCAGCATCGCGTCGTCGATGCCCGAGTAGTCGGCGATTCCGCCGGCCGACGCCCGGCGCAGCTCGTCGAAGACCTCGCCCGCGTCCACCGAATACGTGCCGGGCGCGTCGAGCCGGCGGGCGAGCTCCGCCATGATCCACAGCTCGTCGCGCACTCCGGCCGGGGGCGTCAGCGCGCGACGGCGACGGATGACGCGACCTTCGAGGTTGGTCATCGTGCCCTCCTCTTCGGCCCACTGCAGCACCGGGAGGATGACGTCGGCGAGCGCCGCGGTCTCGGAGAGGAAGAAGTCCGACACGACGAGAAGGTCGAGCCGTTCCAGCCCTGCGCGGACAGTCGACGCGTTCGGGGCCGACACGACGACGTTCGCGCCGTGCACGAGCAGCGCCTTCGGCCCGTCCGCGGTGCCCAGCGCCTGCAGCAGCTCCACCGCCGGGATGCCGGGCCCGGGGATCATGGACGCATCGACGCCCCAGACCGCCGCGACGTGCGCGCGTGCGGCCGGGTCGGTGATTCTGCGATAGCCCGGCAGCTGATCGCACTTCTGTCCGTGCTCGCGGCCGCCCTGGCCGTTGCCCTGCCCGGTGAGCGTGCCGTAGCCCGAATCCGGGCGCCCGGGCAGTCCGAGAGCGAGCGCCAGGTTGATCGCTGCGGTTGCGGTGTCGGTTCCGTCGACGTGCTGTTCGACGCCGCGTCCGGTCAGGATGTAGACGCCGCCACCGGCCGCCAGACGGCGCGCGACCGAGCGGATCATACCTGCCGGCACCCCGGTCACCGACTGGACCCGCTCCGGCCACCAGCCGGCGACGCTGCGGCGCAGCTGTGCGAAGCCCTCGGTTCGCGCGGTGAGGTAGCCGTCATCCGCGAGCCCTTCGGCGAGCACGACATGGGTCAGGCCGAGAAGGAGCGCGAGATCGGTGCCGGGGGTGGGCTGCAGATGAATGCCGCGCCCCTCGTCGGTGAGCCGCACCGTCGCGGTGCGTCGGGGATCGACGACGATCAGCCCGCCGGCGTCCTGAGCGCCGCTCAGGTGCCCGATGAACGGGGGCATCGTGGCGGCGACGTTCGTCCCCAGCAGGAGCACGGTGGATGCCGCGTCCAGGTCGCTCAAGGGAAACGGCATCCCGCGGTCGATGCCGAACGCGCGATTTCCGGCGGCCGCCGCGGAGGACATGCAGAACCGGCCGTTGTAGTCGATGCGGCTCGTGCCGAGCGCGAGACGCGCGAACTTGCCCAGCTGGTATGCCTTCTCGTTCGTGAGCCCGCCCCCGCCGAACACGGCGACGGCATCCGCGCCGTGCTCCTCGCGGATCGCACGCAGGCGCTCCGCGATCAGGTCGAGCGCGGCATGCCACTCCGTCTCGTGCAGCAGTCCGTCATCGCCGCGCACGAGCGGGGCGGTGAGGCGATCGGGGGAGCGGAGCAGCTCAGCCGAAGTCCAGCCCTTCTTGCACAGGCCCCCGCGGTTGGTCGGGAACTCCCGTCCGGACACGACCACCGGGGCAGCGCCCGCCACCGTTCCCTCTGCCCGCGTCAGCGTCATCGCGCACTGGAGCGCGCAATACGGGCAGTGGGTGTCGGTGGATGCCGCGACCCCGGCGATCTCGGAGGTCATCGGCGTCAGATCCGGAATCCGTCGCTGCGGGTGCGGCCGTACACCAGTGCGGTGAGGACCAGCAGTGCGACATACGCGAGGACGAAGACGAAGAAGGCACCTGTGTAGCTGCCCGTGCCGAGCTTCGACAGGTTCAGCGCCTGGGGGATCAGGAACCCGCCGTACGCGCCGATCGCCGAGATGAGTCCGAGCGCGGCGGCGGCCTTGCGCTTGGACGATACGTCGCCGCCGGTGGCGGCATCGCCGTCGCCGCGCAGAGCGAAGACGACCGGGACCATCCGGTACGTCGAGCCGTTGCCTGCGCCCGCGGCGGCGAACAGCAGCAGGAAGCAGCCGAGGAAGAGCCAGAACTGGCCGGTCGGGATGACGAGCATGACCGCGAGGGTCATCATCGCCATCGCGGCGAACACCCCGATCGTGACGCGCGCGCCGCCGAAGCGATCTGCCAGGCGGCCGCCGAAGGGCCGGGCCAGCGAACCGACCAGAGCACCGAGGAAGGCGAGTGAGACGGACGCCGACCCCACTCCGATGCTCGAGAAGGAGGGAAACTGGTCGGCGATCAGTTTGGGGAAAACGCTCGCGAAGCCGATGAACGAGCCGAAAGTGCCGATGTAGAGCAGCGCCAGAACCCAGAGGTGCGGCTCTCGCAGCGCCGCCGCCGACCCGGAGAAGTCCGCCTTCGCGGCGGAGAGGTTGTTCATGCGCAGTGCGGCGCCGATCATCGCGATCACGATCAGCGGTACCCAGATCCAGCCGGCGAGCGGCAGATTGACCGCGACACCGGCGCCGACGGTGACGACGATCGGTACGACGAACTGGGCGACCGACGCGCCGAGATTTCCCCCGGCGGCGTTGAGCCCGAGAGCCCAGCCCTTCTCGCGCTGGGGGTAGAAGTAGGTGATGTTCGACATCGAGCTCGCGAAGTTTCCGCCGCCGAAACCGGCGAGGGCCGCCACGAGCAGCAGCACGGGGAAGGGCGTCTCGGGGTTGCCGACGCAGATCGCCATCGCGATCGCCGGGATCAGGAGCAGGGCGGCCGAGATGATCGTCCAATTGCGCCCGCCGAAGATCGGCACGAGGAACGAGTACGGGATGCGCAGCGTCGCTCCGACGAGGCTGGGGATCGAGATGAGCCAGAAGATCTGGCTGCTGTCGAGGGTGAAGCCGGCGGTGGGCAGGAGAACCGCGACGATGCTCCAGAGCTGCCAGATCACGAAGCCGAGGAACTCGGCGAAGACCGACCACACCAGGTTTCGCTTGGCGATCGCGCGCCCTGTCCTCTCCCACTGGTCCGGATCCTCTGGATCCCAGCCGTCGATCCAGCGCCCGCGGCGATGGACCAGTCCGGTTTCGGCGGGGGCCGGGATCGTGCCGACGGCCGCGTCGGGGGTGTGGCCGGCCGGCGGTGCCGTGAGTGTCGCTTCGGTCATAGAGATCTCCTGGGAAGTCACATGTGAAGTGGAGCCTGTGACTCACAAGCTACGGAGAGCGCGTTTCCCCACGTCGTGTCCCATGTGAACTCTGCGTCTCCTGGAGTTCACCCTCAGGTGATGCGCGTTGTGAGAACCCGGATCGGTTCGGGTCGTGCGTGCCTGACGGCCCCGGCGGTGCTAGCTCGCGCCGAGCCAGGAACGGTCGGTGAGCACGATCGGACCGTCGTCGGTGACAGCGACGGTGTGCTCCACATGGGCCCCGCGCGATCCGTCGGCGCTGCGCAGCGTCCAGCCGTCCGGGTCTGTGATCAGCTCATCCGTGGTCTCGAGGAACCACGGCTCCAGAGCGATCACCAGGCCCGGCCGCAGCGGATAGCCGCGGCCGGGCTTTCCGTCGTTGGGCACGTGCGGGTCTGCGTGCATGATGCGACCGACGCCGTGCCCCCCGAAATCGGTGTTGATCTCGTAGCCGTCGGCGTGCGCGACCTCGGCGATCGCATGCGAGATGTCGCCGATCCGCCGTCCCACGACGGCGGCCGAGATCGCGGCAGCCAGCGCCCGTTCGGCGGTGTCGATGATCGCCAGATCCTCGTCACGCGGCGTCCCGACGATGAACGAGACCGCGGAGTCGGCGACCCAGCCGTCGACCGACGCCGCGAGATCGAGCGAGACCAGATCGCCGTCCTTGAGCGCGTAGTCGAATGGGAGCCCGTGCAGCACGGCGTCGTTGACCGAGGTGCAGATGACCTTGCCGAAGGGGCGCGCGCCGAAGGAGGGGTGGTAGTCGATGTAGCACGATTCCGCGCCGGCGCGGCGGATCATCTCGTGTGCCCGCCGGTCGATCGCCAGCAGGTTCGTGCCGACCCGGGTCTCGTCGCGCAGCGTCGTGAGCGTTTCCGCCACGAACCGCCCCGCCGGGCGCATCGCATCGATCTCGGCGGGAGTGCGCAACTCGATCATCCGGTTCCTTTCGTTCTCACCATTGTCTCTGATGGGGAGCCTGAGAAGATGCTCCGTCCTGCCGGAGAGCATCGTCCGAACGGGCCGGCACCGGCGTAACATCGAGGTTATGTGGGTGCGTCGCGCGTTCTTCGGATGGTTGATTCCGGCCGCGTTCCTGCTTCCTCTGTGGCTGCTGATCGGATGGGGCGTGTTCAACGCCGGCGGCTGGGCGTTCCTCTGGGTTCTTTTCCTGGCGATCCCGTCCGTGTTCATCGGCCAGCTGATCCTGACGCTCCTCGTGCGCGCGCGTGGCACCGTGCGCGCGGAGCGCGCCGTGTCGTGGTGGGACGTGCTGGGTTTCACCGTCTGGCACGGCCTCACGATCTCGCTCGGCTTCTACGACCAGGCGTGGTGGGCGCCGGTCATGGTTCTGACGATCATCGTCGGTCTCGCGCTGTTCTGGCTCGAACTCGCCCAGCTGTGGCGCGAGGCGAAGCCCTCCGCCATCCTGATGCGCACGACCGAGGGGATCGGCTACATCCCCGCGCAGGCTGCTCGGCCCACCCAGACCGAAGGCGACGTCATCGTCATCACCGAACGGCCTCCCGTGGTCTGAGACCGTTTTGGCGGTCCGCCGCATTCGTGGCACACTGGATCTTTGTGTCCTGACCAGGTTCTGCCTCAGGGGAGCCGGCTCTCAGACGTACGGTCGATGGCCTCGGACACGCACCTTCCTTTCCCACCAGTACCGCGGTCGACCTGTGGCGGCCGCAGAGAGCAATGATCATGCAGATCCTCGACTCCGTCGACGCAGCCTCGCTCCGTTCCGACATTCCCGCCTTCGGCGCCGGCGACACCGTCAAGGTGCACGTCAACATCACCGAGGGCAACCGCTCCCGCATCCAGGTCTTCCAGGGCGTCGTCATCCGCCGCTCCGGCGACGGTGTGCGCGAGACCTTCACGGTCCGCAAGATCAGCTTCCAGGTCGGCGTGGAGCGCACGTTCCCCGTCCACAGCCCGGTGATCGACCACATCGAGGTCGTCACCCGCGGCGACGTGCGCCGCGCGAAGCTCTACTACCTGCGCAACCTCCGTGGCAAGAAGGCCAAGATCAAGGAGAAGCGCGACAACTGACGCTATTGCCCCGAAACCCCGGTGCCCTTCGGCCCGGGGTTTCGTCGTTTTCGCAGGTCCGGATGTGCGACCCTTGAGGCAGCGGTGCGCTCACGTGCGGCGAGCCCGCAGAAGGATCCGAATGTCGACCGAGCAGCAGGCGCCCGCGACGCCGGCGCCCTCGTCGCGAGCGAGGCTGAATTCCGGCCGAGACCGCCGGCACGGGTGGCTGTCGTTCCTGCGCGACGTGATCATCATCGTGCTGGTCGCTGTGCTGGTCTCGTTCCTGGTCAAGACGTTCCTGGTGCGCTCGTTCTACATCCCCTCCGGGTCGATGGAGAGCACGCTCATGGTCGACGACCGCATCCTGGTCGACGAGATCACGCCGCGCTTCGGCGGCTACGAGCGCGGCGACATCGTCGTCTTCCGCGACCCGGGCGGCTGGCTCCCGGTGCGCATCGATCCGCCCCGCTCGCCGCTGGTCGAAGGCGCGGAATGGATGCTGTCCCTCGTCGGACTGTCCGCGCCGGACAGTGACGACCACCTGGTCAAACGCATCATCGGGATGCCGGGAGATCATGTCGTGTGCTGCAACGCGATCGGTCAGATCACCGTCAACGACGTGCCGATCGACGAGAGCGACTACCTCAAGCTTCCGAATGCCGACAGTCCGGCATCCGCCGACGACTTCGACGTCGTGGTGCCGGCGGACCGGCTCTGGGTGCTCGGCGACAACCGGTACTCGTCGAAGGACTCCCGCTACAACACCGACCAGCCCGGCAAGGGGTTCGTGCCGGTGGAGAACATCGTCGGCCGCGCATTCCTGATCACCTGGCCCTTCAACCGGTTCGGGATCCTGGACTTCCACCACGAGGTGTTCGCCGGGGTTGCCGAGCCCACCTCCGAGCCAGTTTCGAAATGAAGGTCGCCGAGCCTCGCCTCACGCTCGAGCGGCGCCTGCTGCAGGACCACGCGGTCCTGATCGCGTGCGACGAGGTCGGGCGGGGCGCCCTCGCCGGTCCGGTGGCGGTCGGCGCGGTCGTGATCGACGCGCCGCGCGCACGCAAGCGCGTGCCCCAGGGCCTGCGCGACTCCAAGCTGGTGCCGGAGCCTCGGCGCGCCGAAGTGGCTGCCCGTGCGGCCTCATGGGTGTCGGCGAGCGCGGTCGGCTGGGCCAGTTCGGTCGAGATCGACGAGATCGGCATCATGCGCGCACTCGGCCTGGCGACGATGCGCGCCATGGCCGACCTGCGCGCGCACGGCATCGTGCCCGAAGAGGCCATCGTCGTGCTCGACGGCAACTACGACTACATCACCCCCGCGGGGGGCACCGGCCTCACGATCCGGCCCGTGATCAAGGCGGATCGCGACTGCGCGAGCGCGGCCGCGGCATCCGTCATCGCCAAGGTCGCCCGCGACGCGCTCATGACCGAGCTGCACGAAGAGGCGCCCGCGTACAACTGGGCGCGCAACAAGGGCTATGCCAGCCCCGACCACAGGGACGCGATCCTCGAGCACGGGATAAGCCGTCACCACCGGGCTTCCTGGTCGTTCATCGGCTCGCCGTCGCTGTTCTGACGCAGCGGCGGGGCCACTCAGGAATCGAGCGAGAGCTCCTCGGGAAGGTGGAAGTCGCGGCGGGAGAGCTCCTCGACGTTGACGTCCTTGAACGTGAGCACCCGCACGGACTTCACGAAGCGGTCGGCCCGGTAGATGTCCCAGACCCACACGTCGGTCATGGTGATCTCGAAGTAGAAGTCGTGCTCGGTGTCGCGCCGCACGACGTTGACCTCGTTGGCCAGGTAGAACCTGCGCTCGGTCTCGATCACATACTGGAACTGCGCGACGACGTCGCGGTACTCGCGGTAGAGGGCGAGCTCCAGTTCGCGGTCGTAGTCTTCGAAGACGTCGTCATCCATGGTCTTCCCATCCTAGAGTCGCGCGCTCGATCCCGCTCCCGACTCCTCCCCAGGCGGCGACGACGGCCACTTGTTCAGCGGTCGGCGACAGCACCGCCCGCGGCCTCGCACCGAGCGGCACGATGCCTTCATGGCAGCGAAGGATGTGCTCGGGCGTGCGGGCGAAGAGCGTGCGGCGCGATACCTCGAGCAGTGCGGATACGCGGTGCTCGATCGCAACTGGCGCATCAGCGAAGGTGAGATCGACCTGGTCGTCGCCCGGCGCGGCGAACTGGTCATCGTCGAGGTCAAAACGCGCCGCGGCGAGGCGTACGGACACCCGTTCGAGGCGATCGACGGGCGCAAGCGATCGCGGCTGTGGCGGCTGGCCGTAGCCTGGATCGCGGCGCACCCGGGCGAGGCGCAGGGGCGGCGATTGCGACTGGACGCGATCGCGATCATCGGTCCCGACCCCGCCACCGGCGCGCTCGAGCATCTCGAGGACCTGCGATGACGACGGCGCGGACCTGGGCGATCGCGCTCACCGGACTGGACGGCGCACTCGTCGAGGTCGAGGCCGACCTGTCCAACCAGCAGCCCGAATTCCGCATCATCGGACTCGCCGACAAGGCGCTCGGCGAAGCCGTGCAGCGCGTGCACAACGCGAGCGCGAACTGCGGCCTCGCTCTGCCTCGCCGCCGGCTCACCGTCAATCTGTCGCCGGCCAGCCTGCCCAAACACGGCTCTTCCTTCGATGTGGCGATCGCGATCGCCGCGCTCGCGACAGAAGGAAGTATGGATGCCGTCTCCATCGCCGAGACCGTCCACATCGGCGAGCTCGGGCTCGACGGCCGCCTGCGGCCCGTGCCGGGGGTGCTCCCCGCGGTGATGGCGGCGGCGAGAGAGGGCAAGCGCCGCGTGATCGTGCCGCTCGCCAACGAGGCCGAGGCATCGCTGGTCGAGGGGATCGAGGTGATCGGGGCCGTCTCGCTCGGCGATGTGGCTCGCCGGCACGGCGCAGACGTCGAAGAGCGGCCCCTCGACCCGGTTCCGGCACCGTCTGTCCAGACGGCCGACAACGGCGTAGCCGAGCTCGGCGAGGTCATCGGCCAGCGCGATGCCGTGGACGCCCTCATCGCGGCCGCAGCGGGCGGCCATCACATGCTGATGAGCGGGCCGCCCGGTGCGGGCAAGACGATGCTCGCGAGCAGGCTGCCCGGCATCCTTCCGGAACTGGACGACGCCGAGGCACTCGAAGTCGCTTCGATCCGGTCGCTGTGCGGGCAGGCGGTCGGCACACTCGTGCGTCGTCCTCCGTTCGAGGCGCCGCACCACAGTGCGAGCATCGCGGCGCTCGTCGGCGGCGGCTCCCGCGTGCTGCGTCCGGGCGCGATCGCGCGCGCCACGCATGGGGTGCTCTTTCTCGACGAGGTCGGCGAGTTCAACCCGAGCGTGCTGGATGCCCTGCGCCAGCCGCTGGAGAAGGGCGAGATCACGATCCATCGGGCCGGTGTCACGGCATCCTTTCCCGCCTCGTTCCAGCTGATCCTGGCCACGAACCCGTGCCCGTGCGGCAACTATGGCGTGCGGGGCGGCAGCTGCGTCTGCCCACCGATCGCGATCCGGCGCTACCTCGGGCGCCTGTCCGGACCGCTGCTGGACCGCGTCGACATCGAGCTCGGGCTCTCGCGCGTCTCGGTCGCCCACGCGGCCGACCTTGCTGCCGGGATCGTCACCACCGCTGACGCGGCGGCGCGTGTCGCCGAGGCTCGCGACCGGGCGGCCCACCGCCTGCGGGCGACACCGTGGCGCCTCAACGCGCGCGTCTCGGGGCCGTGGCTGCGCGACGGACCGCTCGCCCTCGCCCCCGTCGTTCGCCGGCCCCTCGACGCGGCCCTGCACCGCGGCTCGCTCACTCTGCGCGGCTATGACCGTGTCCTGCGGGTGGCGTGGACCTTGAGCGATCTGGCCGCACGAGCGAGCCCGACAGTCTCGGACATCGGCCGCGCACTTTTCATGAAGAAGGGCATCACGACATGAAGGACTTCCTTCCCCCGCCCGCGCACGCGCGGGATCTGCTCGCGCCGCTCGTTCGCGGCGACCTCGACGATGAGCAGGCGCGACGTCTGTACGCCGCGCACACATGGGGCTGTCTCGTCGAGCCGGGAGACGGCCTGGCCGGACGCCTGGTCGCGGCTATCGGGCCTGAGGCGGCGCTGGCCGAGGTGATCAGCGGGGGTCGAGACGGCGGGGCTCTGGATGCCGTGGAGATCACCGTGAAGGAGTGGGCCGAGGGGCTCGAGCGATGGCGGCCCCGGCTCCGGGCGGGAGCCGTGCGCGAAGCGCTCGAGGTCGCCCGACGCGTCGGTCTGTCGCTCCTGACTCCTGAGGATCCCGCCTGGCCGGCGTCGCTGGCCGATCTGGGCCCACACGCTCCGCTGGTGCTCTGGGTCCGCGGAGACGTCGGGGCACTCACGCGATCGTCACGCTCGGTCGCGCTGGTGGGTGCGCGCGCCGCGACCAGCTACGGCGAGCACATCGCGATCGAGTTGGCGGCCGACCTCGCCGGCCACGGCGTGTCGATCGTCTCCGGCGCCGCCTACGGAATCGACGGCGCAGCGCATCGCGCCGCGCTGACGGTGGGCGGGACGACGATCGCGCTGCTTGCCGGCGGCGGCGACCGCCCCTACCCCGCCGGTCACGGCCAGCTTCTCGAGCGGATCGCGACCACCGGAGCGGTTGTCAGCGAAGTGCCGTGCGGAACCCCGCCGACGAAGTGGCGCTTCCTTGCGCGAAACCGCCTGATCGCAGCAATGTCGGATGCAACTGTGGTGGTCGAAGCGGGGTGGCGCAGCGGCTCGCTCAATACCGCCGGGCATGCGGCGACGCTCGCCCGACCGCTCGGTGCCGTGCCCGGACCGGTCACCAGCGCGGCATCGGCCGGATGCCATCGACTTCTGCGGGAGTTCGATGCGCGCTGCGTCACGAACGCCGACGAGGTGCTCGAACTGCTCGGCGCGTCGCCGCAGACCCTCTTCGACATGCCGATCGACTCGACCGCCCAGGCGCGCACGGACGACACGACACGGGTGCTGGATGCGATGAGCTTCCGATCGTGGCGGCCGCCGACCGAGATCGCCCGCCGATCCGGCCTGGCGTCGACGGAGGTGACCGGAATTCTGGGACTGCTCGCGCTCGAAGGAGCCGTCATCCGCGGTGAGGACGGATGGCGCCGTGCCCGCGGGGGAGTGCCGGTGGACTGAACGCCCGTGCGCCGCCGCCCCGAGCGCGTCGCCTGCAGGCATGCTGGGGGAATGGACCTCGACCGGGCGGCCGGCGCGTACGCGGAGCACCTCGCACGCGTTCGGCGTCTCTCGCCGGCGACGGTGCGCGCATATCGGGCCGATCTGCGCGACCTGTCGGCCACCGTTCCGCAGGCGCAGCTGGCCGATATCGACCTCGAGGCGCTGCGCGAGTGGCTGTGGGGCGCGACCCAGCGCGGGGACGCACGCTCGACACTCGCCCGCCGCACGGCGGCCGCGCGAGGATTTTTTCGATGGGCCACGGAGGAGGGCCTGGTCGACACGGACCCGAGCCTGAGACTTGTCGCCCCCAAACGCGGCCGCACACTCCCCAGAGTCGCCACCGCGGAGGGGGTACGCGGCATGCTCGAGGACCTGGCCGAACGCGCCGCGCCGGGGGATCCGGTCCTGCTGCGCGACCACGCGATGCTCGAAGTCCTGTACGCCGCCGCGGTGCGCGCATCCGAGCTGACCGGTCTCGACCGAGACGACATCGACCTCGACCGGGCCACGCTGCGGGTGCTCGGAAAGGGGTCGAAGGAGCGCGTGGTCCCGTTCGGCGTGCCCGCGCGGCGCGCCGTCGAGGCCTACCTCTCGCGCGGCCGTCCGGCGCTGGTGGCGCGGGCCGCCGGGGCGCAGCCCGGACCGGCGCTGTTCCTCGGCATCCGCGGGGCGCGGATCGCGCCGCGCGCCGTGTACGACGTCGTCGCCCGGGAACTGGGAGCCGTGCTGGGCACTTCTGCCGTGGGCGCGCACGCCTTGCGTCACTCCGCGGCCACCCACCTTCTCGACGGAGGGGCCGACCTTCGCGCCGTCCAGGAGATGCTCGGCCATGCCAGCCTGGGCACCACGCAGATCTACACGCACGTCTCTTCCGAGCGACTGGCCGCAACCTACCAGCTCGCGCACCCGCGCGCCTGAGCCGCCTCAGGTGCAGCAGGGGAGCAGCACCGCCCGGGGAAGGCCACCCAGCAGCAGCATCGGGTTGATGTACGCGCCGTCCAGCCGCACGCCGAAGTGCAGCGTGCCGGGCACCGCGTGCCCGCCGACGCCGAGGGTGGCGACGTCCTCGCCCGCGGAAACGGGGGCTCCCGGCACCTGCGCGGTGATCACCGGCTCGAGAGTGGTCACCAGCCCGTCGCCGTGATCGATCGTCAGGATGCCGCGGCCGGCGACGCTGCCTGCGAAGGCGACGACCCCGTCTGCCGGCGCGCGCACGACGGAAGCGCCCAGAAGGTCCAGATCGATCCCGCGGTGACCCGGGCCATACTCATGGGCCGGGGAGACGTAGGCGCGCGCGAGGCGGAACCGCTCGACGGGCCACACCCACCCCCGCCCTGTGAGGTCCACGCCGGACTGCGTGCCGGACGTCGAACCGGTCGCGGAGACAGCTGCGGCCGGCGGCGCCGTGAGGCACAGCAGCACCGCGAGTCCGACCCCTGCCGCTGTGCGACGGAACCGGGCCGAAAGGCGAACGACGGAGGACGGCATCCGTTCAGCATCTCGCGGGCGTCTCCTCGGCGGCGGTGACCGAGACGCGCGGGGGAGAACGCGCCTTCGCCGATCGCTGGGGAGGAGAGTCGGCTGGTACACTGGAGGAACACCTCGCTCGTCGGGGTGAATACGCGTGCCCAGAGTGCGTCCGAGAGCCCCCGGCTCATGGACGCGCGGCATCCACCCCCACCGGTCTCACGGAGCGAATCGCTCAGGAGCGGGAGTGCGCCGGGCGCCAGGCCCGCCGACCGAACGGTCAGGCGAAACACAACCGCAAGCGGCGCTTCCGGGCGTCGAGAACAGGAGAACGGCCATGGCCGTCGTCACCATTCGCCAGCTGCTGGACAGCGGCGTTCACTTCGGACACCAGACGCGCCGGTGGAACCCGAAGGTCAAGCGCTTCATCCTCACCGAGCGAAGCGGCATCCACATCATCGACCTGCAGCAGTCGCTGAGCTACATCGACAAGGCGTACGAGTTCGTCAAGGAGACGGTCGCCCACGGCGGCACGGTCCTGTTCGTCGGCACGAAGAAGCAGGCCCAGGAGATCATCGCCGAGCAGGCGACCCGCGTCGGCCAGCCCTACGTCAACCAGCGCTGGCTCGGTGGCCTCCTCACGAACTTCCAGACGGTCTCCAAGCGCCTCGCCCGCATGAAGGAGCTTGAGGAGCTCGACTACGAGAACCCTGCCGACAGCGGGTTCACCAAGAAGGAGCTGCTGCTCAAGAAGCGCGAGCTCGACAAGCTGCACAAGTCACTCGGCGGCATCCGGAACATGTCGAAGACGCCCTCCGCGATCTGGGTCGTCGACGCCAAGCGCGAGCACCTCGCGGTCAATGAGGCCACCAAGCTCGGCATCCCGATCATCGGCATCCTCGACACGAACGCCGACCCCGACGAATTCCAGTACCCGATCCCCGGCAACGATGACGCGATCCGCTCGGTGGGCCTGCTCACCCGGATCATCGCCGACGCCGCCGCCGAGGGCCTCATCCAGCGCCACAACCCGACCGACGAGTCGGCCGAGGCCGCCGAGCCGCTGGCCGACTGGGAGCGCGAACTGCTCGAGCAGGGCGCCGCCGAAGACGTCGCCGAGGCTGTTGCCGAAGCGGTCGTCGAGGCCGAAGCCGCCGAGGGCGCGGAGGTTATCGAGGTCGACGTCGTCGAGATCGTCACCGAGACCGAGACGGCCGATGGCGTCGAGGTCGATGTCGAGGTCGTCGAGGTGGATGTCGTCACCGAGACCGCGGACGGCGTCGAGATCGATGTCATCGAGGTCGCCGACGAAGATTCCGCCAAGTAACAGACCCGACTGAAGGCACGCTCGGCGGGGTCGTTCTGCACGACCCCGCCGAGCCATTCCCCTGAACTCATCACAATCAAGGAGCCGCCGAACATGGCAAACTTCACGATCGCCGACATCAAGGCGCTGCGCGAGCAGCTCGGAACCGGCATGGTCGACACCAAGAAGGCACTCGAAGAGGCCGACGGCGACGTCGAGAAGGCCGTCGAGATCCTGCGCCTGAAGGGCGCTAAGGGCAATGCCAAGCGCGCTGACCGCTCCACCAGCGAGGGACTCGTGGTCGCACGAGAGGTGGGTGGCACGGTGACGCTGGTCGAGCTCGCGTGCGAGACCGACTTCGTCGCAAAGAACGACCGGTTCATCGCGCTGGCGGACAAGGTCGCGGATGCCGCAGCCGCAGCCTCGGCCGACTCGGTCGAGGTCGCCCTCGCCGCACCCGCCGGTGCCGGCACCGTCGAGACGCTGATCTCGGATGAAGCGGCCATCATCGGCGAGAAGGTCGAGCTGCGCCGCGTGCGCACGCTGTCCGGTGACAAGTTCGAGGTGTACCTGCACAAGACCAGCAAGGATCTGCCCCCGCAGGTCGGCGTGGTCCTGGCCTATACGGGCGATGACGCGGAGACCGCTCGCAGCATCGCGCAGCACATCTCCTTCGCCAACCCGACTTATCTTTCCCGCGACGAGGTCCCCGAGGCCGACGTCGAGAAGGAGCGCGAGATCGTCACTGAGATCTCCCGCCAGGAGGGCAAGCCCGAGGCCGCCCTTCCGAAGATCGTCGAGGGCCGCGTCGGCGCCTACTTCAAGCAGGTCTCGCTGCTGGACCAGGACTACGCGAAGGACAACAAGCAGTCCGTCGCGCAGGTCGCGAAGGCCGCCGGTCTGACCCTGACGGGTTTTGCCCGCTTCAAGGTCGGCGCGTAACACGGTGGAAGGGCCCGCATCATCACGATGCGGGCCCTTTCTGCTGTGCAGTTCCGGCCGCGCGCTCGGATAGTTTGTACTCGATGAGAGGATGACACGTGATCGATGAGGCGACCCGAACCCGGCGAGTCCTGCTGAAGCTCTCCGGAGAGGCGTTCGGCGGGGGGCAGCTGGGGGTCAACCCCGACGTCGTCAGTCAGATCGCCCGTGAGATCGCAGCCGCGGTCGACCGCGTCGAGATCGCCGTCGTCGTCGGCGGAGGCAACTTCTTCCGCGGTGCCGAGCTCAGTCAGCGCGGCATGGACCGCGGGCGGGCCGACTACATGGGCATGCTCGGAACCGTCATGAACGCGCTTGCGCTGCAGGACTTCCTCGAGCAGGCCGGCGCGGCGACCCGGGTTCAGTCCGCCATCTCGATGACGCAGGTCGCCGAGCCCTACATCCCGCGGCGCGCCGAACGCCACCTGGAGAAGGGCCGCGTCGTCATCTTCGGCGCCGGCGCAGGCCTTCCCTACTTCTCCACCGATACGGTCGCCGCCCAGCGGGCGCTGGAGATCGGCGCGTCCGAAGTGCTGGTCGCCAAGAACGGCGTGGACGGCGTGTACACAGCCGACCCGCACAAGGATCCGACCGCGACGCTGATCGATCGCATCACCTACCTCGATGCGCTGCAGCGCGGGCTCAAGGTCGTCGACTCGACCGCGTTCAGTCTCTGCATGGACAACCGGATGGACATGCGCGTGTTCGGCATGGAGCCGGCGGGCAACGTCACGCGTGCTCTGCTCGGCGAACGGATCGGCACGCTCGTCACCGCCTGACACCGCTGCATCACCGGTTCGCGCGGGTCATGGCCGTTAGACTGAAGGCTCTGGATCTACCGATGGGAGTCACTGTGATCGCGGACGTCTTGGCCGAGGCCGGATCGCGCATGGACCGTGCGGTGGAGGGCGCCAAAGACGACTTCGCCACCGTGCGCACGGGACGCGCGAACCCGCAGCTCTTCCAGAAGATCTTGGTCGATTACTACGGCACCCCGACGCCGTTGGCCCAGCTGGCCTCGCTGAACAACCCCGAGGCCCGCACGCTGGTTGTCACGCCGTACGACAAGTCCGCGCTCAAGGCGATCGAGCAGGCGATCCGCGACACGCCGAATCTCGGCGCCAACCCCACCAACGACGGCAGTCTCGTGCGCGTGACGCTGCCCGAGCTGACCGAAGAGCGCCGCCGCGAGTTCGTCAAGATCGTCCGCGGCAAGGGCGAGGACGCGAAGGTGCACGTGCGTGGAATCCGTCGCAAGTCCAAGGACGACCTGGACAGCCTCAAGAACGACATCGGCGAAGACGAGCTGGCCCGTGCCGAGAAAGAACTCGATGCGCTGACGCGCGCCCACGTCGACGCGATCGACGAGGCGCTCAAGCGCAAAGAGGCCGAACTGCTCGAGGTCTGAGCCCCGCTGATGACCGATGCATCCGGCGATCTCCCGGACAACGAGCCGCCGCCCGAACCGCCGCCGCCGCCGCGGGATGCTGCGGGCGCCCGCAGAGGCGGGAGCACGCCCGACCACACCACGGACTTCCAGACCCACGTGCGCTCCGCGCGCAACGAGTTCGAGAGCCAGGTCGCGCAGGCACGGGCCGAGTTCGAGGAAGCCAATGAGCGCATCAAGCAGCGCACCGGGCGTGACCTCATCGTGGCGACCCTGATCGGGCTCGCGATCGGCGCGGTGCTCATCGCCTCGCTCATCTTCCTCAAGTGGGCGTTCGTGCTGTTCGCCCTCGGGGCGGCGATGCTCGGCATCTTCGAGTTCGGTCGTGCGCTCAAGGGCGCGGGCCGCAAGGTCGATCTGATCCCGCAGCTGGTCATCGGGGCGGGCCTGGTGCTCTCCGGCCTGACCGGACTCTGGCTGCACTGGGTGGCCGCCTTCGTCGCGGTCGCCCTGGTGATCGTGTGGCGCGTGATGGCGCAGATGTTCGCGAAGGACGGCAGGACATACAGCGCCGTGCTGGGCGATGTGCTCATCGCCGGGTTCATTCAGCTCTACGTGCCGTTTCTGGCCAGCCTGTGCCTGGTGCTGCTGCGACAGGAGGGCGGCGAATGGTGGGTGCTGGCGTTCATCATCATGGCCGTCGCGTCCGACACCGGCGCCTATGCGGCGGGGCTCTCGTTCGGCAAGCACCCGATGGCGCCGCGGATCAGCCCCAAGAAGACCTGGGAGGGCTTTGCCGGTGCGGCGCTGGCCGCCCTGATCGCCGGGGTGCTGCTCTCGCTGTTCATGCTCGGACTCCCCTGGTGGACGGGCCTGGTGATCGGCGCGGTGATCCTCGGAACAGCCACGGCAGGCGACCTCGGCGAGTCGATGATCAAGCGCGACCTCGGCATAAAGGACATGAGTTCATGGCTACCCGGACACGGGGGAGTGCTCGACCGGCTTGACTCGATCCTGCCCTCCGTCGTCGGCGCTCTCGCCCTGTTCTACCTGTTCTCCCCGCTGACGGCATGATGACGACCTCCGAGTCCCCGCCGATCACCTTCGCCGAGACCCGCGGCGCGGTGAAGGGCTATGACAAGCGCGCCGTCGACGCGTTCCTCGTGCGGGCCCGCGAGGCGTTCGAGACGGGTGCGGAGCCGATCACCGCGGCCGAGGTGCGGCAGGCGGCATTTCCGCTCGTGCGTCGCGGCTACGTGATCGCTGCGGTGGATGCGGCGCTCGGGCGTATCGAAGACGCCTTCGCAGCGCGCGAGCGCGAAGCGGCGGTCAGCAGTGAGGGGGCCCACGCGTGGGTCGGCCAGACTCGGGAGACGGCGCAGGTCGTCCTGGATCGGCTTTCGCGTCCGAAGGGCCGGCGGTTCACTCGCGTCGGGCCGCTTCGCTACGGTTACCGCATCGACGAAGTCGACCTCGTCGCCGACAAACTCGCGAAGTATCTCGAGACCGGCGACTCCGTGACCGTCGAACAGGTTCGGGCGGTCGCATTCCGGATGCAGCGCGGCGGATACCGCGAGGTGCAGGTGGATGCCGTGCTGGACGCGGTCATCGAGGTGATGCTGGCCGTCGCGTGAGGCAGGCCGCGGCCGCAGATGGCACCGTCGAGGACGGCCGGGTAGACTCGTGGAACTGTGACCTCCGGAAACGAGATGCTTCGCGCGCGACGGACGCCCCGTCAGGATGTGGCGAACCTTGGCGCGAGCGGCCTAGACGCGGGTGGCCCTGTCTCGAATCGCGGCGGTGGCCCATCTCGGCCGGCGGCACCCGCACAGCGCTGGTCACGCCGCCGCGGAGTGCTCGGGGTGTTCGCGGCCTTCGCAGCGATCGGATTCGTCGCAGCGTACATCGGTCCCACCGGCGTGGCCCTGTCTGAAGCCAACGCCGAGGAGCGCCCACCGATCACCCTCTACTCGAGCACGCTCGGCGACGCGCAGAACCTGCGGGTCGAACAAGCCGCCGCGGCCGCCGTCGACCTCGATCGCGGCGGATACACGGTGTACGTCACACCCAAGCCCACGCCGACGCCGGAGCCGGTGGCGATTGAGCCCTCGTCGTCGTCCTCGAGCTGGTCGCCGCCCTTCGTGACGCCCGACCCGGGCACGGCTCAGGCCATCGCCTATGACATGGTGCGCGCGCGCGGCTGGGGAGACGATCAGTTCGCGTGTCTCGTGGCGCTGTGGAACAAGGAGTCCGGTTGGAGGGTGAACGCCTACAACGCCGGCAGCGGTGCATACGGAATTCCGCAGGCGCTGCCCGGCAGCAAGATGGGCAGCGTGGCACCCGACTGGGAGACCAACGCGGCGACGCAGATCACCTGGGGCCTGAACTACATCGGTGGCCGCTACGGCGACCCCTGCGGCGCGTGGGGGCACTCCGAGTCGGCAGGCTGGTACTGATCCCATGCCGCGGTCGAACCGTCGACGCTCCGAGGAGCCCGGCGACGAGGCGCTCGATCGGCTCCTCACCGGGTGGAAGCGCACCGAGTCTCGTCGCGGTGTCACATGGGTGGTGCAGCCCGTATCGGCGGTGCAGGCGGTCAAGGCCTACGTATGCCCGGGTTGCGGACGTGCGGTGGCCCCCGGTGTCGCCCACCTCGTGGTGTGGCGCGCGGACGGCGTGCTGGGCGACCAGGCTGACCTATCGGGTCGGCGTCATTGGCATTCGCACTGCTGGAGGATCGCCTGACATGGACATCCGAGGAGCCGTGCTGCTTCCCGCCCGGCGTGAGGAGATCGAGCTGCGCACGATCGACGAGCTCACCCTCGTCGGCGAGCTCGCGCTGCCCCTGAACCGCGAGCCGGTCGCGACGCTCGTGACGCTGCATCCGCTGCCGACCGCCGGGGGATTCATGGACTCGCACATCCTGCGCAAGTCCGCGGCACGGCTGCCGGCCCTCGCCGACCTCGCGATCCTGCGGTTCAACACCCGCGGCACGACGTCGCCGCGGGGCACCAGCGAGGGCGCCTTCGACGCCGGGGGCGCCGAAGCGTTCGATCTGGCCGCGGCTATGGACTTCGTCCGTGAGCGGGGGCTGCCGCGTCCCTGGCTGGTGGGCTGGTCCTTCGGTACGGAGGTGGCGCTGAAGTACGGTCGCGACCACGACATCGAGGGCGTCATCCTGCTCTCGCCTCCGCTGCATCGCACGACACCGGACGAAGTGGCGGCGTGGGCGGACGGCTCGAGGAGGGTCGTCGTCGTCGTGCCGGAGTTCGACGATTACCTGCGCCCGGATGCCGCCGCAGAGCGCTTCGCCAGCGTTCCGGATGCCGTCATGATCGCGGTCGAGGGGGGCAGGCACCTGTGGGTCGGCGAGACCCAGACGCGCCGCGTGCTGACGGAGATCGTGGCGGCCGTCAATCCCGACGCACTGCCGCTGCCGACCGAATGGGACGGTCCGCTCGGCGAAGGGCCGCAGCCGGTCTCAGCGCTCGTTCTGCCGGGGGATGATGACCTGGCGGTAGATGATGAGGATGCTCGCGGCCACCGGGATCGCGATGAGCGCGCCGAGGAGCCCGAGTAGCGAGCCTCCGGCCAGAGCCGCGATGACCACGACCGCACCAGGCACCGACACCGCGCGGTTCATGACGCGCGGCGAGATGACGTACGCCTCGATCTGCATGTACACGAGGTAGTAGATCCCGGCGATGAGAGCGGTCGTCGGTGAGCCGAGTCCGAGGCAGGTGAGCACGATGATCGCCGATCCGGTCAGAGTGCCGACGAGCGGGATCAGAGAGAAGAAGAAGGCCACGACCGCAAGGACGGCGGGAAACGGTGCGCCGATGATCGACAGGAAGATCGCGCTGAGCACGCCGTTGATGACGCCCATCGTCACCTGCCCCATGACGAAGTAGCCGACGGACTTCGTGATCTGCTCGGCGATGTCGATGAAACGGGCGCGCTTGGATGCAGGCACCAGCTGGTAGATGGCGGCCTTGAGGTTGGGCGTGGAGGCCGTGAAGTAGATCGTGAGGATCAGGACGATGAACGCGCCGGCCAGGCCCGCGAGCACCGATGCGCCGACCGCCAGCACGCCCTGGCCGATGGACGCGTAGTCGAGGTTCGAGACCCAGTCCTCGACGAAGGCGAAAACGTCATTGACGTTCAGGTTCGGGAAGACGCCGCCCAGCCATGTCTTGAAGTCATCGAGCGTCGTGCCGCTCTCGATGGCCTTCGTGATGGCTTCGATGAGCTGGCTGATCTGACTCGCGATGATCGGCACCAGCATGAGCACGATGCCGGCGAACGCGGCGAGCACGCCGAGGATCGTGATGAGCACCGCGGCCCAGCGCGGCAGCTTGCGCCGCTCGAGGAACGAGATCGCCGGCTCCAGACCGAGGCTCAGGAACAACGCCGTGCCCACGTACAGCAGGATCGTGGAGAGTGTCTGAACGCTGCCGATCAGCAGCATCCCCACGCCGACGCCCAGGGTTGCGACGAGGGCGACGCGGAAGGGGTTGTGCACCTTCACGGTGACTCCTGACTGTGCTGACGGGACGGGCATTGCTGTCAGGTCAGGATATGCACAGGTCCCGCCCAGTGCCGGGATTGGCGCCTCCCGGGCGACGTTCAGGTCTCTTTCGCTAGTCTGAAATGTCGAGTCGACGGCCCGCCGCATCCCCTCGCGGGCCCAGGAGAGGTGTTTCGTGCGTTTCGTGTGGGCCGTGGCGGCATTCGTGCTCGCCGCCGTGATGATCGGCGCAGGCATCGCCCAGCGCACCGTCTTCCAGGGTCCGACGTCCGAGACGGTCGACCTCTCGGTGTCCGAAGAGGCCCCGTACCTGCTGATCGACGGTGCCGTTCTGAATCAGCTTCCCGGTGCGCAGACGCTGCGCGCTCAGGGCGAAGGCGAGCTCTTCGCCGCATACGGCCGCACGGCCGACCTCAAGGCGTGGCTGGCCGACACGACATACAGCGAAGTCTCGCTGAGCCGCTCCGGGAAGGTCGTCACAGATGCCGTCGCTCCGACGGCGGCGCCCGAACCCGCGGCGAGCGGCGCACCGGACGAGGAGGCTGCGCGGGCGCACAGCCCGATCGGCTCCGATCTGTGGCTCGACGAGTTCCAGCAGGAAGACCTCCTGATCGCGCAGCTGCAGCTGCCCGAGGAGATGAGCGTGCTCGTCGCGACTGACGGCAGCGCGGCGGCTCCCTCCGATGTCAGCGTTTCCTGGCCGACCGCTGGCGCGACGCCGTGGGCGGGTCCGCTCATCGTCGCCGGCGGCATCCTCATGGCGGTCGGGGTGTTCCTCTACATCCTCGGCATCCGCCATGCGCGTCGGTCCCGCGGCCCCCGTCGCAAGGGACTGCCGCTGCCGGTCACCGAGCCGATCGATCTTGCCGTCGAAGGCGCCGACAAGGGTGTCATCAGCTCCGGCACTCCGACCCGCCGCTCGGTCACCGCCGGTAAGCGCAGGTTCGTCGTGATCCCCGCCGTCGCCGTCTCGGCGCTGCTGTTCGCCGGATGCTCGTCGGACTCGTGGCCACAGCTGGCCGGCAGCCCGACGCCCAGCCCGAGCGAGTCGGTGATCGTGCCCGAGGGCCAGCAGGCTCCGGCGGTCACGAAGGCGCAGGCCGAGCGAATCATCGCCCGGATCGCCTCCGCGACCGCAGCCGCGGACGAGACCATGGATGCGACGCTCGCCGCGACCCGCCTGGAGGGCGCGGTGCTCGCTGAGCGCACGACGAATTACACGCTTCGCGGTGCGCTGACGGACTACCCCCCGCCGGCCGCCATCCCGACCAAGCCGCTCAAGATCGTGCTGCCGCAGGCGTATGACGGCTGGCCGCGTTCGGTCATGGCCGTGGTCAACGACGAAGCCGACAAGACCGCGAGCATCATGCTGGCCACGCAGGAAGACGCGTGGTCGCCCTACAAGCTCACCTACCTCTCGAGCCTCGAAGCGGCCACCCAGATGCCCGACCTCGCCCCGGTGTACGTCGGCGCGCAGCAGGTGCCGCCGGATTCCTCGTTCCTGGTGATGGCGCCCGACCAGCTCGCCGCCGCATACGCCGACGTGATCAACAAGGGCGAGGACAGCGAGCTCTACGATCAGTTCGAGGCCGAGGGCGATCAGTTCCGTGCGAGCGTGGCCGCGGACCGTGAGAAGCGGCTTGCGGACTTCAACACCACGGCGGCATCCACCGGCAGCCTCTCGTTCGACACGATGGCAGGGACGCACCCGCCTCTGGCCCTTGCGACCCTCGAGAGTGGCGCGATCGTCGCGGTGAACGTCAACGAGGTCGACACGGTCAAGCCGACCAACGCCGACGCGGTGATCAAGCTCGACACCAACCCGACGGTGAAGACCCTGGCGGGAGCCGAGCAGTCCGCCACCGGCTTCACGACGACCTTCAGCGATCAGCTGTTCTTCTACGTGCCCGGCCTCGGATCTACGGAGAAGATCCGCCTGCTGGGGTACGCTTCCGAGATCCTCGATGCAAAGGTGATCAATTGACGGACATCCCTCCCGGTGCGCCCCTGCGCGGCGCCGTCGACCTGTCAGCGCTTCGCAATCGCCCCGCTGCGAGCGAGGCGACGGCCGTCGCGCCGACGTCTGCTCCCTCGCTGGTGATGGATGTCACCGACGAGACGTTCCCGCAGGTGCTCGAGCTGTCCCGCTCGGTCCCTGTGGTCATCGATCTGTGGGCGGAGTGGTGCGGTCCGTGTAAGCAGCTGAGCCCCATCCTCGAGCGCGTCGTCCTCGAACTGGGCGGTCGCCTGTTGCTGGCGAAGGTCGACGTCGACGCCAATCCGCAGCTGTCGCAGGCCTTCCGCGCGCAGTCGATCCCGCTCGTGGTCGCGCTCGTGGGCGGTCAGCCCGTGCCGCTGTTCACCGGCGCGGTGCCTGAACAGCAGGTGCGCGAGGTGTTCGCGCAGCTTCTGCAGCTCGCCGCACAGAACGGTGTGACCGGTTCGATCGATCTCTCCGGCGAAGAGGGTGCGGATGCCGAGCCCGTCGAGCCGGCGCTGCCGCCATTGCACGCCGAGGCGTTCGACGCGATCGAAGCGGGTGATTACGTACGTGCGATCGCGGCCTACCAGAAGGCGCTTGCAGAGAACCCCCGCGACGAAGACGCGCGCGCCGGCCTCGGACAGGTGAAGCTCCTGGACCGCGTCCAGGGCCTGGACTCTCAGAATGCGCGGGCTGCGGCTGCGGCCGCACCGCTGGAGGTCGACGCGCAACTGGCCGTCGCAGACCTCGATCTTGCAGGCGGGCACGTTGACGACGCCTTCAGCCGCCTGCTGGATCTGTTCGCCGCACTCCCCTCGGACGAGCGTGCCCCCGTCCGGGAGCGGCTCCTCGAGCAGTTCGCGCTCATCGGCGATGCCGATCCGCGCGTGTTGCGCGCGCGCGGCCGGCTCGCCTCGCTGCTGTTCTAGTCGCCTCTTATCGGCGTCACCCTCAGGGGAGCAGCAGTCGCCCGGTGCTCGTCTGCGAGGGCAGGTTGGCCTGCGGGTCGTGCTGCAGCCACAGCACTCCCAGCGGGGGAAGCACCATGGTCGCGCGGCCGGATTCGCCCGCATGCACGACACCCAGGTTGCCCACGCCGGAGCCGCCGTACTCCTGGGCGTCCGAGTTGAGGATCTCGTGCCAGACACCGGACTCCGGCAGGTCAAGCGTGTAGCCGTGCAGGGGAACGCCGGAGAAGTTGCAGACCACGACCACAGTGTTGCCGTGCCAGTCGCGGCGCGAGAACGCGATCACATTCGGATTCCACGATGGTGCCCCGAGCCGTGAGAACGCGGCACCGTCGCTGTCGCGCGCCCAGAGGGGCGACTGCGCCTTATAGACGCTGTTGAGCGTCGCGACGAAGCTGTGCAGCTGAGCGTGCGAGGGCTGGTCGAGGATCCACCAGTCGAGGCCGCGGCCTTCGGCCCACTCCGAGAGCTGGCCGAACTCCTGCCCCATGAACAGCAGCTGCTTGCCCGGGTGGCCCCACATGTACGCCAGGAACGCACGCATGTTCGCCAGCTTCTGCCAGTGGTCGCCGGGCATCCGGGCGAACAGGCTGCCTTTGCCGTGAACGACCTCGTCGTGGCTGATCGGAAGGATGAAGTTCTCGCTGAATGCGTACACGAACGAAAACGACAGCTCTCCCTCGTGATGCGAGCGGTACATCGGGTCTCGCCCGATGTACTGGAGTGAGTCGTTCATCCAGCCCATGTTCCACTTGAAGCCGAAACCCAGACCCGCCCGGTCGGTGGCAGCGGTGACTCCGGGGAAGCTCGTGGACTCCTCGGCGATCATCGAGATGCCGGGGTAGCGCTTGTAGGAGGTGGCCGTGACCTCCTGCAGGAATCGGATGGCTTCGAGGTTCTCCCGGCCGCCGTGGATGTTGGGAACCCACTCCCCTTCTGCACGAGAGTAGTCGAGGTACAGCATCGAGGCCACGGCGTCGACCCGGAGGCCGTCGATGTGGAACTCCTCGTACCAATACAGAGCGTTCGCGACGAGGAAGTTGCGGACCTCGTTGCGGCCGTAGTCGAAGATGTGCGTGCCCCAGTCGCGGTGTTCGCCGCGGCGCGGATCGGGATGCTCGTAGAGTGCCTCTCCGTCGAACCGGGCGAGTGCGAACGCGTCTTTGGGGAAGTGCCCGGGCACCCAGTCCATGATCACGCCGATGCCCGCCTGGTGCAGCCGGTCGATCAGGTAGCGCAGGTCGTCAGGCATGCCGAAGCGACTGGTGGGGGAGTAGTAGCCGGTCACCTGATAGCCCCACGACCCGCCGAACGGGTGCTCCGACAGGGGGAGGAACTCGATGTGCGTGAAGCCCTGACCGGTCACGTACTCGATGAGCTGGTCGGCCCCGTCGCGGTAGGACAGCCCGGGCCGCCAGGAGGCGAAGTGCACCTCGTAGATCGACATCGGCTGCGAAGAGGGCTGGCTGGATGCGCGCGCCTTCATCCATGCGGCATCCGCCCACGTGTAGGACGAATCGGTGACGACGGACGCCGTCGCCGGAGGTACCTCGGCGTAACGCGCCATCGGGTCGGCTTTGAGCGCCCATTCGCCGCTGCGTCCCATGATCTGGAATTTGTAGGTCGTCCCGATTCCGATGTCGGGCACGAACAGCTCCCAGACGCCGCTGGCGCCCATCGACCGCATCGCGTGCGCCGATCCGTCCCAGCTGTTGAAATCGCCCGCCAGCCGCACGGCGCGAGCGTTCGGTGCCCAGACGGTGAACGAGGTTCCCTCGGTGCCTTCGATCTCGCGGACGTGCGCGCCGAGGACGCGCCACAGCTCCTCGTGGCGGCCCTCGCGGATCAGGTGCAGGTCGACTTCGCCGATCGTGGGTCCGAACCGGTACGGGTCCACGGCGGTGTAGTCGGGTGCATCGTCGTACGTCGTCACGAGCTCGTACATGCCGCTTTCGCCAGAGCGAACGCCTTCCCAGATCCCCGCGCGAACGTGCTCGAGGGGCACGCGCGTGCCGTCCGGGAAGACCGCCGTGACGTTGCGCGCGAGCGGGCGGCGTGCCCGGATTGTCCACTCCACGGAACCGTCAGAGTCTCTGCGGAGATGCATTCCCAGCACGGAATGCGGGTCGTGATGAGAGCCGGCCGCGACGGCGTCGAGCAGATCATCGGTGGGGCTCGTCATCGAGACTCCTTCACGTGCAGAATGTGGACTGGTTCGGTGAAGGCGTCGAGCTTGACGAAGTTGTGATCCGACCACGTCCAGTGCGCACCGGTGAGAAGCTCTTCGACTTCGAACCGCTCACCCGGTTCGACGCCCCAGATGCGGGTGTCGAGGTGCACCATCGTCTGGCGCACCGAGTGCGGGTCGACGTTCGCGACGACCAGGATCGTGTCGGAGTGCCCGGTCGGCGACAGTTCGGCGCCGATGCGCTTGGAGAACACGAGGATCGCGTCATCGTCGCTCCAGTGCACGCGCAGGTTGCGCAGCTGACCGAGCGCGGGGTGTGCGCGCCGGATCTCGTTCAGCTGCGTGAGGTAGGGGGCGAGGGAGTTGCCGTCGGCTTCGGCGGCGGCCCAGTCGCGCACCTTGTACTCGTACTTCTCGTTGTCGATGTTCTCTTCGGACCCGGGACGCGCGACGTTCTCATACAGCTCGTAGCCCGCGTAGACGCCGTAGGTGGGCGCTCCGGTCGCGGCGATCGCTGCCCGGATCTTGTATGCCGGCCGACCGCCGTACTGCAGATACTCGGTGAGGATGTCGGGTGTGTTCACGAAGAGGTTCGGGCGCAGGAAGTCCGCGGTCTCCAGCGCCAGCCCGGTCAGGAACCCCTCGAGCTCGAGCTTGGTGTTGCGCCATGTGAAGTACGTGTAGCTCTGCTGGAAGCCGGCCAGCGCGAGGCCCTGCAGCGGCGCAGGGCGGGTGAACGCCTCAGCCAGGAACACCACATCGGGAGTCTCCGCCGACACGGTCGCGATCAGCCACTCCCAGAACTGCAGCGGCTTGGTGTGCGGGTTGTCCACCCTGAAGATCTTCACTCCCTGTGCGATCCAGTGGCGCAGGACCCGCAGCGCCTCGGCGCGGATGCCCTCCGGGTCGTTGTCGAAGTTGATCGGATAGATGTCCTGATACTTCTTGGGCGGATTCTCCGCGTATGCGATCGAGCCGTCGGGGAGCGTGGTGAACCACTCCGGGTGCGAAGTGACCCAGGGGTGGTCTGGCGCGGCCTGCAGGGCGAAATCCAGGGCGACTTCGACTCCTTCAGCCCGGGCGGACCGGACGAACGCGCGGAAGTCTGCCATCGTGCCCAGATCGGGATGCACCGCGTCGTGGCCGCCCTCGGCGGCACCGATCGCCCACGGCGAACCCGGATCACCCGGCTGCGGATCGAGCGTGTTGTTGCGTCCTTTGCGGTTGACGCGGCCGATCGGGTGGATCGGCGGCAGATAGATCACGTCGAAGCCCATCGCCGCGACGGCGGGCAGCCGGCGGGTGGCCGACCGGAAAGTCCCGCTCTTGATGGTGCCGTCGTTGAGGCGTCGAGCCCCTTCTGAACGGGGGAAGAACTCGTACCATGACCCGAGGCCCGCCCGCTCCCGCTCCACCAGCAGCTCCGAGGGCGGCCCGATGCTCATGAGCGAGGTCAGTGGCCGCATCGCGAAGAACTCGGCGAAGGTCGGGTCGCGAACGATCTCGAGAGTTGCTGCGTCGCCGACATCCGGGTCACGCAGCGAGACCGCCGCGTTCTCCAGTCGACGGCGCTCGGTGATCGGCCTCGTCTTGTCAGCGACGGCGCGATCGAACAGCTGCGCCCCCATCTCGCGCATGACGGCGGTGTCGACGCCGGCTGCGATCTTCAGATCCGCTGCATGCTCCCACGTGGCGAAGTCATCGGCGAAAGCTTCGAACTGGAATCTCCACACGCCCTCCTCGAGCGGCGCCACCGCGGTCTCCCAGCGGTCGAATCCGTCGTTCAGGGCAAGGAGACGGTGCAGCGACTCGTCGCCGGACGGGGAGAACAGCCGCACGTGCACGCCGATGCGATCGTGGCCTTCGCGGAACGCGGTGGTGCGGAAGGGGACGATCTCGCCCGAAAACGCACTGGGCCGGAACCGTCCGTCGGGGACGGACGGCGAAGACAGTGTGATCGGGATGCGGGACGTCACCGTCGTGCGATCGGGCTGGCTGTCGGATGCCGCTCGCACCGGGATCGAAGAGGCGCTGCGCCAAGGGCTTGTTCGCGCGGCGCGCGTCGTCTTGACCACCTCTCGAACCTACCGTGCGCGATGCCGGGAGGACAGCCTGGGGCGCGCCGGATCGTGGTCGGGCTACTCCGCGCGGAACAGTCTCATCGAGGTTCCGGCGAGCGTGACGACTTCGCCCGGGAGGAACTCTGCCGGTGCCGCGTGGGGCGTGTCGTCTTCGCTCGACCACAGTGACAGGAACGAGGCGACGCCCTCGATCACGGGGAGCGTGACATCGACGGGCCTCTCGTTGCCATGCACCATCAGCAGGATCCGGTTGAAGCTCTCATGCTCCGGGGTGGATGCCGCGACGTACTGCAGCGTGCGGTTGGACGGATCGGTCCACTGGTCGATGGACATCGTGCTGCCGGTCTGGTCGTACCACTCCATGACCGACGCGGACGGCGTGCGTTCGTCCAGCTTGGCGAACCGACTCGGGCGCAGCGCGGGGTTCTCGCGGCGCAGGCGCAGCAGGCGCTGCACGTGCGCGAAGAGATCGTCCTGCCATGGCGCGTGATCCCAAGAGATCCAGGTCAGCGGAGAGTCATGGCAGTATGCGTTGTTGTTGCCGCGCTGAGTGCGGGCGAACTCGTCGCCGGCCGTGAGCATCGGAACGCCCGCCGACAGCAGGAGCGTGCCGAGGATGTTGCGCATCGCCTTGCGGCGGGTGGCCAGAATGGCCTCGTCTGTCGTCGGACCCTCTGCCCCGTGGTTGAAGGAGCGATTCGTGTCGGCGCCGTCGCGGTTCTGCTCGCCGTTGCCGACGTTGTGCTTCACGTCGTAGGACACGAGATCGCGCAGGGTGAAGCCGTCATGCGCCGTCACGAAGTTCACGCTCGCGAGCGGGCCGCGCTCGGCGCTGAATGTGTTCGAGGAGCCTGACAGCCGGGTGGCGAAGCCGCCGATGCCCACGGGAGCAGTCGATGCGCGTCGTGCGTAGTCGACGTCGCTCAGCCAGAAGTTGCGCACGCGGTCGCGGTAGCGGTCATTCCACTCCATCCACCCGTCGGCGAAGTTTCCGGTCTGCCAGCCGCCCATGCCGACATCCCACGGCTCGGCGATCATCTTCACGCCGGCCAACGCGGGGTCGTCCATGATGGCGCGCAGCAGCGGGTGGTCGGGCGTGAAGTGGTGCGCGGCATCCCGGCCCAGCGTGGCCGCCAGATCGAAGCGGAACCCGTCGATCTGGACGTCGCCCGCCCAATAGCGCAGCGAATCCAGGATGAGCCGGGCGGCGGCATCCGTCGAGGTGTTCACCGAATTGCCGCACCCGGTCACATCGATGTAGACACCGTCGTCCTGCTGCCGATAATACGAGCGGTTGTCGATTCCGCGCAGGCTCGTGCGAGGACCCCCGATGCCTTCTTCGGCGGTGTGGTTGTAGACCACGTCGAGGATGACCTCCAGGCCCGCCTGGTGGAGCAGCTTCACCATGCCCTTGAACTCGCGGAGGATCGCCTCGGGACCCTGGCGCCGGTTCTCCTCGGTGGCGTACGCGCCGTGGGGGGTGAAGAAGTTGAGCGAGTTGTAGCCCCAGTAGTTCGAGAGGCCGTGCTGCAGCAGCCGCGGCTCGGTCGCGAAGGCGTGCACCGGCAGCAGCTCGATGCTCGTGACTCCCAGAGTCAGGAAGTGCTCGATCATCGCGGGATGGGCCAGGCCCGCGTACGTGCCGTGGAGCGCCGGCGGGACGAGCGGATGCCGCTTCGACATGCCTTTGAGATGACCCTCGTAGATGACCGCCCGGTCCATGGGGACGGCCGGCTTGGCGATCCCGCCCCAGTCGAACGAGCCGTCGATGACGACCGAGCGCCAGTCCTCGTACCCTCCGCTGACCAGGCCCCTGGAATAGGGCTCGACCAGGAGGGTGCCGGGGTTGAAGGTGCCGCCCGGCGTGGAGGGGCCGTCCACGCGGATCGCGTATCTCGTGCCCGGCCGCAGCAGTGGCGTCGTGACGCTCCACACCCCGCCGACGGTGGGCGCGAGGGGGATGGTGTCGGTGATCCAGTCGAGGTCCGCGTCGTCGAAGACGACGAGCTCGATCTCGCCGGCGTGGGCCGACCACACCCGCAGAGTGCCGCCGTCCGGCCCGAGCGTGACGCCGAGATCGTCGAGATCGGAACTCAGCAGTCCTGGCGGGGAGGCCAGCGCTGTCAGGGGTTCGGGCGAAACCATGCGCTCTACAGTAGTAAGGCGGTGAGTCAGTCAGGTTACGTGGAGTGGGGGAATTCCATGGTCGTGTACCTCGACCATGCCGCGACGACGCCCCTGCGTCCCGAGGCGCGGGAGGCGTGGCTCGCCGCGGCGGAGGGTGTCGGCAACGCGTCGTCGATCCACGGCGCGGGGCAGTCCGCACGCCGTCTGCTCGAAGACGCGCGTGAGCGCCTCGCGGCCGCCCTGGACTGCGACCCCGTCGAAGTCGTCTTCACCTCGGGAGGCACCGAATCGGTGAATCTCGGCATCACCGGGCTGTACCGCGCGCGCCGCGAGATGACCGGACGCACCGCAGTCGTCGCTCCCACCGCCGAGCACCACGCGACGCTCGACACGCTGGCCTGGCTCAGCGCGCACGAGGTCGCGGATCTGGAGGGCGTGCCCGTCGATCGCGACGCGCGCGTGGATCTGAGCGCCTGGGAGAGTGCCGTCGGCGGAGGGGATGCCGCCGCAGCGACCCTCCTCGCGGCGAACAACGAGGTCGGCACGCTGCAGCCGCTGGCGGCGGCATCCGCGGCCTGCGCCGAGGCCGGCGTGCCACTGCATGTCGACGCGGTCGGCGCATTCGGGCATGTCCCCCTCTCGTTCCGGGCGCTGCGCACCGCGTCGGGCTCGAGCAGCGCAGGGCTGGTCGCGCTCAGCGTCGCCGCGCACAAGCTGGGCGGTCCGGTCGGCGTCGGCGCCCTCGTCGTGGCGCGCGAGGCGAGAGTGGAGCCTCTGTTTCACGGCGGCGGACAGCAGCGAGGCATCCGTGCCGGGACGCAGGACGCGCCGGGCGCGGCCGCTTTCGCGATCGCCGCCGAGCTCGCCGTCGCCGAGCTGGAGGAGGAGGCGGCGCGGATCGGCGGGCTTCGCGATCGCCTCGAGTCGGGTCTTCGTGAGCGCATACCCGGCATGCGCCCGTCGGCGTCGAGGGCCGAGCGTCTGCCCGGCCACTTCCACGCCGTATTCCCCGGTGCACAGGGCGACTCCCTGCTGCTGCTGCTGGATTCCGCCGGCATCGCGGTCTCGACCGGGTCGGCGTGCCAGGCGGGCGTGCCGGAGCCTTCGCACGTGGTCCGGGCGATGGGCCTCGGCGATGACGCCGCCCGCAGCGCTCTGCGCCTGACCCTGGGCCGCACCACGACCGCGGCGGATGTGGACGCAGTGATCGCGGTGCTTCCGTCCGCGTACGAGCGGGCCCGCACGGCCGGGCTGTCCTCGCGCCGGGTTGGCGCTGCCAGACTCGCCGGAAGCATCGGCTCGTAGACTCGTCTCATGCGCGTGCTGGCGGCGATGAGCGGGGGAGTGGACTCCGCGGTCGCCGCTGCGCGCGCCGTGGATGCCGGCCACGACGTGGTCGGGGTGCATCTGGCGCTCTCCCGCGCCGGCGGAACGCTGCGCGCGGGCAGCCGCGGCTGCTGCACCGTCGAAGATGCGATGGATGCCCGGCGGGCGGCCGACAGGCTGGGCATCCCGTTCTACGTATGGGACTTCTCGGAGCGATTCCGCGACGATGTCATCGAGGACTTCGTCACCGAATACAGCGCCGGTCGAACCCCCAATCCCTGCATGCGGTGCAACGAGCGGATCAAGTTCGCGGCCGTGCTCGAGAAGGCCCTCGACCTCGGCTTCGACGCGGTCTGCACCGGTCACTACGCGATCCTGCGCGAGAGTGCAACCGGCGGACTCGAGCTGCACCGTGCGAGCGATGCGGCCAAGGACCAGTCCTACGTGCTCGGTGTGCTCACGGCCGAGCAGCTCGCCCACACGCTGTTCCCGCTCGGCGAGACTCCGTCCAAGGCGCTCGTGCGGGCCGAGGCCGAGGCGCGCGGTCTGACGGTGGCGCAAAAGCCCGACAGCCACGACATCTGCTTCATCCCCGACGGCGACACGCGCGGCTGGCTGGCAGAACGCGTCGGCGCCGAGCGGGGCGACGTGCTCGACCGGTCCGGCGCGGTCGTCGGCTCGCACGAGGGCGCCCACGCGTTCACGGTCGGCCAGCGACGCGGGCTCGCTCTCGGAGTCCCCGCCAGCGACGGCAAGCCTCGCTTCGTGCTGGAGGTGCGACCCGTATCGAACACCGTCGTGGTCGGCCCGAAGGAGGCATTGGCGACCGCCGAGATCGCCGGGGAGCGCTTCACGTGGACGGGAGAGGCGCCACCGGCATCCGATTTCGCGTGCCATGTGCAGATCCGCGCCCATGCGGAGCCGGTGCCGGCGCACGCGATGCTCGGCGACGGCTGGGTGACGGTCACGCCGGAGACTCCCCTGGACGGCGTCGCACCGGGGCAGACCGCTGTGCTCTACGACGGCACGCGGGTGCTCGGCCAATTCACGATCGACCGCACCGTCTCGGCCGTCGCGGTAGGGGCCTGAGGCTCGCGAGAGCGCCGGGCGCTGTCGCAGGCGGCTCGTAAACTTACCGGCGTGACGGATGCCGCAACCCCCGTAGAGCTCGCTGAACTGTCGCTGGAGGCCGCACGCGCCGAGACTGTGCGGCTGATCGAACTGATCCTCGAGGCCCGCGACGCGTATTACGGCCGAGACACCGTGGTCGTGGACGACGCGACCTACGACCACTGGATGCAGCGGCTCGAGGCGATCGAACGGCTGCACCCCGAACTGCAGGGGCAGGATTCGCCGACTCTGTCGGTGGGAGCGGCATCCGGTTCGCTGTTCGCGCCCGTCCAGCACGCCGAGCGCATGCTCAGCCTGGACAACGTGTTCAGCGCCGAGGAGTTCCTCGGCTGGGCCGCCAAGGTCGAGCGTGATGCCGGCCGGGCGGTGCACTACCTGTGCGAGCTCAAGATCGACGGGCTCGCCCTCTCGCTGCGCTACGAGAACGGCAGGCTCATGACGGCCGCGACTCGCGGTGACGGCCGTGTCGGCGAAGACGTCACCGAGAACGTGCTGCGGGTCGGCGGCATCCCGCATCGCCTGACCGGCACGGGTCATCCGGCGCTGGTCGAGGTGCGCGGCGAGGTGTTCTTCAACGTCGCCGACTTCGAGTCGCTCAACGCGTACCAGGAGCAGATGGGCGACCGGCTGTTCGCCAACCCGCGCAATGCGGCGAGCGGGTCGCTGCGGCAGAAGACCGAGGGCAAGAACGACCGGCAGCTCGATGCGATGCACCAGCGCCTGTCGCGACTGCGGATGACCGTGCACGGCATCGGCGCATGGGCGGATCCGCCGGTCTCGACGCAGAGTGAAATCTACGCGCTCCTGGCCTCATGGGGGCTGCCCACGAGCGCGTACTTCCGAGTCGTCGAGTCGGCCGCCGCGGCCGACGAGTTCATCCAGCACTACGGCGTGCACCGGCACGATCTCGAGCACGAGATCGACGGCATCGTCGTCAAGGTCGACGAGCTCGCGCTGCACGACGAGCTCGGTGCGACCAGTCGTGCCCCGCGCTGGGCGATCGCCTACAAGTACCCGCCGGAGCAGGTGAACACCAAGCTGCTCGACATCGTGGTCTCGGTGGGTCGCACCGGACGCGCGACGCCCTTCGCGGTCATGGAGCCCGCGCGCGTGGCCGGCAGCGTGGTGCGCCAGGCGACCCTGCACAATCAGGAGATCGTCAAGCTCAAGGGCGTGCTGATCGGCGACACCGTGGTGGTGCGCAAGGCCGGAGACGTGATCCCTGAAGTCCTCGGTCCGGTCGTCGAGCTGCGCGACGGCACCGAGCGGGCATTCGTCATGCCGCTGAACTGCCCGGAGTGCGGCTCCCCGCTCGCACCGGCCAAAGAGGGCGACATCGATCTGCGCTGCCCCAACGCGAGGTCCTGCCCTGCACAGGTGCGCGGTCGGGTCGAACACATCGGCTCCCGCGGCGCGCTGGACATCGAGGGGCTCGGTGAGGTCTCCGCCGCCGCGCTCACCCAGCCGGTGCGCCCCGAGATCCCTCCGCTGGTCACCGAGGCAGGGCTGTTCGATCTGCGGGCCGAGGCTCTGTTCCCGATCGACGTCGTGGTGCGCGATGCCGAGACCGGTCTGCCCCGTCTGCTCGAGGACGGCACCCCCGACACGCGCTCCCCTTTCCGGCGTCAGCGCAAGAAGACCGATCCGGCCTTCCATGCCGACGGTCCGTTCGACGGCTCGGCGGACTTCGTGCTTTCGGCCTCGGCGACGCAGCTGCTGGCCAACCTCGAGGTCGCCAAGACCAAGGAGCTGTGGCGTTTCCTCGTCGCCTTCAACATCCGGCATGTGGGGCCGGTCGCGGCGCGCGCCCTTGCGCAGTGGTTCGGGTCTGTCGACGCGATCCGCGCCGCATCTTTCGACGAGCTCGCCGCGGTCGAGGGTGTGGGCGGGATCATCGCCGACTCGCTCCTGAACTGGTTCACGGTCGACTGGCATCGCGAGATCGTGGAGCGCTGGAGCGCCGCCGGTGCCCAGCTGAGCACCCCGGGTCATCCCGGACCGGGCGCTGCCGCCACCGCGGGAGGGGTACTCGAGGGTCTGACCATCGTCGCGACCGGCTCACTCGAGGGGTACAGCCGTGAGGGCGCTCAGGAGGCGATCATCAGTGCGGGCGGCAAGGCCGCATCCAGCGTCTCGAAGAAGACCGACTTCGTCGCGGCGGGACCCGGGGCGGGCTCCAAGCTCGGCAAGGCAGAGGAGCTGGGCGTGCGGATCATCGACGCCGCGCAGTTCCGGATCCTGGTGACCGAAGGTCCCGCTGCGCTCGACGCGCCCGCGCCGGACGCGGGATGATCGACGCATGCCGCAATGGATCTATCGAATCGTCCCGACGCGTCCCGAGATGCTCGCCGCTGCGACCGACGAGGAGTCCGCCGTCGTCGCGGAGCACTTCGGCTATCTGCAGGCGCTGAAGGCAGCCGGCATCCTGATCCTCGCCGGGCGCACTCAGGTGGATGAGGGCACGTTCGGCATCACGATCTTCGAGGCCCCCGATGAGGTCACGGCCCGGGCGGTGATGCAGACCGATCCCGCGGTCTCCGCGGGGGTCATGAGCGCGGAGCTGTACCCGTACGCCGTCGCCGCGCGGGACGGCTTCGCCGACAGCACGATCGCGACCTGATCATCGGGACCGACAGCCCAGGCCTGACGCGTGGCCGCCCGCAGGGGCTCCCCGCGCAGCCCAACTAGACTGGGGGAGTGTCTGAAATCACCCCTGATCTCGTGCGCCATCTCGGCGTGCTCGCCCGGATCCAGCTGAGCGACGAAGAGATCGAACGCCTCACCGGACAGCTTGACGTGATCGTCGACAACATCGCGAAGGTGTCCGAGGTTGCGACTCCCGACGTGCCCGCGACGAGCCACCCGATCCCGCTGCAGAACGTCTATCGCCCCGATGTCGTGGGCGAGACACTCACCCTCGCCCAGGCGCTGCAGAACGCGCCGGACGCCTATGACGGTCGGTTCCGAGTCACGGCGATTCTGGGGGAGGAGCAGTGAGCGAACTCATCCGCCTCAGCGCGGCTGACCTGGCCGCCAAGCTCGCATCCGGAGAGGTGTCGAGCGTCGAGGCGACCCAGGCGCATCTGGACCGCATCGCGGCGGTGGATGCCGACATCCACGCGTTCCTGCACGTCAGCGACCACGCGCTCGACATCGCCGCCGACATCGACCGCCGCCGTGCCGCCGGCGAGGAGCTCGGGCCCGTTGCCGGCGTCCCGCTCGCGATCAAGGACGTGCTCGTCACGACCGACATGCCCTCCACGAGCGGCTCGCGCATCCTCGAGAACTACATGTCGCCGTTCGACGCGACGGTCGTCGCGCGTGCTCGTGCCGCCGGATTGGTGCCGCTCGGCAAGACCAACATGGACGAGTTCGCGATGGGCTCTTCGACCGAGCACTCCGCCTATGGCGCGACGCACAACCCGTGGGACCTCGACCGGATCCCCGGCGGCTCCGGCGGCGGCTCGGCCGCTGCCGTCGCCGCGTTCGAGGCGCCCCTCGCGCTCGGCTCCGACACGGGCGGCTCCATCCGCCAGCCCGCACACGTCACCGGGACGGTCGGGCTCAAGCCGACCTACGGCGCAGTCAGCCGCTACGGCGCGATCGCCCTCGCCTCGAGCCTCGACCAGGTCGGTCCGGTCACCCGCACGGTGCTGGACGCCGGACTTCTCCACGACGTGATCGGCGGCCATGACCCCCGTGACTCGACCTCACTGACCGATGTGTGGCCGTCGTTCGCCGACGCGGCGCGCGAGGGAGCGCGCGGCGATGTGCTTCGCGGTCTGCGGGTCGGCGTGATCACCGAGCTGCCCGACTCCGGCTTCCAGCGCGGTGTCTCGGCGTCTTTCCGCGCGGCTCTGGCGTCGATGGAGGCGCAGGGCGCCGAGATCGTCGAGATCAGCGCCCCGCACTTCGAGTTCGGCGTCGCTGCGTACTACCTGATCCTCCCGGCCGAGGCATCCAGCAACCTGGCGAAGTTCGACTCCGTGCGGTTCGGTCTGCGGGTCACGCCCCCGGGCACGCCGACCGTCGAGAGCGTGATGGCCGCGACCCGAGACGCAGGATTCGGCGACGAGGTGAAGCGCCGCATCATCCTCGGCACCTATGCGCTGTCTGCGGGCTACTACGACGCGTACTACGGTTCGGCGCAGAAGGTGCGTACCCTCATCCAGCGCGACTTCGACGCCGCGTTCGCGCAGGTCGATGTGCTCGCCACGCCGTCGGCACCCACGACGGCGTTCCGCCTCGGCGAGAAGATCGACGATCCCATGCAGATGTACCTGAACGACGTCACGACGATTCCGGCCAACCTGGCGGGCGTTCCCGGCATCTCCGTCCCGTCGGGGCTCGCCGAAGAGGACGGGCTGCCGGTCGGCATCCAGTTCCTCGCTCCGGCCCGCCAGGATGCTCTGCTCTACCGCGTGGGCGCGGCGCTCGAAGCGCTGCTGGTGGATTCGTGGGGCGGACCGCTGCTGGACAGAGCTCCCGTCCGAGGAGGGGCGCTCTGATGGCGATGCATGAGAAGGCACCACAGCTGATGGACTTCGACACGGCGCTCGAGCTGTTCGAGCCCGTGCTCGGCTTCGAGGTGCACGTCGAGCTCAACACGAACACCAAGATGTTCTCGGCTGCCCCGAATTCGTTCGGACGCGAGCCGAACTCCGACCTCGCCCCGGTCGATCTGGGGCTGCCCGGCTCGCTGCCCGTGGTGAACGAGCAGGCCGTGAAGTACTCGATCTCGCTCGGGCTCGCCCTCGGCTGCCAGATCGCGCCGTCGAGCCGCTTCGCGCGCAAGAACTACTTCTACCCCGATCTGGGCAAGAACTACCAGATCTCCCAGTACGACGAGCCGATCGCCTTCGAAGGCTCCGTCGAGGTGGAACTCGCCGACGGCACCCGCGTCGTCGTGCCGATCGAGCGCGCCCACATGGAAGAGGATGCCGGCAAGCTCACGCATGTCGGCGGGTCCACCGGCCGCATCCAGGGCGCCGAGTACTCCCTCGTGGACTACAACCGCGCGGGGGTACCACTCGTGGAGATCGTCACGAAGCCGATCTACGGCGCCGAGCACCGCGCGCCCGAGATCGCCAAGGCCTACGTGCAGACGATCCGTGACATCGTGCTTTCCCTGGGCATCTCCGACGCCAAGATGGAGCGCGGCAACCTGCGCTGCGACGCGAACGTCTCGTTGCGTCCGCGCGGGCAGGAGAAGCTCGGAACCCGCACCGAGACGAAGAACGTCAACTCGATGCGCTCGGTGGAGCGGGCCGTCCGCTACGAGATCCGGCGCCAGGCCGCGATCCTCGCGGCCGGGGGAGCGATCACCCAGGAGACCCGGCACTGGCACGAGGACACCGGTACGACCTCGCCGGGTCGCCCCAAGTCGGATGCCGACGATTACCGCTACTTCCCCGAGCCCGACCTGCTGCCGGTGGTCCCCTCCGCCGAGCTGATCGACGAGCTTCGAGCGGCGCTGCCCGAGCCTCCCGCCGAGCGTCGTCGCCGCCTGAAGGCCGAGTGGGGCTTCAGCGATCTGGAGTTCCAGGACGTCGCCAACGGCGGGCTGCTCGCCGAAGTGTCCGCGACGATCGAAGCCGGAGCGACGCCCGCCGCCGCTCGCAAGTGGTGGACCGGCGAGATCAGCCGCATCGCGAACGCACAGGGTCGCGAGGCGTCAGATCTGGTCGCTCCCGTCGATGTGGCCTCGCTGCAGACGCTGATCGACGCCGGAACACTCACCGACAAGCTCGCCCGGCAGGTTCTCGAAGGGGTGATCCTCGGCGAAGGCACTCCGCAGGAGGTCATCGACCAGCGGGGCCTCGCGGTCGTCTCCGACGACGGCGCCCTGGTATCCGCGATCGACGAGGCGCTGGCCGCGCAGCCGGATGTCCTCGAGAAGATCCGTGACGGCAAAGTCCAGGCGGCCGGCGCCGTCATCGGCGCGGTCATGAAGGCGATGAAGGGCCAGGCGGATGCCGCGCGCGTGCGCGAACTGGTGCTGCAACGCGCGGGTCAGGTCTGACGTTCAGGCCTGGCGCTCGAACGCGGCGAGATGGTTCTGTGAACCGGCGAGCAGCCGCTCGAGCACGATGACGACATCGGCGGGTGCCGTGGCGATCGTCTCGGTCAGGTCGGCGATGTCGGTCTGCTCGATCGTGATTCCCACCTGCAAGGCATCGGGCAGCGACTGCGAGCCCTTGGCGATCAGCTCGTCGTACAGCGACTGAAGCGCGGGGTCGGTGAAGACGCCCACGGCGTCGACGCGGGGGTCCGGGACTCCGTATGCCGGCAGGAGTGCCGCGACCTGATCCTGGTGGGTTGTCTCCGACGCCGCGATGCTGTCGAAGATCCCGGCACCCCAGAGGTCCCCCAGTGTGACGTACACATCGTGGGCCAGCTTCTCCTCCTCGATCAAGTACGTCAACTGGGACTCCACCGAAGCCACCGCCTCGATGGTCGCGGCGGCTGTCGGGGAAGAAGTCGGGGCCGGGGCGGCGTCGGTCGGAGCGCTGGCCCCGGGGCTCACTTCTCCGGACGGAGCGAGGGGCGTGCATCCCACGAATGCTGCTGCGGAGAGCGCAATCGCAGCCAGGAGCATCGGTCGGCGAATCGTGGTGTTCATTTCAGCCTTTCATGTTGATACCCCCTAGGGTATTGAGATCACTTGCGAGTCGCACAGGGAGGATCTAGGGATTCGCTGGGAGATCAGATAGGTCGTGTCGGAGGGTGTTGTCCGTGGTCCGCGAGAGAATCAACGCATGGGACGTGGTGACGGGACCGGACGAATCGTCTCGTCGGACGGCGCCGACGACACCGGCACCGGCATCCTGCACGTCGACATGGATGCGTTCTACGCGTCCGTCGAAGTGCTCGATGACCCGTCCCTGAAGGGTAAGCCGATCATCGTCGGAGGCTTCGAAGGACGCGGCGTCGTCTCGAGCGCGTCCTACGAAGCCCGTCGATTCGGCGTCCGCTCGGCGATGAACGTCAGTCAGGCGTTGCGCCTATGTCCCACCGCGATCACCGTGCGGCCGAACTTCGACCGCTACCTGACGATGTCCAAGGAGGTCATGCGCATCTTCCACGATGTGACCCCCCTCGTCGAGCCGCTGTCGATCGACGAGGCATTCCTCGACGTCCGCGGCGCACGCCGCCTGTGGGGGAGACCCGGCGAGATCGCCCGGTCTCTGCGGCAGCGGGTGCTCGATGAGACCGGGTTGACCTGCAGCATCGGCGTCGCCGCCACCAAGCACGTGGCCAAGATGGCCTCGACGATCAGCAAGCCGGATGGTCTGCTCATCGTGGCGGAGGCCGACACCGAGGCATTCCTGCGTCCCCGATCGGTGCGCGCACTCTGGGGCGTCGGCCCGAAATCCGCTGAGGCGCTCGAGGCACGCGGCATCCACACGGTCTCCGACATCCTCGACGCCCCGCGGTCCGTCTTGGACCGCGCGCTCGGGGTCGCGATGGGGGAGCGCGTCTGGCACCTCGCCCGCGGACTCGATGCGAGGCGTGTCGACACGGCACGCGTGGAGAAGAGCGTCGGCCACGAGGAGACCTTCCCTACCGACATCGACGATCCCGCGGTGGTGCGATCGGAGCTGCGCCGCCTCGCCGACCGCGTCGGTGCGCGCCTGCGCATGCAGGGGTGGGAGGCAAGGACGATCGCGATCAAGGTGCGCTTCGCCGATTTCACCACGATCAGTCGTTCGCAGACGCTCCCCGAGCCCACGGCGGTCGGTCAGCGGATCGGCTGGGCCGCGCTCGAGCTGTTCGACGCGGTCGATCGACCGCTTCCCGTGCGTCTGGTCGGGATCCGTGCCGAGAAGCTCCGAGCTTCCGGTGCGGCCGGCCTCACGCTATGGGACGACGACGAGGAATGGCGTCGCGTCGAAGGCGCCCTCGACGATGCCACCGCCCGATTCGGCCGTGGTGCGGTCACCCGGGCCACGCTCCTGGGCGGAGCGCGGGGCGGGGGCACGCTGCCGTCTCATCCGCGCCCGGCGAGCATGGATTGAGCACGAACCGCTCCGTCGCCCTGGGCATGCCGGTCAGCGCCGAGTAGCGTGGACGCATGCCCAACATCGCACTCGAGCTCGGCAACCAGTCCGCGTCCTTCGGCGTCCACAGCGCCTACGGCGAGCAGATGGACGTCGACGGCGTCCGCATCATCCCGGTCGCGCTGGCGTGGTCCGGATTCGGCGGCGGATCCGATGAGTCCGGAAACGGCGGCGGGGGTGGGGGCGGATACTCCGTCCCGCTCGGCGCGTACATCCGCAAGGGGGACGACCTGCGCTTCGAACCGAACATCGTCTCGGCCCTCGCCGTGGCGATTCCGTTCATCTGGGTCGCAGGTCGTGCGCTGAGCCGTGTCATCCGCGCCCTCAAGCGATAGCGCCGATCCCGTCTCGATCACGCTCAAGGCCGCCGCATCACATGTACTGGAGTCGGTCGCGGGCGTCGGGGCCACGAATCCGGTCGTTCTCATCGACGGTCGCAGCGGGTCCGGCAAAACCTCGCTCGCTCGCATCCTCGTCTCGCGGTGGCCCCTGCCCGGGCGAGTGCAGCTCGTCGCGCTCGATTCGCTCTACCCCGGCTGGGACGGTCTGGAAGATGGCGTCCAGGCGGCACGCGAGCTGATCCTCGTCCCGCACGCACGCGGGCTCAATGGAGTCTGGGCGCGGTGGGACTGGGAGGCGTCGGCGCCGGCTGAGACCCATGCCGTCGATCCGTCCCTCCCGTTGATCGTCGAGGGCTCGGGTCTGCTCACTGCGGCGACGGCGCGACTGGGCGAGGTCCGAGTGTGGCTGGAGTCGCCGGTGCGGTCTCGCATGCGCCGCGCGCTGGACCGGGACGGTGACACCTATCGTCCGCACTGGAAGCGCTGGGCCGAGCAGGAGGAACGTCATCTGTCCCGCGACGAGCCGACGCGTCGCGCCACGCACGTCTTCGCGATTCCCTGAACCGTCAATCGTCGTCGGACGCGGCCTGCACGAGACCGTTGAGGCGGTAGCCGAGCCACTCGTAGATGCCGAACCGCGGGTCGTCCACGTCGTGGTCCTCCTCGCTGCGGATCTCGAGGCGCGTCGCGAGCACGAGCCGAATCGCGGCCAGAGCGCGAAGCCACGCCTGCAGCACGTCGCGCTCGAGTCGCAGCTCGACCAGTTCCATCAGCACCTCGTCGCCAGGCTCGGCATCCTCCGGGAGGGTCGCCGCCTCGCCGAGCGAGGAGAGCACCATGTCGGCATCCTGTCGGCGTCGCTCCAGCAGATCGCCCTCGGTCATGTCGCGGAAGTTCTGGGCCGCCTCGGCGTCGTCGGCGTACGCGTCGGGGACGAGGCGCGCGATCGCGGGGTCTCCCGCCGAGCTCTCGGCGTCTTCGAGGAGTTCGGCGAACTGCGTGACGAGCCCCGCGAGATGCGCTGCCTCCATCCGGGTCAGCTCGAGCATCACCGTGCGCGGCGCGTTCACTGCGGCGCCTGTCGGATCGTGGCCCACAGGCCGTAGTCGTGCATGGCCTGGGCGTGCAGTTCCATCTGCTCGCGCGCGCCCTCTGCGACGACGGCATGGCCGTCGTGGTGCACGGCGAGCATCAGTCGCTCTGCGTGCGGACGATCGAACCCGAAGTACTCACGGAAGACATGCGTGACATAGCCCATCAGATTGACCGGGTCGTTCCAGACGACCGTCTGCCAGGGCCGCATCGTCTGCTCGTCATGACGGATGCCGACCTCCTCGTCGAGCTCCGGGCTCGCCAGCATGGCCATCATGCCCACCCGAGGTCGTGCAGCCGCTCGTCGTCGATCCCGTAGAAGTGTGCGATCTCATGGACCAGCGTCGTGTGAACTTCATCCCGCAGCTCTTCCTCGGTGTCGCAGGTCGCCAGGTGCGGCTCGCGGTAGACGATGATGCGGTCGGGCAGCTCGCCGGCCCCATACCGGTCGCGCTCGGTGAGCGCCCACCCGTCGTACAGGCCGAGGAGGTCGAGACTGCCGTCCTCGGGGCGGTCCTCCACCACGAAGATCACGTTGTCGAGGCCGTCGACCATGTCGTCGGGAAGCCGATCGAGTTCGTCGGTGACGAGAACCTCGAACGCCACGGCATCCATGTCAACCATTGGGGTGAGTAACGGGGCTCGAACCCGCGACATCGGCCACCACAAGGCCGCGCTCTACCAACTGAGCTATACCCACCATGTCTCCCGCGCGCGGCGGGCAACCCGAAAATTCTCTCATACTTCGGTGGCGAACGCCGAAACGGCAGCGCTCGCCGCGGCACGTGCCCCATCGCTGGTCGGACCCGGTTCGGGAACGAAGACGGCCGAGCGATAGTAGGACAGTTCCAGGATCGATTCGCGGATGTCGGCGAGGGCGCGGTGGCCGCCGCTCTTCGCTGGGGCATGGATGTAGGCACGGGGGTACCAGCGTCTGCTGAGCTCCTTGATGCTGGACACATCGACGTTGCGATAGTGCAGCCAGCGGTCCACCCGCGGCATGTACTTGGCCAGGAACATGCGATCTGTGCCGATGGTATTGCCGGCCAGCGGCGCCTTGCCCTGAAGTGGGACGAAGCGCTGGATGTACTCGAGCGCCTCGAACTCGGCCTCGGCCAAGCTCACGCCCTCGGGGATCTCGGTCAGCAGCCCGGACTTCTCGTGCATCGCCGTTACGAAATCATTCATGTGCGCGAGTGCCGAGGCATCGGGTTTGATGACGATCGAGAACCCGGGGTCGAGCGGACGAAGCTCGAAGTCGGTCACGACGACGGCGATCTCGACGAGTTCGTCGATCGCCAGGTCGAGCCCGGTCATCTCGCAGTCGATCCATACGAGACGGTCGTTGTCGGAAGCTCCCACCATGCGCTCCATCCTAGTGACGGGCCTCGGACACGGACGGGCAAACCGGGCCGTCCTCGCAGCGGGTCTCGTCGGCGGGTGGCCCCCCCGGAGAGATTCGAACTCCCGACCAGCCGGGTAGAAACCGGACGCTCTTCCACTGAGCTACGGGGGGTGACCCGTCTACGGTACCGGCGACCCGGGGGCGGATGCACGTGAGCCATGCATGCACACGGGGATCCGCCCGAAAGAGTCTGGCAGGTTGCGGTCAGCGGGCGTAACGTCGAACCGACGGAAGGATTCGATGATGAGCACGACTGATGCGCATCACACCCTCTGGGTGGCTTACGGGCAATCCGGGGTGGTCGGCAGCATCCGCAAGGACGACGACGGATACACGGTGACCATGGCGGGAGCCGATGCCTCCGCGGGGACTTACCCTTCGATGGAGATCGCGAAGAGCGCTCTGCACGCGCGCATGATCCCCGGCAGCGACTGGCCGGAGTTCCGCGAGCACTGAGACGGTCAGCCCACAGGGCCCGTGGGGGTCGACTCGACCCGCACCCGCGTACTGATCGGACGTGCCGTGTCGAGCAGCGGCAGTGCGATGTGCACGAGTGGTCCGATGAGGGCGGCGAAAAGCACCGTGCCGATTCCCACGGTTCCGCCCAGCAGCCACCCGAGCGCGAGCACGGTCACCTCGACAAGAGCCCGGCACACCCAGATCGGCCAGCCCAGGCGCGCGTGCAGCCCCGTCATGAGTCCATCCCGCGGTCCCGGGCCGAAGCGTGCGCCGATGTAGAGTCCTGAGGCCACCGCGACCAGAAGGATGCCGCCCAGCAGCACGCCGATCTGAAGGGTGAGACCGGTGACCGGGGCCATCAGCCAGAGCACCACCTGCATGCTCGTCCCGACCAGCAGGATGTTGGCAACGGTTCCGATGCCCGGCTTCTGATGCAGCGGGATCCACAGCAGGAGCACGAGGAAGCCGACGATGTTCGTCACCCAGCCGATGCCGATGCCGGTGTGGACCGACAGGCCCTGCGCGAAGACGGTCCATGGGTCGACGCCGAGGCCCGCTTCCACGGTGAGGGCGCAGCCGGCGCCGTAGAGGACGAGTCCGATGAGGAGCTGCAGCAAGCGACGAACCATGTAACCATCCAATCGAATAATTGGATCGCGTCATGCAGTCCAATTCAAGTATTCTGGCTTCATGGACTCCCGGATATCGGCCCGTGCCCTGTGCGCCGCCCTCGGCGGCTGGCGCACACGCGAACCCGCTTACGAGGCGCTGGCGGACGGCATCCGCCTGCTGTGTCTGGACAATCGGGTGGCGCCGCGCACCGCCCTTCCTGCGGAACGCGAACTCTCCGCGGCGCTGGAGGTGAGCCGCAGCACGGTGGCGGCCGCGTACCGCAGCCTTCGGGACTCGGGTCACATCGCGAGCACCCGCGGATCCGGCAGCGTGACGCTGCCCCTTCGGCGTAGGGATCCGGGGCGTGCGTCGACCAGTGAGGGCGCGATCGATCTGCAGCAGGCCAGTCCTCCAGCCTGGCCCGGTCTGGCCGGGCTCATCTCGGACGTGGCCCTGTCGGCATCGACGATCGTCTCGCGCACCGGCTATGACGTGCTCGGGCGGATCGAGCTGCGCGAGGCGATCGCCGCACGGTACTCGCAACGCGGCATCCCGACATCGCCGAACGAGATCGTGGTCACCACCGGCGCGCAGAGCGCGATCCATCTGCTCGCCGCCGTGCTGCTGGGCCGCGGAGATCGGGTTCTCATCGAGACGCCGACCTACCCGCACGCCGCGGATGCGCTCCGGCGCGCCGATGCGCGCCTGGTCGGCGTGCCGGTGACGACCGAGCACGGTTGGGACCTGGATCGCGCCGAGCAGGCCTTCGCGCGCACGCTGCCGGTGCTCGCCTACCTCATGCCGGACTTCCAGAACCCGACCGGTCGCTCGATGACCGCCCTGGAACGCGCCGCCATTCTGGGTGCGGCGGAGCGATCGGGGACGATCCTGGTGCTCGACGAGACGACCGCCGATCTCGACATCGACCGGGGGCCCGTCCGCTCGGGCTTCATGGATGGTGATCCCGCGCTCGTCGTGAGGGTGGGATCCCTCGGCAAGACGGTCTGGGGTGGACTGCGCGTCGGCTGGATCCGCGCGGAGTCCGACCTGGTGCGACGTCTCGTCGCGGCCCGCCCCGCGCACGATCTGGGCACACCCGAATTCGAGCAGGCCGTGGCCGCGGCGGTGTTCCCGCAGTACGCGGCCGTCGTCGTGCAGCGTTCGCACGTGCTGCGCGCGGGTCGGGATGCCGCCATCGCGGAGATCGCACGCCTGCTGCCGGAGTGGCGGGTCCCCACCGTGCACGGCGGAGTGTCGCTGTGGATCGGGCTCGACGCGCCACTGAGCTCGGCGCTCGTGATGGATGTCCGCTCTCGCGGCCTGCTGCTGTCGGCGGGTCCGCGGTTCTCGGTCGAAGGTGGTCACGACCGGCATCTGCGCATTCCGTTCACGGCGGCACCCGAAGAACTCGCCCGCGCGGTCAGCACGCTGGCCGAGGCGTGGCCGCGAGTACTGCAGGGCGCGCCGGTCTCGGTGACGGAGCAGTTCGACTCCGTCGTCTGAGCGCACAGCGCGTCGCTGCTGATCAGCGCGTGAACACCACGCACTCGACGGCGTCGTCGACCGACCAGAACTCACCGAGATCGTGGAACGCGCGGCTCGGCGCATGGAATCTGCGTGCCCGATACCGGATTTCGGAACCATTCCGCACCGCCTGCAGGTGACCGATCACCCGGCCGACGCGATCGACGATCCGCCAGAGCAGCGGGCCCGCCGCGACGAGGCGGACGTTCGCCGCGCGCGTGGACGGGGGCAGTGCGCAGAGCGAAGTCTGCAGTGTGAGTGTCATGAGCGTTCCCTTCCGATTCGAAGATAGGTTCTCCCCCCGACATTGCGGACGGGATCATCCACTCCTCCCCAGCTGCTCGCACACTCGGGGTTTTCCGCAGAGCGGAGGAGAGGACCTGCCGCGGAGGCGCTGCGGAGCCAATCTGAGGGGGCGCCGGTGTCCGACGGGCACTCGGGCACCGGCGCGACCCCGGGGACCGTCCTCGGGCAGAGAGGATGCGAGATGAATGACACGATCACGATCGTCGGCACCGTCGGCACAGACCCGGAGAAGAAGGTGCGCAACGGCGTGCCGATCACGACGTTCCGGGTGGCGAGCAAGGAGCGCCGCTTCGACCGCGCAACGGGAACGTGGGTCGACGGCGAGACCAACTGGTACACGGCCTCGGCCTACCGTCGGCTCGCTGAGCATGTGTTCGAGTCGGTGCACCGGCGCGAACGCGTGGTGCTGACCGGTCGGCTCCGCGTACGCAACTGGGATACCGGAGAGAAGCGGGGCACATCCGTCGACATCGACATCGACGCGATCGGACACGACCTGCTCTTCGGGACGACGACCTTCCGATCCGATGACGCGGCCGCCATCAGCTCGTCGTCGGCGTCCACCGATTCCTGGGCACCGGGCGATGCTGCGGACGGCGGCTGGGCGAGCCCCGGCGTAGACCGCGGGGACGATGCCGGTGCTCATCAGGAAACGGCGACGAGCGGATGGCCGGACTCCACGACCGAACCCGAACCGCGGCCGCTCACTCTCGCGGGAGTGGAGGCGCCGTTCTGAAACGGCACGGCAGGCGCCCGGGGTGGCGCACTTTAGACTGGTATGGTGTCCCGCCACTCTGAGCGCCGCCGCCCGGTCCCGATCGGGCTGCGCCTCGCCGGTATCGGTATCGGTATCGGCCTCGCGCTCGCACTGACCGGCTGCACAGCGGCGCAAGTCGAGACCGGCGCGTCGCCGACCGCGAGCAGCGCTGTGACTCAGATTGCCACTGCGTCGCCGTCGCCGTCCGTGGCGACGGGGCCGGTGCTCGTGCCCGACGGCACGGCTCAGGACAATCTGCCCGTCTTCTCCGCGGTGGTGGCCGCGGTGTGGGAGACACCGCAGCAGGTCATCGGTCAGGCGTACGTCGACTCGCTGGTCGCTGCCGGATTCGACAAGGCAGCAATGCAGCTCACCCCCGACCAGAGCACCGTCGGCAATGCGGCCGAGAGCATCCAGTTCTCCGTGCGCTGGGGCGGCGAATGCCTCGTGGGACAGGTCGGACCCGCGACCGGGGCGCCCGTCACGGCGGTCGTGCCGGTCATCGACGAAGACACGTGCCTGGTCGGCGATACTCGCGCGATCGACTGGTGAGCCGCCCCGCGCCGGCGCCGGGACGGCGAAAGCCGCCGCCGGTCGGCCCGTAGACTGGTCGGGTTATGGCTGAATACATCTATTCGATGGTCCGTGCCCGCAAAGCTGTCGGCGACAAGGTGATCCTCGACGACGTCACGATGGCGTTCCTGCCTGGAGCGAAGATCGGCGTCGTCGGCCCCAACGGGGCGGGAAAGTCCACGATCCTCAAGATCATGGCGGGTATCGACACCCCGAGCAACGGCGAGGCCAAGCTCAGCCCCGGCTACAGCGTCGGCATCCTGATGCAGGAGCCCGAGCTCGACGAAGACAAGACGGTGCTGGAGAACGTGCAGCAGGGTGTCGGTCCGATCATGCAGAAGCTCGATCGGTTCAACGAGATCTCCGGGTTGATGGCCGACCCGGATGCCGACTTCGACACGCTGCTGGCGGAGATGGGCACCCTGCAGGAAGCCATCGACGCCGCTGACGCATGGGATCTCGACTCCCAGCTCGAGCAGGCCATGGACGCACTGCGCACGCCGCCGTCCGAGGCCATCGTCAGCAACCTGTCCGGCGGCGAGAAGCGCCGCGTCGCCCTGTGCAAGCTGCTGCTGCAGAAGCCCGACCTGCTGCTGCTGGACGAGCCCACCAACCACCTCGACGCCGAGAGCGTGCAGTGGCTGGAGCAGCACCTCGCGAAATACCCTGGCGCCGTGCTCGCCGTGACACACGACAGGTACTTTCTCGACCACGTCGCGGAGTGGATCTGCGAGGTCGACCGCGGTCGGCTCTATCCGTATGAAGGCAACTACTCGACCTACCTCGAGAAGAAGCAGGAGCGGCTCCAGGTGCAGGGCAAGAAGGACGCGAAGCTCGCCAAGCGCTTGGCCGGCGAGCTCGAATGGGTGCGCAGCAACGCGAAGGGCCGCCAGACCAAGTCGAAGTCCCGTCTCGCACGCTACGAGGAGATGGCGGCCGAGGCCGACCGCACTCGCAAGTTGGACTTCGATGAGATCGTCATCCCGCCCGGGCCGCGCCTGGGCCAGGTGGTGCTCGAGGCGAAGAAGCTGCAGAAGGGCTTCGACGGCCGGAGCCTGATCGACGGCCTGAGCTTCAGCCTTCCTCGCAACGGCATCGTCGGCATCATCGGCCCGAACGGCGTAGGCAAGACCACGCTCTTCAAGACGATCGTCGGTCTCGAGCCACTCGACGGCGGCGAGCTGAAGGTCGGTGAGACGGTCGAGATCTCGTACGTCGACCAGAGCCGCGGCGGCATCGACCCCAACAAGTCGCTGTGGGAGGTCGTCAGCGACGGCCTGGACTGGATCCAGGTCGGCAAGGTCGAGATCCCCTCGCGCGCCTACGTCTCCCAGTTCGGGTTCAAGGGGCCCGACCAGCAGAAGAAGGCAGGAGTGCTCTCCGGCGGTGAGCGCAACCGGCTGAACCTCGCACTCACGCTCAAGCAGGGCGGCAACCTGCTCCTCCTCGACGAGCCGACCAACGACCTCGATGTCGAGACCCTCGGAAGCCTCGAGAACGCCCTGCTCGAATTCCCCGGCTGCGCCGTGGTCATCACTCACGACAGGTGGTTCCTCGACCGCATCGCGACGCACATCCTCGCGTATGAAGGCACTGAAGAGGAGCCCGACAAGTGGTACTGGTTCGAGGGCAATTTCGAGGCGTACGAGGAGAACAAGATCGAGCGTCTGGGCGCCGATGCTGCCAACCCGCACCGCTCGACGTATCGCAAGCTCACGCGCGACTGACCGGCCGTGCGACTCAGCGACTGAACGGAGCGCCATGCGGCTTCACATCCCCATCCACCTCCGCTGGGGGGATCTCGACGCGTTCAACCATGTCAACAACACGGCGATGCTCCAGCTGCTCGAGGAGGCACGCGTGCGCGCGTTCCGGCAGCCGCTCCCCGGCGAGCACGCCCCCACGACCGCGGTCATGGATTCGAGCCAGGGCAGCGGCATCCTGAGCCTGATCGCCCGGCAGGAGGTCGAGTACCTCGCCCCTGTGCCGTACCAGCGGTTCCCGCTCGATGTGCAGCTGTGGTTCGGGGCGCTCGGCGGCTCCAGCATGGAGGTCTGCTACGAGGTGTGCGGACCGCGCCAGACCGCTGACCAGGTCGGCTCCCAGGTGGTCTACGCCCGAGCGACCACGGTGAGCGTTAAGGTGGATGCCGCGACCGGCCGCCCGATGCGGCTGTCCGCCGAGGAGCGCGCGGCGTGGGAGCCCTACCTGGGCGAGCCCCTGATCTACACGCACCGGCGCTAGCCCGGGCTACGTGGCCTTCGCCACCGGCAGACGCACCGTGATCTCCTGTGAGACCGAGGCGAGCAGCCGGCCGTCGCGGGCATAGATGCGCCCCGTCGACAGTCCGCGGCCGCCGCGCGCGCTCGGAGACTCCTGCACGTAGAGCATCCACTCATCGACCCGCCCGAATCGGTGCCACCACATGCCGTGGTCGAGGCTCGCGACTTTGAGGCCGCGAGTCGCCCATCCGACGCCGTGGGCGCGCAGCACCGACTCCTGGATCGTCAGGTCGCTCATATACGCCAGCGCCGCACGGTGCATCCGCGGATCGTCGGGGAGGGCACGCCGTGTGCGCATCCACACGGCCTGCCGCGGCATCCGCTCACCGTCGACGGTGAGATAGATCGGCGAAGGGATGTGGCGCAGGTCGACCGGGCGATCGGTGAAGAAGCGCTTGGTCAGCGGGTGCACGCCCTTGAGGTGATCTTCGACGTCGGGCAGGTCATCCGGCTCGGGAACACCGTCGGGCATCGCCTCCTGGTGTTCGAGACCCGGTTCCTCGTCTTGGAAGGAGGCGATCATCGAGAAGATCGGTACGCCCTGCTGATACGCCTGGGTGCGGCGGGTGGAGAACGAGCGGCCGTCGTGGATCCGGTCGACAGCGAAGGTGATCCCCTGGGTCGAATCTCCCGGGCGGAGGAAGTACCCGTGCATCGAGTGCACCGTGCGCGCATCGGGCAGAGTGCGCGCCGCCGCGATCAGCGACTGCGCGAGCACCTGGCCGCCGTACACGCGGCCGAGCGGCATCCATTGAGAGACGCCGGTGAAGATGTCTTCGTTGGTACGCGCCGCGGAGTCCGAGAGCTCGAGCACCGCCAGCAGCGACGCGATCGGGTCTTCAGAGGCTTCGTCGCCACCGGTGCGCGGGCCGTCGAGATCGTTCACGGCGTCTCCTGTCATCCGTCGGCGCCTACCGCTGTGCCGGTACTTGGTAGTTTAGGCGGGATGTCAGAGCGCCTTCTCTTCGTCGACAGCGACTCGGCCGCCGATGCGCTCACGTTCGCCGGCCGCGCCGCGCGGCTCACTGAAGACGCCGTGCGCCTGCAGGCGGCGGGGGGCGTGCTCGCGATGTCGACGCCGTCGCTGGTGCCGCGTGGGCTTCTCGATGAGACGCCCACGATCCTCGGCATGCGCACGCTCGCGGTGGACCCCGAGCTCGTGTGCGACATCGTCGTGCGCGCGGGGGAGCTCGCTCGGGATGCCTCGAACCCCGCCGCGATCCTGCTGCCGCCGATCGGGCTCACGGCGGCGTGGGCGGGCGTTTCGGCACCGCGTGGGGCGTGGATGCCGCGGGCCGAGCTTGCCGCGTCGGTGCTCGCCGCGCGCGCCCGGTGGGGGATTGCTGCGGTAGCTGAGGCCGTGCCCCGAGACGCGGGCGAAGAGGTGGTGCGCGCCGTGCGCGGCGATATCTGGGGCCGGCCGGACGATGAGCTGGCGGGGGTGCCGCTGGGTGTCGCCTTCACCGCCGTCACCCTGGGCTTCATCGCAGGCGAAGAGGTCGCCGCGGTGCGCACGAACGGACCGTGGACCCGGGTCTCGCTGGCCCGCGGGGATGTGCTCACGCGTCGGCAGACCGGCGTCGGGCTGACGCCGGTGCGCGCGACCGGACGCCCCCAGGGCTGAACGGCCACCGGGCGGGTGACCGCTTCCGTGGCGGCGACGAGCGCTGCCAGTCCCCAACCGATGACGGGACAGCCGTGGATTCCGCGGTCGGCGGTGCGGAAAAGGCTACCCTTCGTCGGCATCCTCCGGCGATCAGTGCGGGGCGGACGGCGGCGGAACGGCGTTCGGAGGAGGACTCGACGATACCGGGAGGGATGCCGCTCCGCGCCCGTCCGCGGACGGGCCGATACCGGAGGGCTCGAACGTGTTCACCATCGCGAACGCGGCGCGCTGCAGGTAGTCCCACAGCGTCGCCTCGTGCAGCGGCGGGAGTTCGAGCTCGTCCACCGCGGTGCGCATGTGGGCGAGCCAGCGGTCACGGGCGTCGGGGTCCACATGAAACCCCGCGTGCCGCATCCGCAGGCGCGGGTGTCCGCGCTGCTGGCTGTAGGTGCCCGGGCCTCCCCAGTACTGCTCGAGAAACAGTGTGAGGCGCTCCTTGGCCGGGGCGAGATCCGCTTCCGGGTACATCGGCCGCAGCACCTCGTCGTCCGCGACTCCACGGTAGAAAGCGTCGACGAGGCGGACGAACGTCTCGTGACCGCCTACCTCGTCGTAGAAGGGGATGCTCATGCCGACCCCTCGGGCGTCTCGGGCGGGCTCTGCGGGGTCTTCTTCGGCCGCCACACGGGGCGCTCGGGCGGCGGGGGAGGCTGGGTGACCGTCGTGGGCTTCGTCTTGGGCGGGTTGGCGCCGCGCACCCGCTGGGCGCCCTCCAGCCCGCTGAGCACGATCGAGTTGAGCTGGGGGAGCTCCAGACCCAGCACGTTCACGGCGTTCAGGACGCGCATGCGCAGTTCGCGTCCGACGTCGTCCTTGGCGTTGGCGCGCGTCTTCATGACGAGCCGGATGACCAGTGCATCGCCGGAGACCGACTCGAGACCCCACACCTCGGGCTTGTCGATGATCCGGGTGCGCCACTTCGGGTCCTTCGCGAGGTCATTCATGGTCTCGAGCATGGCGTTCTCGACGACACCGATGTCGGTATCCACGGGGAGGGCCAGATCCACGATCACCCGCGACCATCCCATCGACATGTTGCCGATTCGGGTGATCTCGCCGTTGCGGACGTACCAGAGCGTGCCGTTGACGTCACGGACGGTCGTGATGCGCACGCTCACATACTCGACGATTCCGGTCGCCAGTCCCAGGTCGACCACGTCTCCGATCCCGACCTGATCCTCGGCGACGATGAAGATGCCGTTCAGGACATCCTTGACGATGTTCTGCGCGCCGAATCCGAGGCCGGCGCCGATCGCCGCGGTGAGCAGAGTCAGTGAGGCCAGTGCGCTCGGCGCCAGCAGATTGACGACGAGCAGCAGCGCGATGATCACGATCGACACGTTGACGATGTTCTGCAGGATCGAGCCCAGCGTCCGGGTCCGCTGCACGAGGCGGATCGACGCGAGCGGCGAGCGTTCCAGCGCCTGGGTGTCGTCGACGTTGGCCTTGTTCTTCGCGCCGTTGACGATGCGCTTGACGACCCGCCGAATGACGATCTTCAGGATCCAGGCCAGCAGGAACGCGCCGAGCACGATCCCGGCGGCGCTCGCCACCATGAGTCCGATATCGCCGAGGACGTTCAGGAACTGCTCCCACAGCGTCGGAGCCGGAGCGGCGTTTTCGAGGATGAGGCTGTCCATCGGATCGATCCTAGTTGCGCCGCCCGCTGCGAGAGCTGTGTGCGAGATGGGATGCGGATGCCCCGGTCACAGCGAGACGCGGTCCGGGGCATCCGATCGGCGACTACGATGCGTCGCGGTCCTGCACGGCCAGCGCGCGCTCGACGCCGGCGAGGTTCTCCTCGACCAGGCGGCGCAGCGCGGGTGCCGCCTGCGCGTTGGCACTGAGCCAGGCACGGGTTGCGTCGCGCAGCTCGAGATTCGCCAGCGGCGCGGGGTACAGCCCGACGATGAGGTATTGCGCGATCTGATAGGAACGCGAATTCCAGATCGGGAGGAGCATGTCGAAGTACGGCTTCACGAATTCAGACAGCTGCGCGACGGTGGCCGGATGCTGGAACCCCAGTGCCGTGGAACGGACGATCGTGTTCGGCTGATCGTCGCGCTCGATGAGCGAGTCCCAGGCTGCCAGCTTCGACGCCGTGTTCGGAATCGAGGCCTTGGCCTGCGCGGCGAACTCGCCGCCCTTGGCGGTGTTGTCCGCCGCGAGTGCGTCCTCGATCTCCTTCGCGTCGGCCACCCCGCCGGCGGCGAGCGAGATCAGCAGCTGCCACGCCATGTCGGTGTCGATCTCCAGACCGTCGAGGGCCGTCGCACCGTCGCGCAGCGACCGCAGCGTCGACCAGTGCGCGGGTCTCGACGCCGCGGTCGCGAACGCCGTGACGAACTGCAGCTGACTGTCGCTGCCGGCCTCGGCCGCCTGCGCGAGAGCCCACAGACCGTCAGCCACCTTCGCGCGGGTCGCTTCGCGCTTCTCCGGGGCCACGTACGAATTGGCCGCGAGCTGCAGCTGCGCCAAGGTCGTCCGCACGGTCGTGGACTCGGTCTCGCGGCCGATGTTGCGCAGCACGAGGTCGACGTAATCGCTCGGTGAGGATTCGGCATCCCTCGTCTGATCCCATGCGGCACCCCACACGAGCGAACGCGCCAGGGGGTCGGCGATGTCGCCGAGGTGCTCTACAGCCGTCTTCAGCGATCGGGCGTCGAGACGGATCTTCGCGTACGCGAGGTCTTCGTCGTTGAGGAGGATCAGATCGGGGCGCTTGTGCCCCTTCAGCCCGGGCACCTCGGTGCGGTCGCCGTCCACGTCGAGCTCGACGCGGTGCACCCGCGCGAGCGCACCGTCGGTCACGTCGTAGAACCCGACGCCCAGCCGATGCGGGCGGATCGTCGGGTAGTCGGCGGGGGCGGTCTGCGTGATCGCGAACCGTGTGATCGTGCCGGTCGCGTCCTCATCGATCACCGGCGCCAGGGTGTTGACGCCCGCGGTCTCGAGCCACTTCTTCGACCAGGTGGCCAGCTCGCGGCCGCTTGTCTTCTCCAGCTCCGAGAGCAGATCCGACAGCTCGGTGTTGCCCCACTCGTTCTTCCTGAAGTATTCGGCGACGCCGGCGAAGAAGGCCTCGATGCCGACCCAGGCCGCGAGCTGCTTGAGAACGGACCCGCCCTTGGCGTACGTGATGCCGTCGAAGTTCACCTGGACATCTTCGAGGTCGTTGATCTCGGCGACGACGGGGTGAGTCGACGGGAGCTGGTCCTGACGGTAGGCCCAGGTCTTCTCCATCGCGTTGAACGTCGTCCACGCCTCGGTCCACTCGGTGGCTTCGGCCGTCGCGATCGTGGAGGCCCACTCGGCGAAGGACTCATTCAGCCAGAGGCCGTTCCACCACTTCATCGTGACGAGATCGCCGAACCACATGTGCGCGAGCTCGTGCAGGATCGTGACGACGCGCCGCTCCTTGACAGCATCCGTCACCTTCGACCGGAACACGTACGTCTCGGTGAAGGTGACCGCGCCCGCGTTCTCCATCGCGCCCGCGTTGAACTCGGGGACGAACAGCTGGTCGTACTTGGCGAAGGGGTACGGGTAGTCGAACTTCTCCTCGTAGTACGCGAAGCCCTCACGCGTCTTGTCGAAGATGTAGTCGGCGTCGAGGTGCCGCCACAGGCTCTTGCGACCGTAGACGCCCAGCGGGACGACGCGTCCGGATGCACTGGTCAGCTCGGAGAAGACTTCTTCGTACGGACCGGCGATGATCGCCGTGATGTACGACGAGATCGGCGGCGTCGGCTCGAAGCGCCAGGTGGCGCGCCCGTCGCCGTGCTTCTCGGGGTCGGGCGCAGGGGAGTTCGAGACGACCTTCCACGGCTCGGGCGCGGTGACGATGAACTGGAATGTGGCCTTGAGGTCGGGCTGCTCGAACACGGCGAACACGCGTCGGGAGTCGGGAACCTCGAACTGCGAGTACAGGTAGACCTCGCCGTCGACGGGGTCGACGAACCGGTGCAGGCCCTCGCCGGTGTTCGTGTACAGGCAGTCCGCCTCGACGATCAGCTCGTTCTCGCTCTGCAGACCCCGCAGGGCGATCCGCGAGTCGGCGAACGCTGTGACGGGAACATCGCGTCCGTTCAGCGTGATCGCCTGCACATCGCGGGCGATCAGGTCGATGAAGGTGTCCGCGCCCGCGGTGGCGGAGAAGCGCGCGACGGTGCGGGATCCGAAGATCTCGGCACCCCTCGTCAGGTCGAGACTGACTTCGTACGAGTGGGTGTCGACGATCGCGCGGCGCTCCTGCGCCTCGATGCGGGTGAGGTTCTCTCCAGGCACTGCTGCTCCCAGGTTCTACGGGGTCGTGTAGGGGGTTCGGATGTCGCGAGGCCGGCGGGTGGCCGACGCTGACAACCTCCCCAGCCTACGTCAGGCTCGCGCGGGGGACCCGGCACCGTCAGGTGCCGTCGCCGGCCCGCGCGACGTGGCTGCGCGCATGGGCGACAGCAGGAGCCAGCTCGTCGAAGAGGTGTTTGCTGTGGCGGAGCGAGCTGAGCACCCCCACCGTCCTGAAGAGTTCGACATGACCTTCGCGCACGCCCTTGATGAGCACGGTCACTCCGCGTCGTTCCAGCTGCTGGACGATCTCGGACAGCACGTGCGCACCGGTTGCGTCGACCAGTTCCAGCTGAGACATCCGCAGGATCACCACGGTCACCCCGTGCAGCGACGTGACGGTCTCGAGCACCCGGTCCGCGGCCGCGAAGAACAGCGGTCCGTCCAGGCGGATCACCGCGATGCGATCATCGCCCGGCTCCGGGACACCCTCGATCGGTTCGCGGTGCACGCCCGTGGCCCGCGAGAGACCTCGGATCGCGAAGAGTCCGGCCACCGCCATGCCGATGACCACCGCCACGATCAGGTCGACCGAGACCGTGACGACCGCGGTCACGACGTAGGCGATCGCGTCCGCCCTGGTGGAACGCAGGATCGACCGCGCGGTCGCGAGATGCACCATGCGCACTGCGGTGACCATGAGCACGCCCGACAGTGCCGCGAGGGGGATCGCACCGACCGGCCCCGCCGCCACCAGCACCACCAGCAGCAGCACGAGCGCGTGGAAGATCGCCGCGACCCTCGTCTTGGCCCCTGCACGGACATTCACCGCCGTACGGGCGATCGCCCCCGTCGCCGGCATGCCTCCGAAGAGTCCGGCGCCGATCGAGGCGAGTCCCTGCCCGACCAGCTCGCGGTCGGGGTCATACGGTCCGGTATCGGCGAGCGAGGCCGCGACGCGCGCCGACAGCAGCGACTCGATCGCCGCGAGCGCCGCGACGGCGACCGCGGGCAGGAGGAGCTGTGACAGGGTCTCGAGCGAGAACGAGGGCAGCCCGATGGCGGGCAGAGCGGTCGGCAGCGCGCCGATCACGGCGAGCGGCGACGGCAGCACCAGCGTCAGCACCGTGACCAAGACGATGCCCACCAGCGATCCTGGGATCGAGCGGTGCACGAGCGGCAGCAGATACATGCAGGCCGCGACGATCGCCACCGCGCCGAGCGACCAGACGAGATAGATCGGGTCCGCCGCGGCGAGCGACGACAGCGCGGTCACCACGACGTTGGTGTGCAGGATGCTGCCGGCATCGGCTCCGGTGAGTGCGGGCACCTGCTGCAGGAAGATGATGACCGCGATGCCGAGCGTGAACCCCTCGATCACGGGCCATGGAATGAACGACACTGCTCGCCCGAGTCGTGCGGCCCCGGCGATGACCACCATGATCCCCGCGAGCACGCTCACCACGGCTACGGCGGCCATGCCGTGCGCGGCGACGATCGGGGCGAGAACGACGACCATCGCGCCGGTCGGCCCCGACACCTGCACGTTCGACCCGCCGAACACCGCAGCGATCACTCCGGCGACGATCGCGGTGATCAGCCCGGCTGCCGCGCCCGCCCCGGAGGCGATGCCGAATCCGAGGGCGAGCGGCAGCGCGACGATCCCGACGGTGAGCCCCGCCAGCAGGTCTCCGCGCCACGTCCGGCCGATCGATCGGTAGTCCCGACCGGTGGGCAGGAGGGCGCGGACGTAGCTCCCCGCCCGGCTCACGCGCTCGGACCGAGGGCGGGGAGGGATGCGGCATCCGCCACACGTTCTCCGTCGGTGGTCACGATCTGCAGCAGCAGACGGCGGGCGATCGTGAGCAACTCGGCCACCTCCGGGTAGGCGAGCCGGTAGTAGACGCTGCTGCCGCGACGATCGGACTCGACGAGCCGGTTGCGTCGCAGCACCGCGAGGTGCTGGGAGAGGTGTGATGCCTCGAGTTCCGTCTCGGACTGCAGGTCGGCGACCGACCGCTCCGGCGTCGTGGAGAGCAGTTCGAGGATGCGGATGCGCAGCGGGTGCGACAGTCCTTTGAACAGCCCCGCCTTCACCTCGTAGAGCGGACGCTGACCCACGGTTATCGACATGATGGATCCATCATATCGCGTCGTGAACTGGCTCGCTGAACCCCGGCACGGCCACGCTCGATAGACGGCACGGCCACGCTCGATAGACGGCCATGCTCAATAGACTGATGGGCATGCGCATCCACATCGCGACCGACCACGCCGGCCTCGAGTTCTCCACGCGGTTGCAGCATCACCTCGCCGGCCAGGGCCACGATGTCGTCGATCACGGACCGGTGGACTACGAGCCGCTCGATGACTACCCGGCGTTCTGCATCCGCGCCGCTCAGGCGGTCGCGGCTGACCAGAACGCGGGCATCGAGACGCTGGGCGTGGTCTTCGGCGGTTCGGGCAACGGCGAGCAGATCGCCGCGAACAAAGTGCGCGGCATCAGGGCGGCGCTGGTATGGAGCGTGGCGACGGCCGAGCTGGCGCGCGAGCACAACGACGCGAACGTGATCGCGATCGGCGCGCGCCAGCACACGTTCGAGGAGGCCGCTTCGTTCATCGATCTGTTCATCGCCACCCCGTTCTCGGGCGAGGAGCGGCACGTCCGCCGGATCGGGCAGATCGCGGCGTTCGAAGATGACGGCGCGCTCGAGCCCGTCCCGCGTTCGACCTCGGGCCGGCCCGACGTCCTGGCGGCCGAGGACAGCTCGTTCGACCCCGAAGCCGGCTGATGCCGGAGGGCCATTCCGTCCATCGGATCGCCCGCCAGTTCGACCGCAACTTCGTCGGTCGTCAAGTGGCGGCATCCAGTCCGCAGGGTCGTTTCGCCGAGGGCGCGCGGGTCATCTCCGGCCGCACGGCGACCGCGGTGCGTGCCGTCGGCAAGCAGATGTTCCTCGAGTTCGACGACGACCTGTGGCTGCGTGTGCACCTCGGGATGTACGGCGCATGGGACTTCGCGGGCGAGGTCATGGTCGATCCGACGATCGCCTCCGCCAACGGCCGCCGGGCCCACGCGCCCCGAGGCTCCGCCCGCCGCGACAGCGGCGAGCGGAGTGGGCACGGGGAGGGCCAGACCGATCAGCGCGGCGCCGAGCTCGAGGTGCCCATCCTCGACACGGCCGGCGAGAACTCGGTGACCTCGATCGGGGCACCTCGCCGCGCCCGCGTGCGCATGTCCGAGCAGACCACCAGACTCGCGGACGAGGATGGGGGCTGGCCGCCACCCGTCGTCGGGCAGGTCCGGCTGCGCCTGCTCACGGAGGTCACCTGTGCGGATCTGCGAGGTCCGACGGCGTGCGAGCTGCAGACGCCCGACGAGGTCGCTGCGACGATCGCGAAGCTCGGCCCTGACCCGCTCGTGGATGACATCACGGAGGGCGAGGAGCAGTTCACCGCGGTGGTGCGGCGCAAGCCGACGCCGATCGGCCAGCTCCTGATGGATCAGAGCGTCGTCAGTGGAATCGGCAACGTGTACCGCGCCGAACTGCTGTTTCGAGCGCGCCAGAACCCGCACACACCGGGCCGCGAGGTGAGCGATGAGATCGTGCGCGCGCTCTGGCGTGATTGGGTCAAACTGCTCGCGATCGGAGTCGAGACCGGTCAGATGATGACGATGGACGACCTGGATCCTGCCGCCTATCGGGCCGCCATGGCCAGCCGTGATGACCGCCACTGGGTGTATCACCGCGCCGGGCTTCCCTGTCGCGTCTGCGGCACGGTGATCGCGGCCGAGGAGATGGCCGCCCGCATGCTCTACTGGTGCCCGAAGTGCCAGGCATGACGCTCTCGTAGGCTGGAACCATGCGCCAGAACCCGAGCTTCGCGATGACGGATGCGGCGGAGTTACGTCGCCTGATCGACGACAACCCCTGGATGACCCTCGTCAGCCACACGCCGGACGGCCTCGTCGCCTCGCACTACGCCATGCTGCTGGATGAGGACCGCGACGACCTCACCATCGTCGGACACGTCGGCAAGCCCGACGACATGATCCACGGCCTGGGGGAGCGGGAACTGCTGGTCGTGGTGCAGGGCCCGCACGGCTACATCTCGCCCGGCTGGTACGGCGATGTGGCCGCCGTGCCCACGTGGAACTTCGTCTCCGCCCATCTCAGCGGCGTGCCCGAAGTCCTCACCCCCACAGAGAACCTCGCCGTACTGGACCGGCTGGTCGCGCGCTTCGAGGGCCGGATGCCGGATCCTCGCCTGATGTGGGAGCGGCCGAACGATCCGGCCTACATCGAGCGGCTCGAGCGCGGCACCGTCGGATTCAGGCTCACGCCGACGCGCGTGGTGGCCAAGCGCAAGCTGAGCCAGAACAAGACCGCCGAGGTGGTGGAGACCGTGATCGCCGAGTTGACGGGCGACGGCCCGTACGGCAACCCGGTCCTGGCTGCCGAGATGCGCCGGGCGCACGACGCTATGGTGCGCCCGTGATCGGGGACCGCGTCGGCACGATCACAAACGCCCGGGTCGGCGGCGCAGGGCGTGAGCTGCTTCCGACCGAGGGGCCGGTCGACGTCTTCCTCTTCGGAGGAGTCATCGCCGACATCGCCCCGGCAGGCGTCCTCCGCCCCCGCGGTGAAGTGCTCGATGCCGACGGCGCATGGCTCATCCCGGGTCTCTGGGACCACCACGTGCATGTCTTGCAGTGGGCGCTCATCGCCCAGCGCCAGGCGCTGGGGCGCGCCGAGTCGGCCGCCCACGCTGCGCGCCTCGTGGCTGCGGCTCCAGTGCTGGCCGACGGCCGCCGCGTGGGCACCGGATTCCGCGATGCGCTGTGGAGCGACCCACCGAGCCTCGCCGTGCTCGACGCCGCCACCGGCGACGTGCCGACCTACCTGATCAGTGCCGATGTCCACAGCGTGTGGCTGAACACGTCCGCGCTGCGCCGTGAGGGTCACGAGCCCGACGGGATCGGCATCCTGCGCGAGGGTCCGGCGTTCGAGATCTCCCGACGCCTCAATGACGTCGACCCCGTGCTGGGTGACCAGCTGGTCGCTGAGATGGCGCGGGATGCGGCATCCCGCGGCGTCGTCGGACTCGTCGATCTCGACATGGCGTGGAACGAGAGCGCGTGGGAGCGTCGGCTGAACGGCGGCTTCGACTCGCTGCAGGTCGAGTTCGGCATTTATCCGGAGTTCCTCGAGCGGGCGATCGTCGAGGGTCTGCGCACCGGCGACGCCGCGCGCGGTGCCGCATCGTCTCTCGCGCGGGTCGGATCGCTCAAGGTCATCACGGACGGCTCGCTCGGCACCCGGACAGCCGCGTGCTCGCACGCCTACCCGGGTGACCCGCGCGATCACGGGGTGCTCGCGGTTGCTCCCGAGGCACTGCTCGAGCTCATGACCGCCGCGACCGGCGGGGGGCTGGCGTGCGCGATCCATGCGATCGGCGACATCGCCAACTCCTACGCGCTCGACGCGTACGCGACCACCGGCGCGGTGGGCACGATCGAGCATGCGCAGCTGGTCGCGCACGCCGACATCCCGCGATTCGGCCGTCTCGGCATCGGGGCGAGCGTTCAGCCCGAGCACGCGGTCGATGACCGTGACCTGACCGACACGATCTGGGCGCAGCAGACGGCGCTGCCCTACCCGCTGCGCGGCCTCGCCGACACCGGCGCGAATCTGCTCTTCGGCTCTGACGCCCCGGTCTCGCCGCTCGATCCCTGGGCGGCGATGGCCGCAGCGGTGTTCCGCACCCGCGACGGCCGCCCGGCCTGGCGACCCGACCAGGGGGTGGATGCTGCAACCGCGCTGGCTGCTTCGACCCACGGCGGTTCGACCTCCGGCACGCTCATCGAGCCCGGCGCCGGGGCCGATCTGGCGCTGTGCGAGCGCGACCCGCTCGCAGCCACGGAACCGGAGCTGCGGGCGATGAGGGTCTCAGCGACGCTCCTCGCCGGCCGCGTCACCCACCTGATCTGACGCGGGGGTCAGCACCGCCGATCGACATGCCGCGACGACGCAGCCCCGACGACGCAGCCCCGACCCGCCGACGGGTCGGCTTCGGATGCCGCGACCCACCGACTAGCGTCGAGGGGTGCCCTCCGCCGACCACGACCTCGGACCGCAGCACCTGAACGAGCCTTCTCGCCCTGTCCTGCGCGAGCCGATCAGCAGCTCGCCGGAGCATTCGGAGCCGTCGCGGTTCATTCCGCACGTTCAGGGACTGCGCGCGATAGCCGTGCTCGCGGTCGTGCTCTATCACTTCTGGCCCGCACGGTTCTCGGGCGGCTACGTCGGGGTCGACATCTTCTTCGTGATCTCAGGCTTCCTGATCACTGCGCATCTGATGCGGGAACTGACGGCGACCGGAACCGTGCGGCTCGGCCAGTTCTGGGCGCGACGCGCGCGACGCCTGCTGCCGGCATCCCTGCTCGTGCTGCTGTTCTGCGCCCTGGTCGCCATGTCGCCATACCTGACCCCGACCTCTGCGCTGCCCAACGAAGTGCGCGAGATCCTCGCGTCGACGTTCTACGTCGAGAACTGGTACCTCGCTCTCAACTCCGCCGACTACCTCAACCACGCGGGCGACCCCACGACGGTGCAGCATTACTGGTCGCTCTCGCTCGAAGAGCAGTTCTACGTCATGTGGCCGCTCATCATGCTGCTCGCGGCATGGATCGCGGTGAAGTGGTTCCGCGGCCGCCGGAGGCGGGCAGTCATCACCGCCCTCGGAATCGTGACCGCGGCATCATTCCTCTTCGGCGTGATCTTCACGATCACCAATCCCGCGCCGGCGTACTTCGTCACGTTCGGGCGCATGTGGCAGTTCGGGGTGGGCGCCATGGTGGCGCTCGTTCCCGCACTGAGGATCCGCAACGCGGTCGGCAGCTTCGTGCTCGGCTGGGCCGGGGTCGTCGTGCTGGTGTTCGTGATCTTCCGCTTCGACGGGCAGACCCCGTTCCCCGGCTACATGGCCGCGATCCCCACCCTCGCCGCGGCGGCAGTGATCGCCGCATCGAACACCGAGCGCTGGTGGTACCCGACGCGCCTGCTCGCGGTCCGCCCCGCGCAGTTCATCGGCGACATCTCGTACTCGCTGTACCTCTGGCACTGGCCGCTCATCATCATCGCGCCGTCGGTTCCGTTCTGGGGCCTCACGATCTACCATCGTGTCGCCCTGCTGGGAATCTGCTTCGTGCTGGCGTGGCTGACGAAGCGGTTCGTCGAAGACCCGGTCCGCGGGTGGAAGGTGCTGACCTCACGGCCGGCCCGGGTGACGCTCTGGTCGTCGCTCGCGGCGATGGTCGTCGTCGGCAGCACCGCCGGCATCGCGTGGGCCATCAACGCCCCCGCCTACACGGAGGGCGTTCGTGCCATCCAGGAGCTGCGTGAGAACCCGCCGGACTGCTTCGGCGCGGCCGTCGTGCTCGACGAGGCCTGCGCCGGGACCGACTTCGGCGACACGATCCTGCCCGCACCGGGTTTCGCGGGCGTGGATCGGCCCGGCGACGAGCAGTGCTTCGTGCAGTTGAACGACTCGCGGACAGTTTCGTGCGAGTTCGGATCGCGCTCCGCCGACGCGCCGCGCGTGGCGCTCATCGGCGACAGCCACGCCTACCAGCTGCTTTCCACCTTCCAGCGAATGGCAGACGAGAACGGCTGGCATCTCACGACGTACTTCAAAGGCGCGTGCCCATGGAACACGACACCGCTCTCGACTCCCGGGGAGTTCGGCGCAGCGTGCACCGAATGGCGGGACGGTGTGCGCGACGCGCTGGCGGACGCCGACCTCGACGCGGTCTTCACCGCGGCGATCTCCACGACGCCCTATTCGCCTGCCGGGTACGACTCGGCGCATGACGCCGCCGTCGCCGGATACCGCGACGCCTGGAGCGAAGTGCTCGATCGCGGCATCCCCGTCATCACGGTCGTGGATAATCCGGTGTGGGAGACCGACCCCAACAAGTGCCTGCGCACCCGCGGGTCGGGCGCGTGCGACGGGCTGCGGGCCGAGCTTCTCGTCGCCGATGATCCACTGAGGGATGCCGCATCCGGCCTGACCGGGGCCACCCTGCTCGACTTCACCGATGTCTTCTGCGGCCCCGACCTCTGCGCCCCGGTCGTGGGCGGCGCGAATGTATACCGCGACCAGGATCACCTCACGGTGACATTCACCGACACGCTGGCACCCTGGTACACCGCGGCGATCGTCTCGGCGCTGGGTCAGTCCACTCCGTAGCGGTCAGCGTGACCAGTTCAGATCGCTTCGTCCCAGCACCCGGCCGAGCTCGTCCGAGAGTTCGCGGCAGCGCCGGGCGATCTCGATAGTGCGCCGCGCGGCATCGGTCATATCCCGAATGAGGTCAACGTGCTCGGAGATGCTCACGTGGCCCACGACAACCCGCATGCGTTACAGCGATGTGGCTCCTGGGTAACCCCGCGGGCGTGTCGCGCCTCGCGGTATGGTCGGGTCATGACGATCGCCACGGGTGCCTCTGTCCTGTCCGCCGCCGGCCGCTCGCCGGTCCTCGACCCCAGCGCGTTCGTCGCCGCTGGAGCGCGGGTGATCGGCGGAGTGGTCCTCGGCGAGGGCTCCAGCGTCTGGTACAACGCCGTCCTCCGCGCCGACGGCGACACGATCACCGTCGGGGCGGGCAGCAACCTGCAGGACAACGTGTCGGTCCATGTCGACAGTGGGCGCCCCGTCCTGATCGGCGAGAACGTCTCGGTGGGCCACAACGCCGTGGTGCACGGGTGCACGGTCGGCGACGGGTCGCTCATCGGCATGGGCGCCGTAGTGCTGAGCGGGGCGGTGATCGGTGAGGGCTGCCTGATCGCGGGCGGCGCCGTCGTCCTGGAAGGGGCAGTGATCCCGCCCGGGTCGCTCGTCGCGGGCGTTCCGGCGAAGGTCAGGCGCGAACTCACCGCAGACGAGCGGGCCGGCATACTCGGCAATGCCCTGGCGTACCGCGCGCACGTCGTCGAGCACGAGGGTGCCCGCCCGGCGTAGGGGGCTCGCGTGCTTCAGCTGTCGACCGCAACCGGGTGATAGGCGCCTCGGAAGCTCTCGAAGACGCGCGCACCGGCGGAGCCCGGCAGATCCGTGATCGGCTTGTCGTCCATGAAGCGACGGATCACGTGGGCCAGCTCCCGCGGGTGACTGAAGTTGATCGCATGTGCGGCTCCGTCGAGCACCACGAGCAGGACATGGTTCTGGTCCTGCGCGAAGACCTGCTTGACGCGCTCAGGACCGGGCATGAGCGGATCCTTCGTCCCCATCACGACGAGAGTGGGCACCTTCAGCTCCAGAAGCCGCTGCAGCGAGGGGTATTGCGTGAGTGCGTTGAACATCTTGAAGGTGCTGGGAACCCCGAAGCGCAGGTAGTCGGGTGTCGCGACGGTGATCATCTTGCGCGGCTCGCGCCCGCCGTCCTTCGCGAGTTGACCGATCGCCCGCCGCAGCGGCTGGTTCTGGATCCCTCCCGCGGGAGAGACGAGCACGGCGCGCTCGATGCGCTCGGGGTAGCGATGCGCCAGTTCGACGATCACCGGGCAGCCCATCGAGTTGCCCACCACGCTGGTCTTCTCGACACCGCGCTCGTCGAGGAATCGCACCGCCGCATGGGCGAGATCGGGGATGTCGAGTGCGGCGCCGGCTTTGCCGCTGCGGCCGAACCCCGGCAGGTCGGGCACATACGTGTGGAACTCGTCGGCCAGCAGCTCTGCGGTCGGCAGCAGGTAGCGGCCCGACAGGCCGAATCCGTGCAGGTGCGTCATGACCCGCGCGTCCGGAGGGTTGGCGGATTCGCGGTAGAACACGTCGACGCCGTCGATCATCGTCCACCGTTCGGCCAGGGCGGACGCGGGCTTGCGCGGAGTCATCCTCGCCCGATGGCGGTACGACTCCTTCTCGGCGTTCTTGACCACGGCCTGCTCTCTCCCCACCGGACTACGCAATGGCCCGGAAAGTGCCGGGCGGTGGCGTCGTGTCAATAGTGGCCGGGGCTTGCGGCCAGGGCGTCGCCCTCGAAGGGTGAGGTGGGGTTCGGTCGTGATGTGGAGGGGCTGACGAGAATCGAACTCGCATCATCTGTTTGGAAGACAGAGGCTTTACCACTAAGCTACAGCCCCACACTCGGCGGGCATCCGCCGAGATGTGTCTGTTCAGTTCTGGCCGATCGTTTGAGTTCTGGTCGATCGTGCTCCGCAGCGCAAGGCCGCGGCATCCACGATTCTATGGCATGACGCAGCGATGCCTGTGCTCAGAGGGCCGTCGGCTAGACTTCTCGGGGCCGATCAGCACGAATTCACGTGCGCACCTGCCCGGGGCGTAGCTCAGCTTGGTAGAGCGCCCGCTTTGGGAGCGGGAGGCCGCAGGT
>WOYI010193032.1_pt1 | contig 101339 bp, 114 predicted proteins | sample 6423411 | NCBI WGS metagenome assembly WOYI01 (sample SAMN13441803, study PRJNA592873) | oil field metagenome | biome: oil field; feature: oil-well bore; material: oil-contaminated soil; isolation source: oil-contaminated soil from oil-well borehole | place: Germany: Wietze | collected...
TTGTTAAATGAAAATATAATTAAATATGAATTGTGGATGGGGTGCGGATTGTGCATTAGATGTGCAGAGACAGCCCATTTTTGTCGCACGTGAATCATCCAGCATAGATATCATCGCCTCCGGCAGGCAGATCAATTCCCGGTACCCTCACAATCTGCCAGTCTGAAGGGAAGAAGGGCATATCTCATAATAAAGATACCGTCCATAACGATCGTTTGTTAGCAAAGAGGGGCAATATTCTTCTACACGTGGTGTTTTGAAGGGAGGATCGTTATCTTGATCATTACTCTCATCGCCAGGATCGGTATTTTTTGTAATCGTACTGTGGATCGTATCGAATCTCACCAAAGAGTCTGGTAATACACGCAACATCTCTTCTCCGGGCAGATTCTTCAAAGGCTTCGGCGACAACAACCTTCTCTCTCAGGACACTCATAAACGCACGAGCCTCAGCAATACGAGGAGCATCCGGTTCAGTATTTTTCCCCATAGTATTCACAACCACCACTGTACTAACCCGGTATTAGAAACAGGCAATATATAATTTCATCACCCCACCCCTTCACATTATCTCCTCTCAGGAAATATACTCCCGGCATGTCAGATACACAACCAATCCAGGATGAACGGTACCGGCGGGGTCTTGCTCAACTTGAGAAGATGGGCGGCGGATCCGTAACAACAATGCTTGGAAAATCACAGGAGATCTCACCGGATCTCGCAGATATAACCGTCGAATTCCCCTACGGAGATATCCTCTCCCGACCCGGCCTCGATCTCAGATCCCGGCAGATCGCAACTGTTGCCGCCTTAACCGCACTCGGCACCGCCCCCGTCCAGCTCCGGGCACATATCGAGATGGCGCTGGCTGTCGGGTGTACAGAGGAGGAGATCAAAGAGGTGATCATCCAGATGGCAGTCTATGCAGGTTTTCCGGCAGCCTTAAACGGGATGGCAGCGGCTCAGGACGTCTTTTCAACGAAGGAGAAGAAGGACGTCTGAAGAGCGTGCGTGAGGAAGGGGGTCAACAGGGTTCAGGCACCCCTCATCTCTCCTGATCCAAAACCGCTGCAACAATAACAGGCGTTGTAGCCCCGTTCTTCAGCATGATCCCCCCATATGTCCTTGAGCGGGAGAGGAGCTGCTCACAATCCTCGTGATCGATCTCGATCCCATTATGCCCGCTCCGGTATACGATCCGGTAGCCCAGTTCAACAAGACGGTTCAAGACCCATCCCGGCTCTTCTGGAAGAAGGAATGGATGAATTTCAACGATGATCACCCGTGGGTGGATGCAGAGGTGCCTGAGGATCTCGATCTCAGATCCTTCACAGTCAAGTTCGAGGATATCGCACTCGGACAGATCGGCTGGGGAAAGCAGGAGAGCTTCTTCATAATCCCCGCTATAGACATCAATAAGGGGGCCAACCACAGCATGATGAACCGAACAGGTGGACGAGAGCCCTCTGGATGCCAGGAGGTTTTCGATCTGCATGTACGAACGATCTCCACCTTCAAAGATAGTAACGGAACCATTTCTGCCAACCTGCTTCGCCGCTGCAATCGCAGTCCTGCCATCTCCCCCACCCACAATAACAACCCGGTCACCCATCTGTGTGAGCTGCATATGTGCAGTAATAATTCCCTTCTCGAATCTGCAGGAAGATGAGAGATGCCGACATGAGCCATACAGGATATCAATAAGATAATTATAATAGATATTTTGTATATGATATAAAAGCCCCAAATTGGTTGCCTTCAAAAATAGAGGGCAGATAGATGATATTCGATTCAAATATGGGCATTACAAGAAGATATATTTATCCAGATTATCAAAACAAGAAAAACTAAAAAATCTATGGAGTTACATACGGCACCTGATCAGATAAAATGAGGGCTTGGGATCACGTGGAGCGACCGAGTCGCTCCATCTCATCTTTCAGGAGATCGCGGAACGGAGTATCCCTGATCCCAGGCACAACCCGCTTGACCATCTCCTCCATATGGATATGTTCAGTCAGATCCCGGAAGGCCAGAACAGCTCCCATGAGCTTCTTTCGATCATCTTTGATCGGAGAGGCGATATATCCCACATATCGCTCTGTGCCATCCTTTGCGGTCAGGATGATCCGTTCATCTTCATCTGATGTAAGAGAGACTTCATCGTCAAGGGCTTGTGTTACCGGATCAAGGGAGGAGGTTCCGGGACCCTCCATGGTAAGGGGGAAGATCTCACTGGCTGGCTCACCAATGACGTCTTTTTCCTTATAACCAGTCAACATCTCCGCAACCGGGTTCATGAACTTCACAAGCCCCTCTGTATCAGTGGCAATGATCCCCTCACCCGTGCTCCGGATCATTGTCCTGATCCACCGGTCACTCTCCCGCAGCTTCCTCTCCATTGACGCTTTATACAGTGCGATCTCAAGGGTGGTGATCACATCGGACTCCTTGAACGGCTTGATGATATACCCATACGGCTCGGTCTGTTTTGCACGCTCCAGAGTCTTTGTATCTGCATATGCGGTAAGGTAGACAACGGGAATCCCAAGTTCCTCCTTGATGATACCCGATGCTGCAATCCCGTCCATATCCCCTTTCAATACGATATCCATCAGCACAATATCAGGCTTATGCTGGCGTATCTTCTCCACCGCATCCTCTCCGGATCCCGAGATCCCAAGCACTTCATACCCCCGTGACTGGAGGCGGCTTTTCAAGTCCATTGCAACGATTGATTCATCTTCTACGATCCAGACCCGATTATCAGTCATATCTGATCCCCCTTTTGATACTGTATTGGCTCGGGGTTTATAACTTTGTGGGAGAGGAACTGCACGTCAGAAAGATTACCTGAAGAGGCGTTCCAAAAGACGAAGAAAGCCTCTTGCAGGAGATCATTGAGGGAAATCAGGAGGATTCCATCCAGGTCAGTCGTGCAATCACTCTTGCACGGTTTGAACCGGCCAGAGCATACTCCGACTCCGGATCAAGGGCGAGGGCACGATCATAGGATTCGACTGCCTCCTCAAAATAGCCGGATGCAGCAAGGGCACTGCCACGGTCTTCCAGACATCAGCATACACAGGATCGATCAGAAAGTGTGGAATCGCAGGATTGGACCGCTTCATCATAGCGGTTCAGTTGATAGAATGCATAACCGCGGTTATTCCAGACCATCGGATCGGCAGGATCGATCTTCAAGAGCCTTGTCATATACCAGAACTGCTTCTTCAAACTGATCTGTACTGTGGAGCTGATCCCCCGACTCTTCCAGTCTGCCGGATCCTCCACACACCCTGCAGTGAGGAGAACTGTGCTGAGGAGAGGAACCACAATTATTTTTTCCCACAGTTAAAAGATCCGGTAGAGATATGGCATTCTCCTGATGGTAATTAGTTATAACAATTCAGATACACATATCCCTTTCCCTCACTCTTCCGCAGACAGTTCCTTTTCCTCATCAATCCCTATGGAGGGCTGCAATTCCAGTATTCATCCTCCCGGGAGCCCTCATCATCTATAACCGATGATAGTACGGGTAGCAGGCAGAACCACCAGATACGATCCCGATCACCCGGGACCTCACCTGTCCTGATACCCCCGATTCAGCACGTAGAAACCTATATCAAAGAGAGTGAAGCAAAGATGAGCTGCTGAGTCATAGTATGACAACCATCAACAAAAAGATCCTGATACTGGGCTATCTGGCAAAGGTCGGGGAGAGAACCGTCTACGATATCGCAAAGAATCTCGGCCTTGACCATGCATATGTCCACCGTATTGTGAGGCAGATGGTTGATGAGGGGCATCTCGACAGGCTTGATCCGATCCTGAATGAAAAGAGGGCACCAGCAAAGCCGATCAGGATAACATTGTCCGGACTGCGGGAGATCTTTGCCTTTATCATGGCGGCAGAAGAGAGCAGAGAGCACCCATACCATGCAAGGTACACCAGTAACATGGAACAGGGTACAGCCACCATACGGCAGATCATTTCAAGGAACCTCGATCTGCATGCTGCTCTCCCTGCATATCTCTCTTTTTTTGATGCCTGTTCCGATGAACTCTTTAAACCCGATCCAGATGAGGAGGAGCAGTACCAGAATACCCGCTGGGCCATATCCCTCACGATGATCGTCAGGGCACTGATCCCGGCATTACCAGGAGAGCGGGAGGAATCAAAAAAACGTGATTATCAAGGCATCAAATGGGAATTTTGGCGTGAAAAGAGCCTGGATTCTCCTCTGAATGGCAGAGAGGGTGACCGGGAGGAGAAATCCTTCAGGGAACACGAGTACTGGGAGCAGCGGGTCAATAAAGATATACAGACAGACACCTTTGGTGCAGATCTCTTCTTCGCCCTGGAAAACGTCGTTTCAGAAATCAGGGAAATATCAGACGCATCAGGGAGACGATATAATATCACGGAAGTTTTTTCTGAGGAGATTGTTCCATTATTCAACCCTTTTGAAGAGGAGATTGCAGCGAGGATTACCACCTATGAAAAGAAGGGAGAACGGCTCTCACAGATTGGGCACAGGATGGCATGCATTGATCCGTGATCATGTGAGTGTATCCCCGGAAAAGGTGAGGATCAGGTCCGCTCGTCATCCTCGCGATAGCCATAGCGATTCATTTCATATGATTTTCACATACATGCCCTGATCAACTCCGACTCGATAACCCCACGGTCAAGACGGGTGATGATATCATCTCTCTTCTTCACCCCGTTGATGATCTTCTCCATCCTCTCCCCGCCTTCAAGATCGGCAAGCCCCATGATCACCGCCATCGGGTTCCGGATCTGATCGTTTAAGAGAGAAGCCTGCTAGATATTCGCTTCAATCTGGGCAAACGCCTCCTCCCAGGCCTCTTCAGCCCGCTTCTTCCCGGTGATATCACGTGAGCTGCCGATAATACCGACAGGATTGCCATTGGATTCAGCCAATGAGCACGCAGCTGGTTTGCAGACAGACATACAAGAGATCATTACCGATGCCATCCCCGGAAGACAAATGCTTTTCTCCCGTGAGGCGGAATCCTATAAAACATTGCCATTACCAGAACACTACTTCCGGTACCGGAGATCTTACGTCGGGAGGCCTGTTCGATACCGGAGTTCTGCATGATCCTCGAAACACTGTTGATATTCACCTGCCTTGTATCCGCCTTCATTACCTTCGGTCTTGGGATCTATGTCTATGCAAAAAACCCGGATACAAAGACCGCCATCATCTTCCTGGCCGCAATGGCGACGGCAACATACTGGGCCCTCGGTGAGTTCTTCATCTGGCAGTCAACACGTTACGAAGGAGTGCGGTTCTGGCTGAATTTCAGTTCTTTCTGGCCGCTACTTGCTGTCCTTACCCTCCACTTCATCCTGGCATTTACCTCCAATCCTTTATCTGAGAGGAGAAACCTGCCTCTCCTCCTTGCACTCCTCTATCTCCCGGCGCTTATCTTCTCGGCAGTGGGAAGCTTCACCGAAACGATGTATACCGTTGTCTTTGATGGAGCACGGTGGGTATACGAGCCGGTACTATCAGGGCCATTGTACCTCGCCTCAGCACTCTTTGTTGTGATCGTGATGATCTGGGCGATATACCTGATCGTCTCTGCCTGGTTCAGATCGCCAAAAGGGAGGACCCGGCGCCAGAACCGCCTCGTCTGCTTGGGATTGCTTACTGCCATTGGTTTTGGCATGATCTCCGGAATCTTCTTACCGGTAATGGGCGTAAACACCCCGAATTTCATCTTCATTGGAATCGTCCTCTTCTCGCTCTGTATCACCGTAGCGATCCTGAGGTACGACCTCTTCACCCTGAAACCGGAGACCGCAGGACCGGATATCATCGCAACGATGCCGGACGGAGTGCTGTTGGTTGATCCCGACGGTCGGATCATCTCGGCTAATGCAGCGGCAGATGATATCTTTAAAATACCTGCCGGCAGTCTGCCGGGAACAGCTATCCAGCAGATCCTTCCGGAGGGGATCTGTGAGACGATCCGAATATATGAAGAGCAGGGAGGAGGGATCAAAGATCTTGAAGCAAATCCTGAGAATGTCAGGGGAAAAGCAATCAGCATTGCAGCATCCCGTGTGCACTCTCCGGATGGCGAGCCAGCCGGCTGCATCCTCATTACCCGGGATATCACGGAAAGGAAGGCGGCAGAAACAGCCCTCAGGATTGCGAACGAGAAAGTGAACTGGCTGACACGGCTCACCCGCCACGATATCGCTAACCAGGTGACTGCCCTTGGGGGTTATCTTGAACTTCTCAAAGAAGAAGATAATCCAGAGAAGAAAGAGCGCTATCTCAGCCAGGCAAGCCTGACGATCGATACCATCATCAGCCATCTTGATTTCTCCCGTGAATACCAGGAGATCGGAGCATATGATCCCGGGTGGCAGCCACTACCGCTCCTGATCGCTCAGGCTCTGGAGAATATTCAGGTACCGGAGATCGAGATCATCCGCCATATAGAACCAATCGCAATCTATGCCGATCACCTCTTTGTCAAAGTGATATATAACCTGCTTGAAAATGCAATCCGCCACGGCGATACCATCAGAACAATCACTATCTCGACAGCAGGCCAGGAAGATGGGAGTCTTCTCCTGACAATAGAAGACGATGGCAAGGGGATCGCGGAGAACGAGAAAGAGCTTATCTTCAGGTACGGCTATGGCAAAAACACCGGTTTTGGGCTCGCATTCGCACGGGACATCGCTGCAGTGACAGGCATCACACTCATCGAAAATGGAGAGGCGGGAAGAGGTGCTCGCTTTGTGTTGACGGTGCCGGGACAGGGCTGGATGGAAACAAAAGATCTGACACAGTTCTGACTATTCATAAGTAACGTACTGGTAGGCTGTGATGCAAGGGTAGTTACATGAAACCAGGACGCATCGCTCTCATCCCTGGAATGCTGGTACTGCGGATTCTTGCTCCCGGATACATAACTCATAAAAAACAGGCATATACAGGAAATATCCTTACTTCAGGCTTGTTGAGGGGAGATCTGGCAACCAGTATTTCGTGGTGAGCGGGCTTTATGTCTTTGGTACATAAGCCGGATTGGTACTCAGCGATACCAGGAATGGCCTTAATCACCAGGCACTTTTTTACACAGGGAGAGAGAACAGGGGGTCAAAGATGACATCATCAGAATTCCACCAAAAAACACGCAGAATGATGAGAGGTTCTCGTATCCTTATAATCATCTGCCTCTCCCTGGCATCCACAGTCTCGGCAGCTGACAGTGGCACTCAGATGGACACATACACACGGGGAGAGATGATCCATATCTCCGGTACAACGAACCTCGCTGCCGGAAGTGAACTGATCATCACGATTGTGTCACTCTCATTCCAGCCAACAGCCAAAGAGAGACCTTCAGGGTTCTCCGGAACCTCCGGTATGGCGACGGTCATGGAAGAGGAGGGAAGAAACACCTGGTCATTTACCTTCGATTCAACCGGCTTCATCCCGGATGAATACCTGGTTACCATTGAGTCGATCAAAACCGGCCAGCAGACGCAGAGACGGTTTCTGCTCCTTGAAGAGGCACAGATAGTCGAGGCTCCATATACTCCAATCCCTTCTCCCATAACCCCGTCATCTGTCCATGAAGACACAACAGAAACACCGGTTGCGACAGGTTTTGGGATTATTGCTGCCATCACAGGGCTTGCTGCGGCGATTTTCTTCGCCAAAAGGTGATTCTCACCACAACACATTTCCACGTCTCATCAAAATATCGCGATCATCCCGGCACCGGCGACCATGATGATCGCTCCCGGTATTCTCCCCCAGCTGAATTCTTCATGAAAGATCAGGAGCCCGAACAGTACTGAGAAGACAATTGCGAGACGCTTGATGCTGATCACATAGGGAACAATAGCCATTGTATAGGCGAGATTGATCATGATGATCTCAGATGCAAGCACAAGGCCGACTGCCGGATAGGCGAGTGAAAGAAGGAACGAAGTTGCAGGTACAGTGTTTCTCTTCCCTCTCCTGTCAAGGGCTGCAAGAGAGAGAAACGCCAGAGCAAGCAGGAAGAAGACAGTCGCAGATCCAAAGAAGGGATCGGAGTTCTCGACAACCTGCTTGTCAAAGTTCACCGAAATTGAAAAGAGGAAGGCAACACCGAGCATCGACTGCACCCCCCGGTCCGAAAAGAGCCTGCGAAACGGTGTTGTAAGCGCAGCAGGCCCTCTTATAACAGGATCAAGATGAAGGATATAGGCGCCGGATGCAACAAGCACCATCCCGAGGGCACCGGCAGGGGTCGGGACCTCACCGAGGATCAGAAAGGAAGTTGCCAGAAGAAAGACCGGGGTGAACGCCAGCATCGGGATACAGAGGGAGAGATCGCTTCGACTAAGTGCCTGGTAGAGCAGGATGGTTGCAATGCTGTTGATTGCAACGGTTCCAAGGACTGCAGGAGCAAGACCCGGCCCCGTTGCCGGAACGCCCACGATAAGAACAGTTCCAGAGAGAAAAAGCGAGGCAAAGAGGAATGAATACCCTGCCAGCGGATAGATCTGCTGCTCTGTGAGCAGGCGTTTCACCATGCCGGCATACACTGCCTGGGAGACTGCACCCCCGAGTGCGAAGAGGAACCAGAACATACAAAGACCTGGATACCCATCTCTCTCATGAAAAAAGATGAATCCACCGGTATCAATGAATCCACCGGTATCAGGTGCAAAAAATTATCCAAGAAGGGATGCCAGGGGCACCTCTTCCCACCCGGCATACTCACAGGCACGCAACCAGAGATTCCGGGTCTCTGGAACCGCAACAACCTGGTACACCGTTCCGGCATGATATGCACCGCCATCTTCAAGCGGTATCTCCAGTAACTGCTTCATCACTTCGGGAGTAAATGATCCCTTGTATGCATCTGACTGTGCAAGTCGGAGCATATTGCTGTATCTCGGATCCTCTTCCTCTGTCAGTGGCGGCTGAATCCAGCTGCTCCATTCCGGTGGATAGGGAGGAATGAAGTGGTTCACTGCGATCACAAGGCCGTCATCATCAGGGTTTCTCACCCTGGCATCGAAGGTTCCCCGCTCAAGCGAGACTGCTTCCGAAGGATCTGCAATCTGGAGGATGTACGAGAGATCTGCGGGGATATTCTTCAGCATATCTGCCGCTTCAGGAACCGATCCAGATTCTCTCAGTACATCAACAAGGACCGAGGCTGTATCCGACCGATCCATATATTCAGTCGGATCAGAATAGGCTCCATTATTCAATTCAATGAAGAGACCTTCGCTGTTCATACCGGTCTCGAGATAGACATTGCCAAGCGGATGGATATTGGCATACGCATAGCCGTCATCCGGATGCAGGACAACAACAGAGAGAAACTCCATATACTGTTTCATCGAGGGACGATCGATATCCCAGTTCCGACCAAAGATGACTCTGCCATCCTCTGTATACTGATCCCAGACGCCGATCCCGATGCATCCTGAGGTGGCAGCATCAGGGAGACCCGGCAGCTGATCGGCAAATATTGCCTCGGTCAGGAGCATCATACCGGCATTGAGGACCAGCACCTCATCCATGGTGAGGCCGGATGTCTCGCTCATGCCCTGGAGCAGTTCCTTCAATTCCGGAGATAATCTTTCATAGTAATCCTGTGCAGCCGCCAGTTGATCATCGGCGGAAACACCCCGGCCAGTAAGATCCGCCACAATCCAGTCATGAAAGGGGCGGAGATCCTCCCCGGCAAGACCGCCATACTGACGTCCCATCTCAGTCCATGAACCCCTGAGATCCAGTACCAGGAAGATACCGGATGGTGTCCTGTACACATGGCCGCCTTCGAATTCATTGATAAAGAGAAGCCCGCTTCGTTCAGGATCGGCAGATGATACAGCATCAATCTGAACGGGCTCACCCTGAGATCCTGTACTCTCGCTGCACCCGGCTGAGCAGAGCAGAAGAAGAGCAATGAATAGAAGGTATACAATACTCCGGTCGTTCATATACTATATTTCAGACACGTTTTTAAAACCTGTCGCCATGCAGTCAAAAACAGGCAGGCGATGAACCGCAGGCATTATCCAGGGGAATACCCTGCACCTGATTCAATGAGTGTCGCGTTTCGAAATCAATATATAAATAAAAGTGCTTATTGACAATTATGAGAATACACGAGATTACTGCCTTTTTGATCCTGATCGCAGCCATCTTCTTTGCAGGTTGTTCGGCGGATCCGACCGGAGTTGTCATTGATACCGATTCGATCAAGGGAAGCGTTGAAGATACGATTGGCGGTGCATTATCTGAAGTCGGTGAGGCAACAGAGACGATCGGGGGTGAGACGCCAACAGATTCCGTAGCTCCCCAATCCACACCGGCATCTACTGGCAACTGGGTGTTCTGGCGTGAAGAGCAGCTCTCCCCTGAAAGCGGATATTCCCAGATCGTGCCCCAGGTAAATACCATCATGCAGAACCATCTGAAGCTTGAGGTACGTACCGATGCCCCGGTAACCATCCGGTTCATGACTCTCGAACAGACTCATGCATACACGAGAGCATGGGATGATAACCCCTCCTTTGACCGGAGTACCCTTGCATATATCGAATCGTACACCGGAATCTCCGATAGAACAATCGAAGCCCATGCAGATGAGGGGATCGCGTTCGTCATAGAACCATATGGCCAGCAGAAACGCCTCTCCACAGAAGGAACAGTCAGGATCTATTACCGCTAATACCTTTTTCTACACAGGTGGGCACACCCCGCCCTCCTGCATACATCTATCTTACCACAAGGTAATTACGCGGTTTGGGTTTTTAGCAATCAGACAGTAGGCAATCGACGAAGAACCTTTTTATTCATAAACATCAATCTGACAGATGAAGGTATGATATTCCAGTTCTCAATCCTCACCCCGATTCTCCTGATCATTGCCCTTGTGTTTGCCATGGCAGCATACCATCTCAGGAATAGCTGGGGTGAACCGATGAGAGGGCCTGTTACGCTCTTCATGGTACTTGCAGCCATCTGGGCTTTTGGGGATGCCTGTATCTATATGGCAGCGGATCCGGGATCACAACTCGCCATCACCACCCTGTCATCCATCGGGTTCTTGGGGATTCCGGTAACCTTCTTCCTCATCGCCTGCGCAGTTTCGGGAATCCGCTGGTTTGAAACCGCACAGAGGGCCGCCATACTCTTCATCATCCCGTTTATAAACATCATTCTCGTCGGGACAAACAGTATCCACGGCCTCTTCTATTCGGGCGTAACAGAACAATTTGAACTTGGGACGATCGTCTGGGAAGTCACATATGGCCCGCTCTATCCATTGCATACCCTGTACTCCTATTTTTTAATTACATGCTCAATCGGTATACTGATCTACCGATACACCGCAAGTACACCCCGTGTCCGCGAGCAGCTATTTCTTTTCTTTATCGGAATCATTGTCCCCCTCCTTTTCAATCTCCTGTACCTCTTCCGCCTTGACCCGTTCCCCGGCATTGATCTGACACCGTTTGCACTCCTGATCACGCTCTCTCTCATCGTTATCAGCAGCAATGCGGACCTCGGCCTCTTCAGGATCGTACCTCTGGCAAGAAAAACGGTCATCGAATCGATGAAAGACGGATTAATCGTTCTTGACAGTAACAACCAGGTGGTTGATATGAACCCTGCTGCAACAATTGTCGTTGGCAATACGTTCGCGGAGATTGAAGGAACAGATGGGATGAACATTCTCAGGCGGTGGGGAATCACTGAAATGGAACACTCCCACCTTATCCATCGCGATGATGGAGAGGAGATATTCGAGGTTCGAACAGAGCCATTTGCCAGCAGGAAAGGAACCCCCATCGGCACCACCATCTTCATCAGGGATATAAGCGAGGTATACAGGGCACGCCAGAGCCTTGAAGTGGCAAACAAAAAGCTCAACCTCCTCTCCTCGATCACAAGGCATGATATCTTAAACCAGATCACCGCCATCCTCGGCTATGGCTCCATTATTCAGGAAGAGCTGACCGGAACCCCTGAGATCCACGACTATATGGCAAAACTCACAGAAGCGGTCAGAACCATCCAGAGGCAGATCGCCTTCACGGCAGATTATGAAAACCTTGGAGTCAAAGAACCCACCTGGCAGCATGTGGAGACGACTGCCCGGTGGGCCGAACAGGAGATCGATCCCCGGGAGATCACAATTGAGGTAAAGACCGGGGATCTTGAGATCTTTGCTGACCCGCTCCTCCTGAAGGTCTTCTCAAACCTCTTCCATAATACCATCATTCACGGGGAGAAGGCAACCAGAATAGAGATCTCATTTCACCAGGCTGGAGAATACGGGGTGCTGACTGTTGAAGATGACGGGATAGGTATCCCCGACGATATGAAAGAGAGAATCTTTTCGCATATCCGTGGAAGCAAGATGGGGCTTGGACTCTTTCTGATCCGTGAGATACTCTCTATTACAGGGATAACGATCAGCGAAACCGGCACCTGGCAGAAAGGTGCACGGTTTGAGATTATTATCCCAAAGAATGCGTACCGCTATCATCCCTGAATACTCCTGATCGGCATGCAATTTTGAGAGAGGGAGCAGATCCCACCATTCCGTGAACTCCTCCTGAAGAGGAGACAGTGTTGCGATCTGGTAACATCCTCTCTGGCACCTGAGATCTTCCATGCCTCCGAAACGGCCGTTGCCACCGCCTGAGTCACCCGGCGATCGATGACCGAGGGGAGGATGTACTCATTTGTCGGATGCGGATTATATGCTGCAATGGCATGGGCAACTGCGATCTTCATCTCATTGCCGATGCGTGTTGCATGGATCTCCAGTGCCCGGTGAAGAGAGCACTTATATTCCATCCAGATGATTTTATGATGATGACCCTGCCGATCCCGCCGATGGCTGTAAGAACAAAGATTCTCCTGGCATTCCTTACCATTTCAGTTATATCACTTATTATTGCCGGGGGAATAGCCTCCTCGGCAATCACCGAGCTCGGCGGAACTGCGATCGAGCAGAGTGAGAAACTCGGCAGACAGGCGGTTGAGGAGAGTTCTGCAGCACTCATCGAGGATGCCGAAGAGTACCTCCTCAAAATGGCAGTTGATCAGGCGGAATACACCTCCCTCTATTTTGAAGATACTGAAAAGGCGATCCAGGCCGTTGCCATCTATGCAGAGGAGATACAATCCGATACCATCCCGATCCCCTCTGTCAGAAGCAAAGAGGTGATCGCACCCGGCGCACACCCTGATACAGAGGAGCGGAGTGAGCTTGCAGGCCTTGAAAGGATCATGATCTCTGCCCGGACCGCACATCCGGACATCACCTGGATCTATATCGGAACCGGATCCGGCATCTTCAGATTGTATCCGGCCACAGACGACCTGCCCCCGGAATTTGATCCCAGGAACCGCGACTGGTATCAGAGCGCACTTCGGCAGGAAGAAATCGTCTGGTCACGCCCCTATGTCGATGCCGGGGGATCAGGTCTCACCGTCACCTGCTCATACCGGATCCCTGATCCGGCAAGGGAATGGATCATCGGTGCGGATGTCACCATCGAGACGATCAACCAGATGATCCTCGACACATCATTTGGGGGAGAAGGATATGGCATGCTGATTGGATCAGATGGTCATGTCATCACGCACCCCGGACTCACCGCAGATGACCGCCTCTGGGATGAGGCGTTTACCACCGAAAACCTTCTTCTTGCGCCAAATCGTGAGATCAAAGCTGTTGCGCAGAAGATGGTACGGGGTGAGACCGGCATCAGCAGGATCTCTCTGGACAAAAACGATGTCTTCGTCGCATATGCCCCCGTGAAAACGACAGGGTGGAGCATTGCCATCGTGATGCCGGTCGAAACGGTCATCGAACCTGCAATTCTGACCGGCGAGAAACTCAACCGGCAGACGGCAGAAACTGCCGATCAGATCGACCAGCAGATCACCCGTTCAATGCATCTCTTCATCATCACCATGGTCGTCCTCATCGCAGCTGCCGTTCTCGGTTCTGCACTCTTTTCGCAGGCGATTACCCGCCCCCTGAAGCGGCTCTCAGAAGGAGCAGATGCCATCGGAAGAGGTGATCTGGCATACCGTGTCGAGACCGGGACAGATGATGAATTTGGCGAACTGGCTGGCAACTTCAATACGATGGCAGAAGATCTCAGCGCGATGATGACCGATCTGGAGAGGACGACTGCTGAGAGGGAGCGGCTCTCGCGTGAGCTTGAGATCGCCCGCAGCATCCAGGAGAGCTTCCTCCCTGACCGGGCACCGATCATCAAGGGTTTCGACCTTGCTGCAAAGAGCATCCCCGCCCTCTTTGTAGGGGGTGACTTCTATGACTTCATCCCGAACGGTGAAGGACGCTTTGGCCTTGTCATAGCAGATGTCTCAGGAAAAGGCGTCTCAGCCGCCCTCTTCATGGCATTATCCCGGACACTTGTCCGGGCAAGCACTGCAGACGAACCATCCCCTGCAGTGGCGATCACCCAGGCAAACAGGCTGATCTGCGAGGATTCAAAGACGAGCATGTTCGTCACCCTCTTCTATGCGATTCTGGATGCCAACGAGAAGACGCTCACCTACGTAAACGCCGGTCACAATCCACCGGTATTCCTGCGTGGTGACGATCATTCGATCACACTCCTCAAAGCAGAAGGAATTGCCCTTGGTGTCATTGAGGATATCGAACTTGAAACCGTTGAGATACCCCTGTATGAAAATGATCTCCTCGTCCTCTATACAGACGGGGTCACCGAAGCCGAGAACAAAGACCAGGAACTTTATGGAGAAGAGCGGCTTGAAGCAGTGCTCAAGGGAATCCAGGACGAGACAGCGGCCGGGATCATCGCCTCAATCATCGAGGATATCAGTGCATTTGCCGGAGATAATCCACAATCTGATGACATCACCCTCCTCGTCATGAAGACACTCGGGAAGGAGGAGTGAGGAGATCATGGAAGACTGGTTCTGCCCCCGCTGTGAAAATATATTTGTTGTACTGGATACCTGTGCAACCTGCGGATCCGCCTGCAGGGATACCGCAGTCTGCCCCCGTTGCGGGGCAATCCTCAGGCGGCCGCCTAAAATGGTCTTCTTTGCAGGAATGGAAGACGAGTAATTATACTCCGCCGAACCCGGGGATTGCAATCTTCTTCTCGATCACAGCAATGATCCGCCCGGCGACGGTGACGAGGCCGAGGTAGAAGATACCGATCAGAATGAAAACCTCAAAGAAGGCGAAGTATTTGGCGGCAAAGATATTCCCGGCACCGGTAATCTCGATGACTGTTATCATGTACGCCAGAGATGAGTACTTGATCAGGTAGATGAACTCATTCGAGAGACCGGGGAGTGATTTTCTCAGTGCCTGCGGCAGAATGATACTCCGGATCGCCTGCACCCTTGACATCCCAAGAGAAAGGGCTGCCGTCATCTGCCCCGAGGATACCGACTGGATTCCCCCACGAATATACTCGGAGTTGTATGCACCATTACAGAGGATGAAGCCGATCACCGCTGACGTAAATGCGGTGAAGGTGATCCCAAGAGACGGGAGACCGAAGTAGATGATGAAGAGGAGGAGGAGAAGCGGGCACCCTTTGAAGAAGAGGACATACCCCTGGCAGAGCCTGGAGACAAGCCGGTTTCCATAGGTCCTTCCAAGTGCAATTCCGATTCCATTCAGAAAACCAAATGGTGCAGATACCAGGATAAGGGCAAATGTGACAAGAGCGCCCTTGTAGAGGGCTGGCAGCAGGATCTCGAAATCAAACTGGAGGTCAATCATCTTTGTTCATCAATCATCCTGAAATGTTCCAAGAAACATCCGTGTCCGTGCAAATGCGGGGCTCGTCTGGATATCAGATGGCGATCCCTTCTCGACGATCGTCCCATGCTCCATGAAGAGGATCTCATTTGCCACCGAGAGGGCAAACCCCATCTCATGTGTCACAACAAGCATCGTCATCCCTGCCCGTGCAAGCCGCTTCATCACCTCCAGCACCTCCCGTGTCAGCTCGGGATCCAGTGAGGAGGTCGGTTCGTCAAAGAGGATCACCTCCGGATCCATCGCGAGGGCTCGCGCAATTGAGAGCCGCTGCGCCTGTCCTCCGGAGAGTTCTGCCGGATAGGCGTTTGCCTTATCTAGGAGACCCACCTGTTTGAGTTCTTCAAGAGCCTTCTTCCGTGCATCGGCCTTGCTCATCCCCTTCACCCTGATGAGGGCGATCTCGACATTGGCAACCGCTGTTAAGTGATCGAAGAGGTTGAAGTTCTGGAAGACCATCCCGATCTTCTGGCGGAGCTGATTGATCCGCGGACCCCCATAGATCACCTCTTCATCATTCAGCCAGATACAACCACTATCCGGGATTGTCAGCTGATTGATACACCGGAGCAGGGTGCTCTTTCCTGTACCTGACGGGCCTATGAAGACCTTCGTCTCGCCCCGGCGGACATCAAAGGAGACACCCTTCAGCACCTCGATATCGCCATAACATTTGTGGATATCCTCCACCCTGAGAATGATCTCTCCATTCATCATCTTATGCATCACCGTGCCCATACCCGGGAATTTTATATCGGTTCTCAATCCTGCCGAAGATCCACTGCCCGCCATAATTTAAGAGGATGAAGAGGATCGCAACGATCACATAGACCGTCATCGGATCCCCGATCCGTGCCACGATCTGGTTGCCCCTCGTCAACAGCTCGGCAACCCCTATCGCATAACAGACTGACGAGTCGGTGAGGAGGATCGGGTACTCGTTCGTCCAACCGGGGAGCGCACGCCTGAGTGCCTGGGGGAGTATAACAGTTCTGATTGCACAGACCCGGGACATCCCAAGTGAACGCGCCGCCAGCATCTGCCCCTCACTGATCGAGAGGATCGCACCGCGGAAGATCTCCGACTGGTATGCGGCAGTCCGAAATCCAAGGACAACTGCGGCAATCCAGAATGCAGCGATATCAAAGGCGAGTATCGGGAATATCCCGAAGTAGAAGAGGAAGAGAAGCACCAGAATCGGAAGGCCGCGGAAGATCCAGATATAGGTGCGGACACAATACTGGAGGGGGGCAGGGCCATACACCTGAAGAAGCGCCATTGGAATCCCCATTATGAGCCCAAGCCCAAGGGCAAGGATCACAAGCCCGAGAGTCGTGAAGACACCGGAGAGGAGATAGGGGAGGGAATCAACAATGACCGGGGAAAGAATACTCAAACAGGATCACCACGGAAAGATACCCTGCACCGGCAGAGTAGAGAGAGTTACCCAGACTATTGTCTCCAGGATAAGAAAAAGGTAGGGGGATTGAGTTTTTGGTTGGGATAATTGATCCAAAACCAGTTACTCAAGACCATACTTCTGCTTCAGTTCATCCCATTGGGGTGATGCCTGAAGCCGGGTGATGCCTTCATTGATGGTGGCAAGCAGCTCGGTATCCTCTTTCCGGATTGCAACACCATACTCCTCGTTCGTCTCGACAAGACCGACCTTCCGGAGACCCTTCTCCTGGATAAATTCATTGACAACCGGGACATCAAACATCACAGCATCAACTCGTCCGTTCTCAAGATCCTGTACTGCGAGCGGGAAGCTGGTATACTGCTTGAAGTCATCTGCAGCGAGGAGACCGGTATCAACCAGGTTTGTCTGGATATAATCTGCCGCAGTACTGCCCCGCTGTGCACCTATGATAACCTTGCCTGCAAGTACATCATCGATGGTCATTGTGGAATCCGGACGTGCGGCAACTGCCTGGTTCACAATCCAGTAGGGCTTGGAGAAGCTGACACGCTCCTGCCGCTCCGGGGTGATCGTCATCCCTGAATAGACCATATCGATCTTCCTGGTCACAAGGCTGGTGATGATACCATCCCATGCCATCGGCTGGATCTTTACATCAAAGCCCATCTCTTCGCCGATCCACTGGATAGACTCAACATCGAATCCGGAAGCCGAGCCATCAGCATCGATATAGCTGAAAGGAGGATAATCACCATCGATACCAACAATGTAGAGAGGCCGGTCCGAGGGGGCGGGGGTTTCCCCACCCATGCACCCAGCTGCAAACAAGGACAATACAACTGCCGCAACGAGAGCGGCACACACCTTAGCGTTCATGAAATAGAGATTACGTTAAAGAAACTATTTAGCCCTTATGAATTGACACCGGGGGGAGTCGTCCTCTAACGACACCTAAAATAATACGTATTCCAAAATGAGAGTGATGGAGTCTGGTTGTTCGTTTATGACCTGGAGCTGAAGAACTCGCCCAGAGTCGCTTCGAGCTCTTTGAAGGAGACGGGTTTCTGGAGAATAAGAGATATTTCACTTTTATAGGGCTCAATCTCATCATCCCTGATGTATTTTGCGGTGAAGAGCATCACCGGAAGGCCCACAATACCCTCTTTTTTGATCTCATCCAGAAACTGCCATCCGTCAATGGGCGTCATCATCAGATCCAGAAGAACCAGATCAGGCATCTCCTTCTTGATTGCTACGATCGCATCCCATCCGTTATTATGGGTGACTGCAACATACCCAAGCTTCTTCAGGAGAAGTCCCATCACTGTGAGGTTTGGGATATCATCATCAACCACCATCACCGTCTTCGTCATATTACTATCCTCATGGGTATTCGTATGGTAAAAATACTCCCCTTCCCGGGAACACTTGAGACGCTGATCTCGCCGCCATGAACCTGAACATACCGTTGTGCAATCGAAAGGCCGAGCCCCAGGCGATTATACTCACGTTGTAATTTCTGGAGATCGGCTATGTGGAAAGGTTTGAATATATTTTCAAGAGAGGCCGGATCGATCCCGATACCATTATCGATGACGCTGATATAATGGTTATTTTCGTCGGCTTCATACTGCACCGAAACTTCACGGGGGGGTTCATTGTATCTCACCGCATTGTTGATGATGCTGGTGAAGACATGATAGAGGAGATCCGGGTCTCCCTGGATGGTGACAGATGGCGGCACTTCATTCTTCACCTGGGCATCTGCCCGACAATTATACTCAACGATGATATCCTCGATGAGATCCCGGATTGGTATCTCCCGGGAATTCGGTACGATCTTATTTGAGTCAACAAGCGAGAGGGCAATCATCCGATCAATGATCCTCCGCTCCTGATCGATATGCTTCTGGCAGAGCGTCAGCATCTCCACCACATCCGGCGAGAGGTTCAGGACACCCGGGTCTGCGAGGATAAGACTGAGATAGCCAACAACAGGTTGAAGAGGTGTTCTCAGTTCATGGGAAGCGACCATCACAAAGTCAGATCTTCGTTCAATCTCACCCCTGAGGTTCTCTTCAAGTCGTTTCTGGGTCGAGATATCAATCAGGATCCCAAGTTCAACCGGCTCGCCATCTGATCGAAATGCCCGCATTTCCACCGTGCCGGGAGAAAGCTCGCCATTTTTTCGGGAGAAGACGATCTCTGCCGGAGTGTTTTGTTGTGGCAGCCCGTCAGCCTCCGGGAAGATGGTCGAGATCCGCTCACCCAGAAGCTCATCCTCGGAATACCCGGTTATCTGACAGAATGAAGGATTGACAAATTGTATCACCCCGTTTCCACACGTGAAGATCCCAACAGGCACATGGCGTATCAGCTGGAGATAGTTTGCCTCCTGTTCGAGCATCATATCGAGCATCCGCTGTTCTTCGGTGATATCGACGATGGATACTACTCTGTGGCTTGTATCCGGAATAAGTGCAGTCAGAAGCATGCAGTTTCGTTCATCACCCTGTGCATCGATGATGGTAACCTCATACTCCTCATGAGACTCATACCCGGCATCGGTACTGATGCATGCCTGGATGATCTGATGATCTTTTTCGGGGAAGAGGAGCTGAACTAGAGGCCTGCCCTGGAGCTCCTCTTTCTCATACCCCGTCAGCGTGCAGAACTCATCGTTAACCGAATGAATGCAGCCGGTTTCATCAATGATGAGGATACCGGCACCGGCATTTTCAAAGATTGTCCGGTTTGCTGACTCTGATTTGCGCCATAGCGCCTCGTTCTTCTTCTTCTCGGTGATATCATGGATCATCACAATCGCAGATCCTCTACCCTGGCCCCGCTTAATAGGGTTGATATGGATAGTGAACCACTTCTCGACGCCGGATTCTTCATAGAGGATCTCCCGCCTGATCGGCTGTTCTTTGGAGAATACCATATCATGAATATACGATTCCGAGAGAAGACGCACGCAGGGGAAGAATTCCAGAATAGGTTTGCCGACAATATCGGAAACTCCCCGAATTTTCTGAGCCTGCTGAAGAGCCGTACTATTATTGAGAAGAATATGATGATCCGGGCTGATGACAAGGATCGGCTCATCAATCGCGTCAAGTGTCTCTTTATATTCGATCCGGACATTCTGGCAGGCCACCTCAGCATTCTTTAATGGTGTAATATCAACAGCAGAGATCAATACAGACTCTTCATCGAGAACTGATCCGGATAACCGGACAACATGTTGGGTTCCATCCCGTCCAACGAGTACCTCTTCATAATCGGCAACAGATACATATCTTTCTATCTCATCAAGGAGAGCAGTTGCCCGTTCTGGATCACGCCAGAGGCTCTGTATCTTTGCACCATGGAGTGAATTCGGAAGATAGTCCAGCAGGTTGAGAAAGAGAGGATTGGCATCCATGATCGTCTGTGTCTTTCTATTAACAATCCAGTTGCATGATTCCGAACACTCAAGCATCCTGGAGTATCTCCCGGTCTTCACCCGGACATGATCCGCAACAACCGCAACAAAGACCCCAAATGCAATAAAGAGGATGAAGTTCACCGTCGAGGCATAGACAATCGCTGCATTGTTCCCGGCAAGAGAAAAGACCAGTGCAAAATACCCAAGGGCAATCGCAACCGCAATGATCATCTCACGCCGGGGGAAGAGGAAAGGGGTAAAGACAATCGGAAGCAGAAAAAGGGCAGGATAGACATCATGGATACCATGCTGCATACCATAATAGGTAATGAGATATGCAGTCACCGTCAGGGCGGAAAAGACCCATAACCTGACAAATACCGATGAATGCGCACCCTTTCCAGGAGAGGAGAGGGTTGTGATATCTCCCATATAATTATAAATTGATCGTTCGAAGCATTAAAAGCTTCTTCTCATTTAACCCCGGAAATCCATCAAACCGCGTATTCAGCCAAGTTTAAGGGAGCCGACAATCCGGAGTTTCCCGCCTTCGAGATAATGGAGCACCACTATATCACCGGGCAGATAGACAAGCAGTTTATCCAGACTGATCGTCAGAACAGGATGGCGGAAATCTCCTGCATCTTGAACTGTAGTCACCTTACCGGAGATGAACTGCATCCAGTGGCCTGAATAGAGCATCATCCCCTCATGAATCGGGGAAGGCCAGTATTTTATAAGTGAAGCCCCGGCATGTATCTCATCTGTGACCAGAACAGACGGATCAGTTGTGAGTACAAAGCCGCGATCCAGATCATCAGCCTCGATATTCTTCAGGGCCAGGCCAACCCGATCGTCCTTCACCGCATACGCCGAGTCGTCATCATGCTTCTGGATTGATCGGAGTATCGCCTGTTTCTCACCGGGAAGCACCTTCAGCTGATCATGCTTTCTGAGGCAGCCTTTGACAACCCCGCCAAGGACAACAGTCCCGATGCCCTTGACATTGAAATGGTGATCAATTGCCATTGTGCCATGCGGCATCGAACCGGCCGGGGGCTCATCTGACTTGACACGGGCAGCATGTTTCAGCAGCATCTCCTTCAGCTCAATCCAGTTCGGTTCACAGAACCTGTACCCTTCAAGAACAGTTCCTCTGAAGAGTGGTTCAACCTGATCCTGCCCGAGGTAGTTTCTCAGTATGATATACCCCTCAGAAACACCTGCGGAATCGAGCATCAGGATACATTCCCCAAGTTGCGGGGTGATCTCGTCGATGACAAGGATTGCCGCCTGTGCCATTGAAACCGAGAAGTAGAGGGATGAAAGCCGTTCAGGATACCTGGATGGCTCAACAAGCGTAACCGTATCCAGATCGCGTTTCAGATTATAAAAGGTGATATCCGATGAGGTGCCCTTCTTCCCAAGTTCACGCAAAACATCAGGAGGTGCAATCGCTGCAACTGTCAGGTTTCCCATGTGATCATGGTTTGCCGGATATGGTGAAAAATACACCCCATCAACATTTTAATCACAGCCTATATCAGTCATCATCCATAAACCCATACTTCAGATGCGGCCATATATAATCATCAACGCTGCCATAAGTGCTGATGGAAAACTCTCCACCCGGGAGCGGTGCCAGGTACCTATATCGGGATCTGAGGACTTTGCCCGTGTCGACCGGATGCGTGCCGACTGTGATGCAATTCTGGTCGGTATCGGAACGGTGCTGGCTGATGATCCATCCCTGACAGTAAAATCGCCAGCTCTTCGTGAAGAGCGGAAAAACAGGAAGGCAGATGAGAACCCGGTGAGGATCGTCCTTGACTCAGATGCTCAAACACCGACAACAGCGGACATCCTGAGGAAGGGTGAGGGGAAACGGATCATTGCGGTATCTGAAAAAGCCGATCCAGAACGGATGGAGGCACTTGGAGAGTATGCTGAAGTCATCACCTCCGGAGAGGATACTGTCGATCTTTGTAGCTTTGTACAGGAATTGGGAAACAGAAAGATTAAAACTCTCATGGTTGAAGGTGGGGGCACTGTGATCTGGTCATTTTTAAGCCAGGGACTCTTTGATGAACTGCATGTCTATCTGGGATCGATGATCATCGGCGGAAAAACAGCCCCGACTCTGGCCGATGGAGAGGGATTTGTAGATCAATCGCTCTTCCCAAGGCTCACCCTCGATCACGTCGGACAGATGGACGATGGAGTCCTTATCAGGTGGAAAAGAAGAGAGTGAGGTTACTTCGCAAATGCATCTTCTCTCTGATAGAGCTCGTCGCTGATCACAACCACCTCACCGGTATTGTAGATTGCCGTGATCTTCACGCGATCAGGAGAACCCCTGGTTCCCTCAAATGTAACAGACTTCCCCAGGGAAAGGGGACGTTCGATACTTTTCTCCTCAACCCTTCCATCTCCAGAGTACAGGATCGCCTGAATCTGTGTGATAAAGGTCATTCCCCTCCCTCCATCAAACTGAACAGTTATGACATTACTCAGTGGATCTTTTCTCGCTGTAGCTGAAACGTCTTTTCCAGCCGGCATTGTTCCTACAGGCCCCGGTTCAAGTGACCACCCTGAAGACGTCACGACAGGAGCCGGGGTTGCTTCTGAAGTTGTCGCCGGCGGAGCCTCTTCCTGCGGTACATCAGAGCATCCTGCCACACAGAGTACGGCAGCCAGGATGACCCCCATCAGGAGGTAATGAAGAGAGTTCATATGCCACAATAGGAGAAACTTATATATGATGCTTTCGGAGATCTGATCGATGAGGTAACCCTTGATCGGATTCCAAAAATATGGCTTCCGGTGATGATGCTCCAGAGCCTGATCTTCATTGCCTGGGTCTTTATCATCACCTGAAGGACAGTTTCCTTTTTACATGCAAAAAGCATCCATTACTCTGGAAGGGGCAGGTACAATGCGACTCAAATGGGAGACAAAACTCGGCATAGCACTCCTATGTTCGACAGCGCTCATCTACGGGCTGAAGTTTCTGATCGTCGGTGATGAGGGGGAGAGCAACACCCTCACCTATATCTTCAATGCCCTCGGTTTTCTGCCGGTGAATGTCCTCCTCGTGACACTCATCATCAACCAGCTATTGGCAATCCGCTCAAAGAGGGAAAGGCTTCAGAAGATGAATATGGTCATTGGCATCTTCTTCTCCGAGGTCGGATCAACCCTTTTAAAACTTTTCTCAGATGCAGACCCAAATCTCGATGAACTCCGGGGAGATCTTCTCATACGGGATTCATGGACAGATACAGAGTTCGATCGGATCAGAGATGAGCTTCAGGGAACAGAACATACGATCATGATTCAGCGGATCGATCTTCAGGATCTCCATAACTTTCTCATCAGGCACCGCGACTTTCTGCTCCGCCTGCTGGAAAACCCTGTTCTGCTGGAACATACCACGTTCACAGAGGCGCTCCGTGCGGTCTTCCACCTCTCTGAAGAGCTGGAGAGCAGAGATGATATTTCCAGACTGCCCGAAAAGGATATTACCCACCTCACCATTGATATCAGGCGTGTCTATGACCAGCTCACCCCGGAGTGGATCGAGTATATGCGATACCTGAAGTCACACTACCCATATCTCTTCTCACTGGCGATGCGGAAGAATCCATTCGATGAGAATGCCAGTCCGATGATCGCCGGTTGATCTGGGGATAGTACTTCTTCCCCTGATTTATAAAGCAGTAAAGGGATACACCCGAGAATTATTCAGGGTATAGAGAAGTATCAGAGAAGAAAACCGGGAAGTAAAGAGAGGATTAATAACGATTCAGGGTCCGGCTTTTCCCGATATTCTCCTCAAGCTTGAGGATATAGCCGACAATCTCGTTTCTGTTATTCTTCCTCACCATCACTTTCAGGTGTACTGCCTTCCTCTTTCCTTTCCGTGTTGTGATGATGATATCATGGCCGGTTCCAATCACCACACTCTCCCGGATCGCTTCCCAGAGAGACTCATATTTTTTCTGTGTTTTTGAAGCCATCTCAAAGTTGATGACCTTGTCGACACTATGATAAAACCCCTGCTTATGAGTGATTGCAGTGATATGTTCCGCATAAGGGTTCATGAAGAGGACACGTCCACTAGTATCAAGGAATATCACCCCGGCATCAAGATAGAGCAGCTCCTTGAATTTTCTGGCATCTGTTCCTGAGGGGCGTGTTGAGAGATAATTATTGATCGCAATCTCAATGACGCTGAAGAGATCGCGTTCATTGAAGGGTTTTGTGATGTAACCAAATGGTTGAGCCTTCTTTGCCAGATTAATTATCTCACCCCCGGAATGGGCTGTGCAGAAGACGACAGGTATCGAGAAGAACTGGTAGATGATCGTTGCAGCAGCAATCCCATTTGCCCTCCCTTCGAGGCCGATATCCATCAGGACGAGATCGGGGGTACTCTGGATCGCCTGCATGATTGCCTCATCTGCTGATGTTGCAATACCTGAGACGCCATACCCAAGTTTCCTGAGCATGACAACGAGCATCTCAACGATCATCGGATCGTCTTCAACAATTAAAATCTGTATTGCTGCCATACCCTATCAGGCCACCATCACCAGTATCAATTGATATCCTGGCTGCATCGCCGGATTCCGCCCAAAAAGGCCGATCATGCATGCAACCATGATTTGATTATAGTAGTATGTGAATTGGTCTGTTATATGTGTTTTCAAAAAATGATCACAAGGAAATGCAAAAACAGTGTACGTACCATGGTGCCATTTAATCAAAATTACAAGAGCATAATGAAAATTAATTATGAATATAAATTACAACCCTTTAACAATACCCTTATACGCTGTGAGATCATAATGCGGCATATCGGGCATCTGCCCGATGAAAAGAGGTGTTAGCAATGTCCGAACTCTATAAAAAAATAATCGCAGAAGCGATGGCTGCCCAGCGGGCAGATGTAGAAACGATTAAAAAGAAGCGTGGGACGACATTTTCACTCGCAGATGCCGAACCCTATGTTGCAGCCGTGAAAAAGATGAAGGCTGTTTCCGGCCAGAGTGCTGCGGTGATCGATCTGCACAAGACGTCAGTCACTGCCCACTTCAACGCACTGAAAGGCTTGACAAAAACCATCAGGCCTGAAGACGATCCCTTTGTCGAACACTACCAGACCCCGGTCGTCCTTGAAATCCTCAGTGATGAAGACCCAAAGTTCAAAAAGAGCCTTGATGCCTTTGTCACCCAGATTGGAAAGTCCGAGGCATTGATCGGGCGGGAATCCGCACGCCGATATGCCGGATTCTACGGGCCCACCTGTGTTGTGGATTTTGCCATGATACCGGGGAGTACAAGCAATATCGTCAACCAGATCTTGAAGAAGACAGAAATTCCAAAAGATCACAAACAGACAATACTTGCCTCAAAATCCTGGGGCATGAACACATCCTATGGTGTCGGCGAGGTCTTTGCAACACGGGTCGAAGCAGGTGACTCTCTTGCGGAAGCATCAAAAAAGGAGGTTCAGCAGGTCCAGAAGATCTATAAGACCCCGGTTGCTGCCCAAGCTGAACTGATGGATGAGGCAGGCCACTCATCCTTTGATGTGAGAAAGTATATGGACGAATATCGCCGCCTCATTACGCCGGCTGTGAAGAAATCAGTGGATGAAGGCGTCCATTATGGAAATATCGTCACCATCCCGGCGTACTGTGTCGGTGATATCGCCCATCACATCGCCCAGTCCACCTTCAACATGTGCAAGGACGATGTGGTCATGGCAACCATCGAGGCAGTGACTGAGGTAATGGAGAAGACCCTCGACGCCGCTGTTCCAAAACTGAAGAGCGAATATGATATCCTCTCGGTTGCAACCGGCGCATCAGCAGCTGCAACAGAATATATCCTGGAACTTGATGGATTCAATGCCCCGATGATAGTCGATCTCCTCACAAAGAGGTTCCATAACTTTGTCCAGCTGAAGCCGACCCGTGGTGCAGCAGCTGAACTGCATAACTGCGACTTCATGGATATGATCTACCGCGGATGGAAGATTATCGACAAGGCACGGAGGGCAAAAGCGGGATCAGATGATCCGCTCGCACCAATTGTTTCAGGATGCAAGATCGATCTATCCCCGATTCACGAAAACGAGGTGCTGATGAACCCGCAATGGTATGCATACCCGGCCTGTGCTATAACAGTCAGAGCTTCTGCCCTGATGAGGCTCGCCGACTACCCATGCCTGCTGACCAGTGAACCGGTGACCGCAACGATGATGACGAACATCATCGCTCTTCACAAAGAGATCCCAGCAGCTCCGGTCAGGGCCTGCAAAGACTGTGCAGCCGCATGCCTCGTTGACTTCAGGCATCAGTACTGTGAATACCGCGATGCGGTGTAGGCAGCAGGTGATCAGAAATGAAATGCTATATCTGCGCCCAGGAGGGGAAAGACAGCGATGCGGTTGCAATCTGCATCGTCTGCGGCATGGGAATCTGTATGGAGCATGCAAAGAGGGAGGAGGCCGAAATGTGGGAGGGGGGCTACCCCTTCCCGGCAAAAAAACTGAAGCAGAACATTCCACGGATCCTCTGCCCACCCTGCTACAACGCATTCCATTCATGATTGGAGGGTAAAACCATGACATCACTTACAAAACGATGTGTGGCGGAGCTGGTTGGAACCTTCCTCCTCGTCTTTTTCGGAGCAGGAGCAGCGACGGTTACCCTGATGCTCTCTTCCGGAGAAGAACCGCTCACTGAGTTTAACATCGGGATCGGGTACTTCGGTGGCCTTGCAGACTGGCTTGCCATCGGCCTTGCCTTCGGAATTGCCATTGCCGGTGCTATCTATGCACTTGGGAGGATCTCCGGGGCACATATCAATCCGGCAGTCACGATCGCCCTCTGGGCATCAAAGAGGTTCCCGACATCAGATGTCGCCCCCTACATCATCGCCCAGCTGATCGGAGCAGCACTCGCAAGCATCCTCTTCTTCGGGTGTACCGGTCCGGATGCAGTACTTGTGGGAGGGCTTGGAGCAACCACACCATTCCATGGGATCTCCTATACCGAAGCGATCCTTGCTGAGGCAATCGGGACATTCATCCTGATGCTCGTGATCATGGGGGTGGCGGTCGATAAGCGGGCGCCGGAAGGGTTTGCCGGGCTGATCATCGGCCTCACCGTTGCCGGTGTCATCACAACAACCGGCAACATCGCCGGTTCATCATTGAACCCGGCACGCACCTTCGGTCCGTACCTCGGAAACACACTCCTTGGAGGGCAGAACTTCTGGGAGTTCTTCCCGATCTATATCATCGGACCAATTGCAGGGGCACTCATAGCAGTTTTTCTCTATGACTGGCTCACCTCAGAATAATCTTTTTTATCTGCCGGGTCAACCAGAAGAGCATCATGGCACGAGTAGTACTCATAAACGCAAGCCCCCGTACCGGGGGCAATACCGAATGTGCACTTGAAGAATGTAAAAAGGCACTCCATGCAGAGGGCATCGAAACAGAGGATATCAGCCTCAGGGGAAGACAGATCACCTCCTGTATCGCCTGCTATACATGTACGAAGACAGGGAGATGCGCAATTGATGATGGTGTCAACGAGATGATCGAAACCATCAGATCAGCAGACGGCTTAATCGTCGGAACCCCGGTCTACTTCGGAACCGCCCGTGGGGAGCTGATATCGGCACTCCAGAGGATCGGGATGGTCTCACGTGGAAACGACCAGTTCCTCTCGCGGATGGTCGGGGGACCGATTGCTGTTGCACGGAGAGGCGGCCATACCGCAACCATCCAGGAACTTCTGATGTTCTACCTGATCAATGATATGATCGTCTGCGGATCCACCTACTGGAACATCGCCTTTGGAAAAGAGAAAGGCGAGGTGCAGGATGATGCCGAAGGGATGGATACCGTCCGCAGGTTCGGTGAGAATGTCGGATTCTGTATAAATCAGCTGAAAAAATAGGGTGGATCAGACCGCGTGGAAACAGGTGCTCTTCACCACATCCACCCGGGCTGCCTTACAACACCCGACTTCATTCACTTCTTTTATAATCGACGTTCCGCAATACTTTAGCTGAACACGTGCCGAGGTTCGCTCACGCTCTTCGAAGAAAGTGGCATGCGAATATTCGATCAGACGTTTCATCGAGATAGATACCATCTGCACCTCGAGAATGATGCCGGAATCCCCTGGAGAGAGATCTTCGGGTGCAACGGATGTAAGGAAGATCGGATCTCCCGGCTGCACTTCTGCAAGGGTGATAATATTATGAGCGCTCTGAAGTTCGATGGTGCGTGGTCTGCCAAGTTTGAGATCTGCTATCACCTGTGGGGATATGCCGGTTAATGCTGCTACCATCATATTGATCACCCGTACATCGGAAGGTTTTCCTTCTTCTGTTGCGGCACCTCCGATCCCTGTACTTCCTCAGCGAGCCGCTGCATCGTCATCTCGATCTCCTCCGCCTGTTCAAGCAGTGGCCCGGTATCCAGGTTTAAGGAGTAGAGGTCATTCAATACATTGATCGCAGATACTGCCGCCCGCGGATCGGGACTATTCACCGTTTCACCCAGGAGACCGATACAGGGAATCTTACGCAGTTTGCATTCGGTCAGGAGGCTTGATGCGATACCCGAGATGCTGCCCATCGGGAGGATGATCGTATGATCCGAAATCTTCGAGACAGCATCCTCATCGCTTGCCACACCAAATACCCTCTTTTCGGCCTCATTGGTCACAATACCGGCGATGGTGACGATCTCCTTCACATCATAATCTTCCAGCCAGTCGAGGATGCCATTTGCCACTTCATAACAGATTGCAGGGTGAATGGGAATATCCGCAACAAGTGCAGCAAATCCTTCCTTCTCATAGATACGGATTGCTGCATGAACAACCCCCTTCTGCATCATCGACATCGGGGGGAAGTACCGACTGGTTATATCGCCGATATGGGTAAATTCCATTTGATCTACCAGGTACTGCAGGGCGATGCTTCCGACAAGCCCTGATCCGGGGAAACCCATCATCACAACCGCTCCCTTCTCCTTGAGATCGCTTGAGATGATCTTCAGATCACTCGTTTCATTGGACATTAAAATTACATAGACGCCCCACCTACATTAATACTATGCAGGAATATCCAGTTAAAAGAGGTCAGACAAAAGACCTTGAGGAACGGATGGCAAAAGGGTTCGTGGAGATCTTCGGTGTTGAACCGGAAGAAAAAGAGGGGCATTACATCATCTCCTATAAGGCGATAAAGCAGCTGGAGGTCTGGCCGGGTGAGAAGAACAAAACAGCGTTTGTTGATACAGAATCTGACATCACAGCAGCTGACGAGGATATTCTTGACTCCAATAGAAAATTCAGGCAATACCTCGATCTCCTCACCGGCTTTTCGACAAAAGAACGGGTGAAACGGGCAAAGCCAAAAGAAGAATAATTTTTTACTCTATTACTATCGCTGGCTTGAAGGGGAGTGCCATCCCCGCTTTTGCATGGCCGCTCGATTCAGCATGCAGAATCCGTACCTTCACCGAGAACTCCCGCTCAATAAAGGAAGCAGCCTGTGAAAAGACTGCATGCTCGTCGGGCGCACGTGTTGAGATTTGATCGACAAGCGTCGGGGGAAGGCTGTGGATCAGCTTAATCACCTGTGGAACTGCATTTGCCGCCTCTTTCCCACGCTTTCTCATCGATTCGTCCTTCATCAGCTCTTTTGTCACCGATCTCCGGTCTTCTGCAGCTGCAACCCGCCTGAAGATCTCGTTCTTCCATTCAGGAGTGATCAGGAGAGTAAGTTTTTCTGCTGTAACCGGAAGAATTTTCATAATTGACTCGATATCTTCGACGGTTCGTACAATTAACTCTTCTGCAAGCTCTATTTCAGGGTTGATCCGGTTCTCATCAGGAACCGGCCACTCTGCATAGGAGACAAGCCCGTCATGGCCATTCTCGCGCCAGAGTGATTCGCAAGTGAAGGGGATGATCGGCGCGAGGAGCCTGATCCAGGTATCTGCGACATCACGGAGCACGGCGCCACCGGAGGAACCGGCAGGCAGACGCCGGCGATACCACTTCAGATCGGACTCAATCCCAAAGAACGCCTCCTGGAGTGCCTGCCGTGTCTGGAAGAGCTCGAGTGCCTCGGTCATTTTTTGGATCCGGCGCTGGAGGCGGGAGGAGAGCCATGCATCGACATCATAGGTGCCTGTTGCATCCTTTGACTCTTGAACATACGTGATCAGCCGTTCGATCTGTTTTCTAACAGACGATACCAGCTCATTTCTCCAGTCAAAATCCTGCCACGGCTCGGCTGACCCGACCAGAAACATACGAACCGTATCCGCGCCAAATTCCTGAGCAGCGTCTTCCAGGAGGAAGACATTTCCCTTGGAGGATGACATCTTTGCTCCATCCAGAAGCCCCATGCCGAAGACGACCAGCCCTTTCGGCTGGAGTTCATCGGGGAAGATGGCGCGGTGATGGAAGAGCTGGAAGGTGAGGTGGTTTGAGATGAGGTCTTTTGCCGAGAAACGGTAGTTATAGGGGTACCAGTAGAGGAACTCGGATCTCAGTTCATCAAGGATCGCTCTGTCAACACCTTCAGGCTCTCCTCTCCCTAGGAAGATGTAATCGAATACCTCAGGTGTGAGGGCATCGGAAGGAATCTCACTGATCCGGTGGGCGATCGTATAGTATGCCATGTAGAGTGTCGAGTCCGAGAGCGGCTCAAAGAGCCATTTCGGATCCCATGGAACCCGTGTACCAAGCCCGACACGGCGGGTACATGCCCAGTCCTTCAGCCAGTCAACTGTGCGGTCAAACTCGGCCCGCACCTCAGGTGGGACAAGTGAGATCTTCTCTATCTGATCATGCACCTGCTGTTTCCATTCCGGATCACTGTAGGTAAGGAACCATTGATCATCAAGAATCCTGACAAAAGCACGGCTTCCGCACCGGCAGACGACCGGTTGCTGATCGAAGTCATAGAACCAGATCGATCCATACTCCGCCTCCATGATAGCGCCAACATCCTCACGTGCGACACGAACAGGTTTTCCTTCATGGTCCCCACATCGTGCAAGGAGTTTTCCCCGTGAGAACTCGGCAGAATAGACCTCCTGGGTCACCTCGTCCATCTTCGGATCATGCTGGTCGACAATGTTGTGCCGGATCACCGCCTCTTTCGCCGGTATCTCGCCATATCCATCGACCTGGATGAGAGGTACCGGCGCGATATCCGTATATTCCCCTTTCTTCTGAAGATCCACAAGTGCGATATAGTCGAATGGAGCATGTGCCGGAACGCTCATCACGATACCGGATCCCATATCAGGGTCCACAAACCCTGCCGGAAGAATCCGCACAGATCCACAGAGGGGATGGGAGACAGCCTTCCCGATGAGGTCAGCCCCATCTACCTCGCCGACGATTGAAACCTGATGTTTCTGGAGTGCCAGCTTATCAGCTGCCTCCTGTGAGAGGAGCCAGACTGTGCCATCGACATCCGCCTTCACATACCGGACATCCGGGTTGATCCAGAGGTTGGTCACACCGTAGATCGTCTCAGGACGGAGTGTCGCGCAGGGGATCAGGAAGCCATCTGATTCAAAATGAACGAATATGAATTTGACGACCTCCGCCTTATCGCCTTCAAGGAGATCATGGTCGCCGACCGGGTTATCGCACTGGGGGCAGTATTTGACGGGATGCTCCCCCCTGACAACCCTGCCCTGGCTATTTAAGTGATGGTACTGCCACTCGATGAATTTTGAGTACTGGGGTAGGATTGTCGTAAACCTCCGGCGCCAGTCGATCGAGAGGCCGAGTCTTCGCATTACCCGCTCGTACTCATTTGAGAAATGATCGACTATCGCAAGGGGATCCGAGAACCGTTCAATGACATCCTGTGGGACTTTATAGAGATCCCGGTACAATGAAAGAGTCTTCGCATCACCACGTGCAATCCGTTGTGAGATGCCGATGACCGGAGATCCGGTCACATGGAAAGCCATCGGATAGAGAACCTGCCGCCCTCTCATCCTCCAGAACCGGGCTATAACATCAGGAACGATGTAGGTTCTTCCATGCCCGACATGCATCGCTCCGCTCGGGTAGGGATAGGCGACATTGATATAGTATTTCTCCTTCCCTGATGGATCGGAATGGAATGCATTCCTCCATTCCTCTTCAACATCCGCTTCCGACAGCTTCAGTTCGCAATCACCCACAATAAATCACCCCTCATAAACATATTCAGTTACTCAACCGGACGAACCGTAATCTTTTCACCCTCTGCATCCCGCCGGATCATCTCCTGGGCAATGGAGTTGTTCCGTGCAAGAAGGATCTCACCGCTCTCTTCAACGGTTCCGGTGAAGAGGTATTCCTTGCCTGAGAAGACATCGACAATCTTGCTTGCATGTTCGGGGCAGGCAAGGATCAGGTATTTCTTATCTGTTCTGATCGCCACCCCTCCGGTGGCTGGAGACTGCACGGTTGGCTCTTCGATAGGTTCCACCTGGTGGGCTGTATCCAGTTCGGTTCGCGAGCGGATATCAATGCCAACACCGACCTTATTCACAATAGAAGCGATATTCTTACCACCTTTTCCAATTGCAGCCGGAATATCACGATCTTCAATATAGACAGATGCTTTGCTGTCAGAGATCATCCTGACATCCACTAATCCCTCGGTAAACCTGCCGATCTCTTTCTGGATCTCCTTTTCAATTGTCTGCCATGGGCTTGATGGAGGATTATCAGGCTCGGATTTCACATTGGCAGGAATATCATTTTTTTCAGGATTCTGATTTTCCGTGTTCAGGATCATTGCATCCTTCTGGTTGAGCGGGTACACAATCGTCTCGCCGCCATACCGGAATATCTCGACCACCACAAGGCCGGTCTCACTATCTGCCACCTTGACAACCGGGGACGGAAGGATATCCATTCCCTGTCCGGAAAGTGCGGAGGGGCGATCGATTGAGAGATTGAGTGAATACACCCGTTCAATCTCACCATCGGAGACGAAGATGATCGAAGGGATCACCTGGGGGAGGATATAGACGTCAATCCGTGAGAGGAGACGCTGGAGTGCATCCTGTAGTTTATGTGCATGAAGAACCCCGATCATGCCAATCCCGGAGAGGTGAAGATCAGAGTAGATCTGAAAATCTTCAGGCTTTCGTATCTCATCAAAGACAACAAAATCAGGCCTGACAAGACTGAGAAGTTCTGCAGTTAAGGCCATATTCCCATCAAGCGCGGTGTACTGTGTGATATGATCCGGCACCTGAAGATCACGTGGGGTCTCCATCGTCTTCACAACATAGTTACAATCTGCAAGGAAGATGGCGATGCTTTGGGCAAGTGTCGATTTACCTGAGCCGGGTGGGCCGACGATGAGTGTTCCTGACCGCTCGCTGATGATCGACCGTTTGATCTCATCTGACTTGCTGTAATTCTCAAGTGAAACATCTGCAATCGGACGTATGACGGTAATCTCCATCCCATCTGAGAACGGGCGGCGGGTGATTGCGATCCGGAGCGATCCGATCTGGACGACCGTCACTCCCTTCTTCTCGATCTCAATGAAGCCGTCCGGGTGTCGCTTGGCGCGTTCAAGAATCTCCTGAGCCAGTTTTCTCAGCTCATACTCGGTCATCGGGGAGTCGCGAATCTGCTCGATCCTCATCTCCTTCAGGCGGCCTTTCTTGGCATACGGAGCCACCCGTTCCTTCAGATAGATTGCCACAGTATTCTCATCAAAGAAGTGATCGATACCAAGCGGGGTGAAGTTCTCCTGTTGCGCCTTCATGAAGATGACCGGAATTCCCTTTGCCCGTGCAACCTCAGCCTGAACGATGTCAGAAGTCATAAAGGATGCATCATATTCGATTGCGGCATTCCGGATCATCGCATCGATCTCACCGCCGCTTGCGAGCTTGACCTGTTCAAGCCGGGGCCGCTCGCCCACAAATTTGAGCTCGATCAATCCTTCATCCCGCATGCGGCAGAGTTCCTGAATCTCTGTCAGTCCGGAGAACCCAATCTCCCGCCCATGATTTGCCTGTGCCTCAAGTTCCGCAAAAACAGCTTCAGGAATGATTATTGTTGCACCTTTGCATTCGCCGTTCTGTATCATTGAGGTAATGCGCCCGTCAATGACAACGCTCGTATCAGGTACCAGTTTCATAAAAATCTTTCCACTATCAGGTCTTCTGTATGGTTATCAGGGTGAGAATATGCTGATGTTTGCATTATCGGCAATACTCAGCCATTTTGGTATTATATCGCCCCAACAAATTCCATTATTCATATACGTTCCGATATCGAAGATCCCGGATCGCCGCTATTATTGTATACGCCTGACCCGGGATCCATGTCAGACTCTACTATTCTATTTTCCTCTACATGATAGCGTAAGAGATACTAGAATATAAACATCATCCGCATAAGACTGGCTTTAAAGGATCTATTTGTATACCATCTCAGGATCAGTCATCCGTTCAAAGAGAACATGTCCATCAAGCGTCCTGAAGAAGCAGGATCGATACCCAAGGTGGCAGGCAGCACCAGATTGTGAGACAAGATAGAGAAGAGTATCAGCATCACAGTCAGTCCTGATCTGGAGGACACGCTGGAGATGGCCGCTCTCCTCACCCTTCTTCCATATCTTCTTCCTGCTTCTGCTGTAATAGTGGGCATAGCCAGTCTTTTGTGTGAGGGAGACAGCTTTTTCATCTGCCCAGGCAACCATCAGCACCTCACGTGTCTCTGCATCCTGTACAACAACCGGAATGAGCCCGTTCTGATAGTATAGTTCGATCATGCCAATCAGACCCCCATAAGTCCCATCATCATGGTAAAGAGTATATCACCGATGAGGCATGAAACGATCAGCCCGGCGGTTATCGGAATAAAGAATGGAACACCATAGGATATCCAGACAGAACCTGCTTTTGTATACAGTGCAAGCTCTTTCTGGAACTCACCAGGGTGCTCCCGGAGGTCACGCGTGTACACACGGTCATCCCGTGCCATCCTGCTGATCGCCTCTGCAAATGGGATAAACCGGCGCTTTAAACCATCTGTTGTCTCTTCAAAATCCTCTATTACAAAGCCAAAGACAGAACGGATATTCTCTGATTGAACCGGAAAACCGATGAACATGTACAGAAGCGGAGCCCGGTTCCCTTTCACCAGATTATAGAGGAAGAGAAAAACAGGAATGAAGAGGTTCAGGATGAGGGCATTTGCGAGGACACTGAAGGCAAAGATTGGAACCGGGGAGTACCCAAGAAGCGGTTCAAATGGAAAGATAGGTATCAGGAGGGCGATAAAAATAAGTCCCCAGGCATCTGCACCACCGAAGAGACCAAAATATGCAATTGCATACATTACCCCTGAAAAGACGAGCGTCGTCAGGGCAATGATCAAAAACCAGTGGATATCTCCAAGGAAGAGGAGATAATAGACATACCCTGTGAACGGGAGGGAGATAAGGAGCATCGGATACCATGTCCGAAACGGTACCCGGCGATCGCGGATATCCATAAGAGATCCATAGAGAAATGTCAATGCCACCACAAGAAAGGGGATGACCAGGTACGATATCATAAATGAACTATTCTGGTTGATAGATTATATATGGCATGGCATAGATTCACTGGTACTCTGCGTATGATCACGTGCGATTCATGAGAGAAGGTCAAAAAGGAGAAAACCGGGAGTGCAGGAGAAACACAGATGCCCAATACAGATGAGTCAGGAAAGAGATCAGGAAAACTGGCAGACTGCATTTTGAATGCTGTACGGGGGCAATTTTCCGGCACGATCTCCTGCATGGAAGTTGACGGGGTGCGGGCACAAGTCATCTTCGTCTCAGGGGAGCCCGCAGGTGCTGAATATGCTGATGGCGCAGGAACGATCTATGGAGATATTGCAGTACTCAGGCTTCCGACAAAACCAATCTACACAATATCTCCTCTATCTGTAGCAGAAGCAGAAAGTCTCGCCAGCTGTGCGCGTATCTATCACCCTGAACGGTTATTTGCACATGCAGCAGTAAGGAACAGGAGGGGAGGCAGATCGCCGGCAGAAACCTCCGGAGTCGGCAGGCTTACGATCAGGGTGGCGTTTGGCCAGAGAACACCGGTACCCCTCAGGATCGAGCTCTGGTGCGAAGGGCGCATCTGCCGAACAGATACGCTCGATCAGAAGGGGAAGGTATCGTTTCGGCTCCTGGAGGGGGAGTACGAATGCAGGTTGCGAGAGGGAATCAGCTTGATAGGACGAGCGACCTTCAGATATCCGGGGGGCGATATGGAGCTTACAATACCAGTTGATGGAGCTGCCTGATGAAGAGACGAATACAGGACCGGTTCTTCTCATTCATCCAATGGAACAAAAGAACGGAGGAGGAGGCAGGGGGATCAGGGAGAGAAAGCGATCAGGCTGTGCCCGGATGGTTACTGCCCGGGACTCCGGAGAGCGGGGAGGAAGGAACAGGCAGAAGATCAGAATGGGGCAGCAGTCTGGACGAGGACTCTGATCCTCTCAGAGAGATGGGGAAACAATGGGATCAGAGGATCAGAAGAGATCAGTATGGTGCAACAGAGCCATCTCTTATACCGGAACCTGAGGATGATACACGCCACAGTATCATACAGGAAGAGAAAAACGGGGAAGAACAGATCCCCGAAGAGGAGATTGACAGACAAAGGAGCACTATCTTCGCTTTCCTGAAGAAGAGGCCGAAACCTGAAGAGAGGGGTAAAAAACAGGATACCGAGGATGATCTTGGAGACCTTGTTGAAGAACTGATCGCGGCAACTCATGAGGACGACATGATCAACCCCATAACAGAGGAGGAAACCTCCCCGATCCCCAAAGAGGAAACACCACCTCTATGGCCTGTACCTGATGAGCGTCCGGGAGAGAAGGGTGGCGCAGACGATCAGGGAGCCGAAGATATTCATCATAAGCCACCTCATCCAATCCCGCTCCAGGAGGTGGTTATAGAGAAGAAACAGCTACCCATCCCGGACGAGGTCGTGAAAGAGAAGCAATCAGAGCATGATGAGCCTGTTCCGGATGAGATCGGAACGAAAAAACCCTCAATCCTCCAGAGACTCTCGCCTAAAAGACGTCTGCGCGAGGAGTACCATCCTGATACCCACGGCCCATTACTCGATCTCAAATATACACCCCCACCCGGTGTCGAGGAAGTTGAGCTCTACCCGGTCCACCCGCCGTATGCATACATCAGAATCCTCTACGATGTCCTCTCCCATGAATACACCTACCAGGTCATAGAGCCCCTGCTGACAGAAGGCGAAGAAGCGTTATACAACGAGGTTAAGCACCGGCTCTTTGAGACACTGGATATCAGCACCCGTGGACTCTCCATGGAGGAGACACGGAAACTGCTCCGGCAGGCCAGCCGCAAAATCATCGAAGACTTTGATCTCAGCCTCAGTCCTGTCGAAGAGGAGAAGATCCATTACCGGATGGATTGTGAGTTCATAGGAGATGGACTGATCGATCCGATTATGCATGACCCGTTCATTGAGGATATCTCCTGTGACGGACTCAAGTCGCCGATCTTCGTCTATCATACCCGCTATGAGTCGATGAAGACGACGCTCTGCTACACAGATTCTGCTGATCTCGACTCTTTTGTGACAAAACTTGCGCAGAAGGCAGGAAAATATATCTCGATTGCGGAGCCGATTCTGGATGCAACAATGTCAGACGGATCCCGTATCCAGATGACCCTCGGAACCGAGGTGACTGCACATGGATCAACCTTTACGATCAGGAAGTTCCGTGAAGAGCCGATCACCCCGACCGATCTCATCGAATGGAAGACTTTCTCCCCTCTCTCGATCGCATTTCTCTGGCTTGCCGTTGAGAGCGGTAAGTCCTGCCTCTTTGCAGGAGGGACGGCGTCCGGGAAGACAACCTCGCTGAATGCAATCTCCCTCTTCATGCCTCCGCTTGCAAAGATCATCACCCTCGAAGATACCCGTGAGCTGAAGCTCCCCCATGCCAACTGGATCCCAAGTGTCACCCGCGACTCCTTTGAAACGGGTGGGCGAGGGGAGATTGATCTCTACGAACTCCTGAGAGCCGCCCTCAGGCAGCGTCCCGAGTATCTCCTCGTTGGTGAGGTCCGCGGGAGGGAGGCGCTGACACTCTTCCAGGCGATGAGTACCGGACATATCACGTACTCTACCATCCATGCAGATTCTGTGGCGAGTGTGGTACACCGGCTTGAGAATGCGCCGATGAATGTACCCCGGAATATGCTATCTGCACTCGATCTCGTCTCTATCCAGGTGCAGGCACGGGTTGGAGGGCAGAGGATCCGGAGAAACAAGCAGATCATTGAGATCCTCGATATCGATCCACGGACAAACGAACTGATCACCAATGAGGTCTTCAGGTGGAGACCTTCCACCGATGAGATCTCCTATTCCGGAAAATCCTACATTCTCGAGGATATCATGGAGGAGCGGGGATGGGATGATGAGAGGATTCAGGAGGAGCTGAAGCGGAGACAGGAGGTGCTTGAATGGATGAGAATCCACAAGATACGGCACTACAAGGATGTTTCTGCCATCCTTATGGAATACTTCAGAAACGCCGATGATGTGATCGCCCGTGTGAGAAGGGATCTCTATGAACAGGTATGAACTGCTCTGCTTCAACCTCCTCGGAGAGCGGATGCGGAAGAAGAAGGAGAAGTACCTCGAACTGCATGGAAGTCTCATCTCTGCGCGCCACACCATTCCATTTGAAGCATATCTTGCCACTGCAACCATCACCTCTGTGATTGCCGGGGTTCTGGCTGCGGTAGTTACCGGAATCCTCAGCTATATTTTTCAGATTCCACACATGATCACCTACAGCGGATCGCTCCCCGTTGTCGTCTACGAATATGCTGATCTGCTTCTGATCGCCGGCACACTCATGCTCACATTCCTCTCGCTCTTCATCGTTGGTGGGATGACATATCTCCTCTTCCTGATGTACCCCCCGATTATGGCAGGCGAGAGGAGGAGGAAGATTGATGCAAGCCTCCCACATGCGATCAACTATATCACCGCAATGTCCACCGCCGGGATCACCCCCGCCGAGATCTTCCGCCTTCTTGGAGAATCACCTGTTTATGGCGAGAGTGCCGCTGAAGCCCGGTATATTGCCCGTGAGATCGATGTATTCGGTCGCGATCTCATCGATGCATTACGGGTCGTCTCAACAATCACCCCAAGTGACCGGCTGAAAGAGTTTCTGCAGGGAGCAATGGGGGCAATATCGAGCGGAAGCAACCTGACAGAGTACTTCAAACTGAAAGCAAACCAGTATGCCATTGAGAACAGGCAACAACAGAAGGCGTTTCTTGAAACACTGGGGTTGATATCCGAATCCTATGTAACAGCCCTCGTTGCAGGAACACTCTTTCTCGTCATTCTGCAATCGGTGATGTCGATGCTCTCCGGGGGGGGAGATCCGATCTTCCTCTATGTGATCATCTACCTGATCATGCCGTTTGGAAGTGCCATGTTCCTTGTTATGATCGATTCCATGACTCCGGAGGTCTGAGATGAGGTGGAGAAGACAGGCACAGAAAGCAGACATTGATACCGACAGGATCATCCACGATCAGATCGAGAGGCGTAGTAAAAAAGAGAGGGGATTTTCGGGGTTTATACAGCACCCGGTTCAATCACTGATCAAAAACCCCATCCATTCACTTTATCTGACAATTCCCCTCTCGCTCGTCATTGCCTTTATCTGGTTCTTTATTGTATACCAGCAGTTCGGCCTGCGTTTCGTCCTTGGAACAACCATCATCGATGACATCCTGATCGTCACCACACTTTTGATCATCACCCCTCTCGCCCTTCTTGATTTCTTTGATGATCGCCGGCAGAGGAACCTGGAGTCCGCACTCCCAAACTTCTTCCGTGATCTTGCAGGGATGAACGAGTCCGGGATGACACTTCCTGATGCTGTTGCCCTTGTCGCCCGCGCAGAATATGGTGCACTGACACCCCATATCCGCCGCCTTGACCAGGAGATGTCATGGAATGTCCCGTTTGTTCCGGCGATGCTCCGATTTGGTGAGAAAATACAGACGCCTCTTGCAACCAGGAGTGTGGATCTGATCGCAAAAGCGAGCAGGGCTGGAGGAGATATCTCAAACGTCCTCCGTGCAGCAGCAATCGATACCTACGAGTTTGTCACCCTGAAGACCGATCGATTAAATAATATATTTATTTATATTGTGATCATTATCATCTCCTTCTTCGTCTACATGTTCGTCATCGGTATCCTGACCAGCACATTCCTTGGCACGATGGCAGAAGCAGGCAGAGCCGCAGAGGCATCCGGTGCTGGTGCAGGTTTTATGTCATCAATCGATATCGATTTCTATAAGAGGATCTTCTCTCATGCAGTCATCCTGCAGGGATTCTTCTCAGGACTTGTCGCTGGCCAGATGGGTGAGGGGAGAGTGCTTGCCGGTCTGAAGTACTCGGCAATCATGGTCTTTATTGGATGGATGGTCTTTCGGCTCATCATCTAGGAAGAATATAAAAACAAAAGGGAATAAAGAGAAGAAGGTGTGAAAGGAGTTAATTTATATTGTCAATTTTATACCCCTTCTGGGAGAGCAGGTCTTTCACACGATCACGGTGATTTCCCTGCAACTCAATGGTATTTCCTTTCACAGTCCCTCCACAAGCAAGTTTGCTCTTTAAGAACTTTGAGAGATCTTCAAGATCGATCTCATAGGGATCGAGTCCGTCAACAACCGTCACCTCTTTCCCATACCGTCTCCGGTTGATCTTCACGAGAATTCTCTGTTGTTCCTTGGCGACCTCTTCACAGATACACAGTTCTTTCGGAAGTCCACATTTTGGGCAGATGCCACTGTTCATTAACCAGTACTGGACGTTCATCTCTATTTATTGTATGCGCTGGGAGGAGGGAGAGTAGATGAGATTGGAGAAGATCATAATGACCCTTTTTATCTCCATGGAGTGAGTACGTATGAACCATGTCGCTTCTGGTGCTGGGAACCGCCTCACATGTCGGAAAAAGTGTCACTGTTGCCGGAATATGCCGTGCGCTCTTCAATCGTGGATATGCTGTTGCACCGTTCAAGGCACAAAATATGAGTCTCAATTCATATATTACAGCAGATGGCAGCGAGATAGGGATTGCCCAGGCGATACAGGCGATCGCAGCACACTGCGAACCGGTCGCTGAGATGAACCCGATCCTCTTAAAACCAAAAGCTGACAGCATCTCTCAGGTGATCGTCCTCGGAAAACCCTATCGTGACCTCCCGATACGTGACTATTACAAGGAGACAGACGCGCTTCTTGAGGTGGCAGTCACTGCCTATCAGGATCTCATGGGAGAGAGCGGATGCGTCATCTGCGAAGGAGCGGGCGGAGCAGCAGAGCTGAACCTCTATGATCGCGATATTGCCAATATACGGCTTGCTGAAAGACTTCAAATACCAATCATTCTCGTTGCCGATATCGAACGGGGAGGAGTCTTTGCCCAGCTCTATGGAACGATCAGCCTCCTCCCGCCAAAGGTTCGTTCCCTTGTTGCCGGTGTGATTATCAACAAATTCAGGGGGGATCCGGAGATCTTTGCATCAGGAATCGATCTCATCAGGGAGACCTGTTTGGTACCGGTTCTGGGCATTATTCCCTATACCGATCTCAACCTCCCCAGTGAGGATTCGCTCTCGCTCTCCGATAAACGCGCATCCGCATCTCCGATCAGGATCGGGATCATCCACCTGCCACGGATATCAAACTTCACGGATTTTGAAACCCTCGAACGATCCGCTTCCATCACCTATGTCCGGCCCGGCGAACCCCTGGATACCTATGACTGCATCATCATACCGGGTACAAAAAATACCATTGAGGACCTCCTGCATCTCAGGAAAACCGGAACAGACAGGGCGATCGTTGAGGCACGGGAACGGGGAATCCCGGTGATTGGTATCTGCGGGGGATACCAGATGCTCGGGACGAGAATCCGGGATATGGGGATTGAATCCGATTCGGAGGCGGTATATGATGGGCTGAATCTCCTGCCGGTCGAGACATCGTTCTCGGCATACAGGAAGACGACAATCCGGGTGACACGCAAGGCCCGGCCGGTAGGGCCGATCCTGGGTGCAATGGGGGAGGTGAGCGGATATGAGATCCATATGGGCGAGACGGTCAGTACCGGGGGGACAGAAGCATTCAACGGAGAGGGTTCGGTGTCAGATGACGGGTTGGTCTTTGGAACCTATCTCCACGGCCTCTTCCAGAATGCATCTGCTGTTACGGCTCTGCTTCAGTTCCTCTACGGGAAGAAGGGGCTGATTTATACCGAAGAGGAGAGAACTGATCCCTATGATCATCTTGCCCGTCACCTGGAGGAGCATCTCGATATGAATACGATTGTTGAGCTGGCGGCCCCGGTTATTCCGGGGGAAAAGAGAGGCAATTGAAAGGCAGAGAGGAGGCTACCACATGAGTATACGGATCTCATTTACCCTTGAGAACGATCTGGCACACCAGATCGAAGAGTTCGCGACTGAAAAAAGGATTGAGAGGAATGAGGCAATTCTGAGGCTTATTGAAGCAGGTGTCGAGAAATATTCAGAAGACGACACATTTGTTCCGGTGCCGAGGGAGAGGAGTTTTGAAGAGGTGAAGATGATCAAACGCTCACTGGAGAGCCTGACAGATGCTGTTGTGGATCTGAAGAAGGAGATCCGGGTTGTACACCATATCCTTGACCTGAAATGGCAGAAAGATCAAACGCCTATTCCACAGGAAACACGGAGATGGTGGGAATTCTGGAAAGGGATCTGAACGTTTATCAGCTGATGATCGACATGATACTCCGGTAGCCTTCACCCACCATATCATCACACCAGACCCGGGTAACTGCCTTCAGATCCACCTCATCGCCTGCACCGCTCCTTGAGCAGTACGCCCGTGCAGGTGAGATTACCCGCATACCACCTGCCTCGAAATAGCGGGAATGGGAACAGAAGCGGCATCTGTCAAGGGTCACCAGTTTGTCAGGGAGGCAGGAGACGGTTTCTCCCTTTACCTCAAGTATCCGCATCCCTTCCTCATTCATAGAAGATCACATCATATCCTGATGCGGTCAGAGTCTTTCTGACCCCATCTTTCCATTGGGGATCGGGTTCACCGCCATACCGTTCTTTCAAGCCATTCCAGGCTCTCTGAAGAGCGGGATCAGCTGTTTTAATGTCTCTTCTGCCTTTCATCTCACCACAGACAGTATCCTGCCGCATCACCTTCCCGGTACAGCAGATATACTCCTGGCAGAAGCGCGGACGCGATTGATAAATGGTACAGACTATCGTCTCTTCATCCTCTTTTCTGAGGAAAGGACAGGCATGAGGATGCTCATTCTGGTATGAAGTATCAGAGAAGAGCTCTGATCTGCCCGGATCGAGAACCGCCATGAAGGATTCCTTTGTGAGAGAGAGGGAGCATCCGTATGCGCCCCCTATCTTCTGGTTAATTGTAATATAACGCCCAAAGCCATTGCAGCATCTGCCGCAGAGGGTGCAGGTGAACTGAGAACCCATACATTCTCTCTCATGCTGAAGAGTGATAAGGGTATCCGGAGAGCAGATCAATGTCATTTAATTGATACGGGGTTATATCTCCTTACCATGAAAGTCTGCATCATGTGCGGAGGTGAGGGGACACGCCTCCGTCCGCTGACATTTGAGCGACCAAAACCCTGTATACCCATTGGCGGCATCCCTTCCATCCAGCATCTTGTCGTGCATCTGGCAGACCTCGGGTTCACCGATATCGTAATCACCCTCGGCTATCTGGGAGACCGGATAAAAGAGGTGCTCGGTGATGGTTCACTCTTCTCCGCAGAGATCACCTATGTCGAAGAGAAGATGAAGCTCGGAACGGCGGGGTCGGTGAAGAATGCGCAGGAGTATCTGGACGGGATGCCATTTCTGGTCGTCGGGGGAGATCATGTCACCGATATCAATCTCCTCGAATTCTACCGGGAACACAAGAAGATGAATGCGATCGCATCAATCGGGCTGATAGGGATCGATGATCCCTGCGAATATGGGATCGCCGAACTTGATGCAGCCTTCACCATCCAGCGGTTTAAGGAAAAGCCGGGGCCCGGAGAAGTCTTCTCAAACCTCGCCAGTACCGGGATGTACGTCTGTAATCCTGAGATTTTTGAGTATATACCGGAAAAAACCAAATATGATTTTGCGAGGAATCTCTTCCCGGATCTGATGAATAAAGGATATCAGCTCAAAGGCTGGCTTGCCAGAGGAAACTGGACGGATGTCGGATCCCCCTCAATGCTCCGACAGGCTGAGAGATGGAAGCTGAATGATGTCGAGATCACCACGATACAGGGAACTCTCAGTGTTGAGGATGCCCAGATCACAGGTCCCGTCAAATTTGGGGATTCGATCTCACTTGGGCCGCGATCCCGGGTGATTGGTCCGGTCTCCATCGGAAAAGGGGTGGCAATCGGGGAGGATGTGATCATCGGCCCCTATACTTCCATCGGGGATCATTGCAGTATCAAAAACAGTGCCAAGATCTTCTCCTCCTCGCTCTATTCGGGGGTATCAATCGGAGCAGGCTCCACCGTCAGCGGGAGCATCATCGATAATGATGTACGCATCGGCGGAAACTGTTCTATTGAGCATGATACGGTGATCGGACCACGTGCAAGCCTTGGAGATGGCATCGTCATCCATTCACGCACCCGGCTCTGGCCGGAGGTTATCATACCCGATGGTGACGTGGTGAAAGAGTACGTCCTCAATGATGCATTCGACACCACCTGGCACGGATCATAAACCTCAGGGTTGAGATCAGGCAGAACTGCCTCATCAAGGTCTTTGACTGGAGAAGAAGAAATCAAAAGGTGTGAGTGGTTCAGTCGTGTGGAACCAGCCGATGCGTGATCGCAACCAGGGGATGGCGTGCATAATCCATCACCTGTATATCATCGAGTGAGTGAAGTTTCATGCTCTCAGCAGTCCGTTCAAGTCCAAGCTCGATATCATCATCGATCACGATGATATAGGCATCGAGGTTCTTGATGCCGAGCCGTTTTGCAGCGATCGCCCGGTGATGGCCGTCGACCATGATCCACTTCCCGGCTCTCTTCACGACGATGACGGGTTCTGCAAGTCCTTTCTTGATCTCATATATCCGGCCTTCGAGCTCGTCCTGGAAGATCTTCCCCTGTGTCGGCCTGAGCCGGTCAACCGGGACATTGCCCCTCTCAAGGGTCGGTTCGATCCCATAGAGTTTCTTCAACGTCGACATGAAGTTGTAGACTTTTTCGGGGGATACATGTTCGATCTGGGATCTGATCACATCGGCATTCGAGATGATCCCGACAAGCTCATTCTGCTCATTGACGACCGGCAGTTTCTGGATACCTGAACGGAAGATGACACGGGCTGCATCGGTTATCGACATATCGGGATCGGCAACGATCAGGTGACGGGACATGATCTGTTCGATCCGAACTGACGGATGCACCCCGATGATATCCCGTGCCGAGATGTAGCCGACGACCTTGTTTCCACGAAGAACCGGAAAACCATCGTGCTGGGTTGATCGGATGTGATCGATGACATCCTTTATCATGCCGTCTGCCTGCACGGAAACGACATCGTAGGTCATGTAGTCACGGACCTTTTTCTTGTTTAGTGGCTCATTCTTCTGCACAAAACACCCACAAATCATCTTTTTATTGGATATTCGCGTAATCAGGCTGTTATCTGGATAGTAGATGAAACAGATTCCAGATATATATCTGATTTGAAAACTATATGAGATCACCCCTTCCTTCCAATGAAGGGAGGGGGAGAGTCACCTCCCTTCTCTCTATTCTGCGGGGTTTGGGTGCTGAAGTAGTTGTTTCTGTATGTGGCACTTTATTTGAGGTGCTCTTGAATGAGGGGTATTATGATGGGTATTCCTGTGGGTTCTTCAATCTACCCATGATGCAGACACTCTGCAGTTAATTTTTTATGATTCCCGCCTATTCAATCTGGATTGAACGCACCGAAGGCATCTCGGTCTTCTTCAGGTGCACCTCAAGGACGCCGTTTTTGAAGGAGGCCTGTGCTCCATCTTCGGTGACATCGACCGGGAGGCGTACCAGGCGACGCATCGATCCATACATCCTCTCCCGTATGTAGTAGTTCTCCTGTTCATCTTTCTTCTCGGTGCTCTGGCGGGTTGCAATCTCAAGCGTCCGTGGATCAATGAGCTGAACACTGACACCTTCCTTCTCAAATCCAGGGATATCAGCAACGATAACGACTTCATCTTCGTGGTCGCTGATATCAACCCTGAACTCGCCACGGATGGCTGGCAAGAAGCGATCGGTCACCCCGCCGCCTGCTTCGGGCAGGAGGTTCCTCCGGGTTCCCGAGAAGATCTCCTGGAAGCGTGCCTCCATCTCTGCCATCATCTCATCGATCTCCTGTCCGATCGATCCAAATGGATATCTTCGTCTGTCCCATACCATAGTTTCATCCCTCCTATGCCACATTGAGAGTGGCTAACCTATAGTTAGGGACTGATACATTATATAGTTTTCTATCATTGCACAAGACCGGCGGGAATCCGTTTCTCAGCCCTGGCAGGCATATTGATCATCTCATCCAGTTTTATGATATACCCTATGATCGCCCCGCGGTAATCTCTCTTTCTCATTGCCTGAAGGCGGACATGGCGTTTCCTCCCGCCAGCGATCCTGATGGTCAGATCAGTGCAGGATCCAATCAGATCTATCATACTCGTTTCTGTAATACGGCTCCAGAGTGAGAATTCCTCATCCATCATCGAGACGACAGGTTCCCAATCCACAATATCGTTAATATGCCGGAAGAATGCCTCGTTATGGGAGCAGCCAGTGAGATACCCGGCAGAGGGGTTGCTAAAAAGCACCCTACCGTCATTATTCAGAAACAGGATGCCGGTATCAAGCGAAAGGAGGGTGTTGAGTTTGCATCCCTTAATGCCAAACCGCCTCATGAAGAGGGCATGCGAGTTCAATGCTATCTCAATAGTTCCATATAATTCCTGATCGGAAAAGGGTTTTGAGAGGTAACCAAAAGGTTGTGCCGCTTTTGCCCGTTCAATAGAATCACCACCTGACTGCCCGGTGCAGAAGACAACAGGGACCGAGAAGAACTGGTGGATATAGGTTGCAGCAACGATACCATCGCAGATCCCCTCAAGGCCGATATCCATCATCACGAGATCGGGATTGGTCGCAATAACCTGTAGAATAGCTTCGTCCCCTGATCGTGCATGCCCGCACACCGAATAACCAAATGTACTGAGCGTGCCGGAAAGTACCTGTGAGATAGCCGGATCATCTTCAACAATAAGTATCTCTGTCGACTCCATCATTCACCTCATTATTTCATCAATCTCATTCATCGAGAAGTATCCTATTTCATTAAAGTAACGCCGTGCTTCGGCAGATTGTGCAAATCGAATAAATGATCCAACCTCACTATCCGGAGTACCGTCTGTCAGGTAGAGCAGCTCCCTGGTAAGATCCGGAATATACCTCAGATCATCATCCAGAGGATCACCTTTCAGTTCATTCAGTATTGCCAGACGTATTTCCGAGGGATGCGCTGGAACAGCAACAGTACTTCCCATATCATAGATCTGGAGAATTTTTACACCAGGATCATGTTCGGCATACCCAAAATCCACAAAACCAACAGCACCTGATTGTTCTTTGACTGCTTTCATGATACCTGCATTCCCCTCAGCAGCCATCTGGACAATCATACCTTCGGCATTTTGATCACGCACTGAAAGCGAAGAATCAACAGTATTTGATCCCGGAAAGAGCCATTTTGCAAAGACCTCTTCTGTTCCCGACGGATCGCTCCTCTGCACAACATAGCTGATATCACGAAGACGTGGGATTGCTGAAAGATCGTCATCCGCGTCATTATACAGAGCCTGAAGTTCTTCAAAGGCGATTGCATCATGAGGATAACTTCTGCTGGCGATCAGAACGACACCAGAGCCTCCAATCTTATGAATAACAAGGAATGGGTACTTCAATCGTTCAGTATCCTTGATCGGGCGGGAAGACGCACCAATAGAGACGTCACCTGATCCTGCCCGCACAACCCCTGTTCCTGATCCACCCCCCTCAACAGCGATCAGAACACCGGGATGGGACCTTGAATAGACTTTTGCCAGGATTTCAGAGACAGGTTGCACGGTTGTTGATCCGGCAATGGTGATAAACGTCTCCTGGCTTCTCTCATTTATGTTCGATTCGGGTTGTCCTGTTCCATCTGATCCAATTATTGCCCCTCCAAAATAAATTGACCATACACTTACAACAAGAAAAAAAACAACAATGAGAATTTTTTGATTCCGCTCCATCATACTTATACCATACCCCCCCGGAAGAGAGTCTCTCTCCTGCCCGGTCAATCTGTACCATACTCATGAACAGGTATAGGTTCTCTCAACTGAGATTCTGACAACAATAGAGATCTCTATTGAAATCAGAAACACCAAAAAATCCGACGGTATCAATATTCTCAAACACAAGTCCTGATGCAGTACCAGGACAAGAAGCAGGGTGATGTCAGATGAGAGGACTCTGTCTGAAGAGAAGAGGAACGGCTCCTTGATCCCCCTTGATTTGAACAGATGCAAAACAAATTTTAAACGAATTCTACACGACTCACTGAGATTGAAAACACTCGGCGCAATTGCCATCTCCTGTCTTTTGATGACCTGTCTACTCTTCATCTCCTCCCAGATGATCGTCATGGAGGGTTTCTCCAAACTTGAAGAGAATGCAATGCAACAGAATATTGAGCGTGCAGAGAATGCAATAGCCGGTGAGATTCGAAAACTGGATGCGATAGCATATACCTGGGCAAGTGCCGAAGAGACGAATACCTTCTTAGAAACCCGTGATCATGTATATTTCCAGTCGGCATTTCCCGATGAAAAGTTTACCGGATCAAATATCAACATCATTCTCTTTGTTGATCATGAGAACGAGATAATCAACCATAAATATATCAATCTGGATTATGGCCATGTGATGCCGACACCCCGAAGCCTCCTCTCCCAGTTGGCAGAGAATGACATCACTGCGGAGAATGGAATACTTGTACTCGGATCAGGGCCGATGCTGATTGCAACCCGTCCGATCATACGAAGCGGACAGGAAGAACCATCTGGTACAATCATAGTCGGGCGATATCTCGATCAGGCAGAGATGGGAGTCCTCTCCCGGCAGACAGAACTTCAACTATCAGTCTATGAAAGCTACCAACAGAATAATCCGGATGATATCCAGCAGATCCGACCTCTCCTGCTCTCGGAACGATCAGAGATTGTGAACCCGATTGATGAGAATACCGTAGCAGGCTATACAATCCTGTCTGATCTTCACGGAAACCCTGGTTTAATCATGAAAGTTGAGATGCCCAGGGATATCTTTCAGAACGGCCAGTCTGCGATCCAGTTCTCACTTCTTGCCCTTGTCATCCTGGGGATCATCAGTGGAGCTGTTACCATGGGCATAATGGAGAGGATGGTACTCGATCCCTTAAGCAGGCTCAAAACAGGGATTCGATCAATTCGTGATGGTCAGTCTGTATCATCCCGGATCGATTTTACCGGGGATGATGAGATAGCTCAGGTTGCATCAGGTGTAAATAGAATGCTCGACTCGCTTGAGAGATCACAGAACCTGCTGAAGCAGAGCGAAGAGCGTTTCCGCCATCTTTTCAACGATGCCCATGACATCTTCTTCACCACAGACACAAACGGAATGATCACAAGCACAAACAGGATGGCCGAGACCCTTACCGGATATACAAAAACAGAACTCATCGAAAGAGAGCTGTCAGAATTCTTTCCAGACATCTCAGATCAGACTCCAAATGGGGCAGAGCCAATTCAGACAAACGCAATGAACAACCAATCATTTGAGACAAGGATCACAACAAAAACCGGAAAGGAGCTGATTCTGGATCTCCATATCCAGCAAAGATATTCAGAGGGGAGGATATGCGGCCTATTCGGAATTGCAAGGGATATAACAGAGAAGAGAGCTGCGGAAGAAGAACTCGCCCGGTACCAGAACCATCTTGAAGATCTTGTGAGGGAACGTACAACAGAGCTCTCACTCATCAATGTAAATCTGACATCCGAGATAGAGCGAAGGAGAGCAGCTGAGCAGGCGGGTGCTGCTGAGAGAGAACGGCTTTCTGTCACGTTATCGTCGATCACCGACGGGGTGATTGCAACCGATACCAGGTCACGAATCAGTCTCATCAATAAACCCGCAGCAGATCTGATCGGCAGGTCAAAAGATGATCTGACCGGGATGGATATCGGCCTTGTCCTCCCGATGCAGGGAGGAGATGGAGATGCACTATCCGCGGATAAACTGGCATCAGAGGCAATTGCGAAGAATGCTCCGATCATGATCTCACGGGATCTGTACCTGGAAAAGGCAGATTCCCTCATATGCCCGATTGAATTTTCAGCAGCTCCGATTCGGGATTGCAAGGGAGCGGCAATTGGAAGCGTCTGTGTCATTCGGGACATCGGAGAGCGGAGACGCCATGAGGATGAGATGATCCGAATAGAGAAACTCGAGTCGATCGGCCTCCTTGCCGGGGGGATTGCTCATGACTTCAATAATATTCTCACAGCGATTACCGGAAACCTGATGATAGCACGGATGGAGATAACAGATAATCCCGCAGCAATTGATCGGATCGAACGTGCAGAAACGGCAGCACTGCGTGCACGAGATATGACCAGGCAGCTTGTCACCTTTGCAAAAGGTGGATCACCGGTGAAGGAGACTGCTGATATCCGCGATCTCATTAAAGAGACGACCCTCTTTGTACTCCAGGGAACAGCCTCGCGAGCGGAGATTTTGATCGAACCTGACCTCTGGACAGCTGACGTGGACTGCGGCCAGATTGGCCAGGTGATCAGCAATCTCGTCATAAATGCCAATCAGGCTATGCCGGATGGCGGTATCATCACAGTGAATGCAAAGAATTGCACAATCAAAGAGGATATGGGAACCTGTATTCCGGGAGATTATCTCTGTATCTCGGTGCACGATCAGGGGTGTGGAATCTCACAGAATGATCTCACCAGAATCTTTGACCCGTACTTTACTACAAAACAGAACGGGAACGGGCTTGGCCTTGCATCGTGCCTCTCAATTATCAAAAAACATGGTGGGACAATCGATGTCGTATCAAAGCCCGATATCGGCACCACATTCTCGATCTACCTTCCGGCATCGAAAAAAGCTCTTTCATGCAGGACATGCGAGTTGACAATTCCCTGTGGAAGAGATCAGTCGATCCTGATCATGGACGATGATGAGGCGATCCTTGAAATTGCATCGGTGATACTGACACAACAGGGATACACAGTCACCACTGCAACAGATGGTGATGAGGCGATTTGCCTCTACAGAGAGGCGAAAAAGAATGGAAAATCATTCGACGCTGTCATAATGGATCTCACCATACCGGGGGGGATGGGCGGGAGAGAGGCGATGGCCATCTTGTATCGGGAAGATCCGTCTATTAAGGCCATAGTCTCCTCCGGATACTCGGAGGATCCGGTTATGTCAGCATACCGGGAGCATGGTTACTGTGCAGTCCTTCCAAAACCATACCGGGGACGCGATCTACTCTCCCTTCTGGATACGGTACTAAATCCCCTCCAGGATGAGAATTCGGCGCTCGCAGATTCTTTTGCACAGGGATCCTTTTTCACCTGATGTCTGTTGCTTTCTCCATCCACACTTCAATATTTCTTGTCCCACGCTTAAAAAGAATATAATGTTTTTACCTTTCAACTCCTAATCAGATACAGAGCGTGGATAATAATGATGGAGATTACAATAGCAGAGACAGGGGGTGTCAGGTTCGCTGATCTTTCCGGAAGAATTGACTCGACAACGGCACCCGAGGCAGAGACCATACTCAGATCATTTGCCGGGGAACAGGAAGGGGACGTCATTGTGAACTGTGCCGGCCTCGATTATATCAGCAGCGGGGGGCTCCGCATACTGCTTGTTATCGAGAAGGAACTGAAGGGATCAGGGCGCCATGTGATCCTCTGCGGCCTCAGGACAAAAGTCGAGAAGATATTCCGGCTGACCGGGTTCACCTCAATATTTACCATCGAGAAGACCGTAAACGATGCAGTTGCGCATCACCGGTGAGATATGAAAGCAGAGGGGTGGAGCCGGTTAGCAGGTGAAGAGGATCTCTCCTTTTACCCGATGATCAGGAAGATAGATGTGCTCTCATCAAACTCGTTTCTCATATCCTCAGATGACGATCTGATCCTGATCGATCCCGGTGCCATCCCAAAACAGGCAGATGCAATCCTCTCTGTCATAGCGGATCTCCCACAAACCCAGAATGTAACAGGCATACTGCTGACCCATACCCATGTGGATCACTGCCATTCGCTCGTCAGCCACCCCCGACTCAGGTCGTTTGCAGACCGCGCCTACTCGCATGTATCCGGTGTCAAAGCCCTGAAAACAGAAGATTACGGAGTCACCCAGGCAACACTCCTTGGGAAGAGATTATCCCCGACACTCCTTGGCAACCCTCTCTTCTCTGGAAATCAGGAATCCGGAAAGTACGGGCTTCCTGAAGAGACGATATCATTCCCCGGTGATCTCGAGATCATCGCCTATCATACACCGGGACACAGCCCGGAGAGCATCTGCTACAGGATCGGGGAGAACCTCTTCATCGGTGATACGCTCTTTGCAGGATCTCCCGGGATTGCAGGGATGGTCGGATACTCACGTGAGGATCTGCTCAAATCCCTTTACGGGCTCAAAAAGATGATTACAGGCGAGAGGATCTCTGTCTGCCACTCTGGGCATGGAAAACCCATCCAGGCACAGGATGCGATCTGGAGTATAGATCTCGTTGCTAAACAGGTCAGGGAACTGGATGGAATCGAGACCCATACACCCGGGAGGATGAGAGAGACCGCGCTCTTTGCAGAGGATTTAATGGCAGAGATTGATGAAACCCTCACCATCATCTCGGGCAGGATCACGTATGTGTCACACATGCTGGACGAGCTGGAAGAGGGAGCATCTGCCGGAGAGATCTCAACTGTTCTTGATTCGGCGGCAGTCGATGATCTCCTTGCCAGGTACAACAGTTTTGCAGAGGAATACCGACGTGGCGCACACCAACCCATCCTTCTTGCACTCAATGCCGCGAATATCGCAGGAAAGATCGATCGCCTTATTGATCGGGGAGGGCTTGGTGTTGTGATCGAACCCTGGCTCATCGATCACCTTGACGAGCTGATCAACGATTATATGACTCTTTTCCGTGGATTTCGGCCTGTTGCAACCCTGAGAGACTGTAATCCAGCAGCACTCTGCCGGAACATTGTCGATTCGCTTGATCCGCGTCATGCAGATCAGCTGCTTGAGTCTGCATCCGCTGATGATTTTGCTGCCTCTCTTGCACTCCGGATGGGGCGGGTACAGGTTGTCAACGAGGGGTCTGTCACTGTCTGTGCTGCTGATGAAAACCTCAGTGCGATCATGGATCCGAACAGGTTTGAACGTGCCACCCGCACCCTTATTACCCAGTACGCAGCCTGCGGTGCCGATGACATATCAATTGTGATCCATGAGGATTATAATAGCATTATGATCAGGATAGCTACCGCTGATACACCCCCTGACACCAGGCAGCTGAGGTACCTCAGAAAAGCCTTCGCACTCTCCGGAGGAACGGTTCTCCGTTCAGATAACAGGATGGTAGTCAGGTACCCCGCAGGACGAACTATTATCTAGATCACAGGACGAGTATAGCATGCTATGCAGATCCGGACATCTATCCTGATTCTTGAGGGGCTCCTCTGCCTTGCCCTCTGTATTTCGCCTGCTTCGGCAGAGCTGACCGGAACGATTCAGATCACCTCAGAGCCCGATGGTGCCGAAGTATATATCACCAATCTCTTCCGCGGCTATACACCACTCACTGTCACTGACCTTCGTGCAGGCATGACGAGATTCCAGCTGAAGAGAACAGATGGCTATCAGAACTGGAATGGTGTTGCGTATATCCTGCCGGATGAAACCGTCAGGGTGAACGCAGTTCTGGCACGCACAGGAACACAATTCCGGGACTATGGCGGTATTGTCATCACCTCGGATCCGGGCGCCAACGTTTTCCAGAACCAGAACTTCGTCGGCACAACAGACAGTGATGGATCCTACAGCATCTCACGGGCAGATCTCGGTCTTCACCTGATCAATCTTCAAAAAGAGGGATACCAACCCTATTCAGAGCTCGTTGCAGTTGAATCAGGAAAGACAAGCGGCGTATCAGCAACCCTTGTTCCGGTTGGAGCCGCACCTGATGCGGTGCCTGCCCAGACAACACAGGTTCCGGCCGCACCACTCCCGACAGCACCAGAGCAGAGTGCCGGATCACCAGGCACTGTGATCTCCGGCATCCTGCTCGGGCTTGCCTGCCTTCTGTTTACTCGCCGGACCTGATCCGCTCTGCGATCCAGTCGCCGACACTGCTCGTCGACTGGGAGCCACCCATATCTTTTGTGACATGCCCTGCCACAATAGAGGACTCAATACCTTTCAGGACAGCGTTGGCGGCCTCTCTCTCGCCAAGCGAGTCCAGGAGGAGGGATCCCGCCCAGATGGTTGCCAGGGGATTTGCGACATTCATACCCTTGTACTTGGGTGCAGATCCATGGATCGGCTCGAACATCGAGATACCGTCCGGGTTGATGTTGCCACCGGGTGCAAGTCCAAGACCCCCCTGGATCATCGCGCCGAGATCGGTGATGATATCCCCAAACATATTCGGGGTGACAACCACGTCAAACCATTCGGGATTCTTGACAAACCACATCGTCACCGCATCGACGAAGGTGAACTCGGTCTCGACATCCGGGTATCCCTTTGAGACTTCGGTATAGACCTCACGCCAGAGCCCGTAGATATCCGAGAGGACATTTGCCTTATCAACAGACGAGCACTTCTTCCCCCGATCCACTGCCCGCTCAAATGCATACCGGATCACCCGCTCTGCACCCTCACGGCTGATTAAACCGATCTGGTAAGCAATCTCCTCGGCATCGCTCTCGACATCGATCCCGAATTTGATGGAATAGAGGTTTCTGATCACTTCAAGGCTCGTCCTCTCTGAACCCCTGAACCGGGATCCGATCCCGACATAGAAGTCCTCGGTATTCTCCCGGACAACCAGGAGATCGATATCCTCCGGTGTCTTGTTTGCGAGCGGTGTCTGGACACCGTGCAGGAGCTGGATCGGGCGCAGGTTGATATACTGGTCAAAATGGAACCGGAGTGCAAGGAGGATTCCCTTCTCGATGATCCCCGGCTTCACCCGGTCGTCGCCGATTGCACCGAAGTAGATCGAGTCACAGGCTTCAAGCCCTGCAATATCCTCTTCGGTGAGGAGTTCGCCGGTCCTCAGGTACCGCTCGGACCCGATATCAAAATCGACCCAGTCGATATCAAAGTTGTATTTCTCGCCCGCTGCATCAAGGACGGTTCTGCCTGCATTGATGATCTCAGGACCAATCCCGTCTCCTCCGATTGCCGCTATTCTGAACATGTCTTTATCTCCGGATGTGCCCGTGCATATTCCACAAGTCCGCCTGCCCTGATGATCTCAAGGAGGAATGCGGGAACCGGATCGATCGGATACCGCTTCCCATCTGATTCGATATAACCTTTCGCAGTGTCGACAGAGATGACTGCTCCGTCCCGGATCTCTTCTGCTGCTTCTGACGTTATCGGCAGAAGGCCGGTATTGATCGCATTTCGGTAAAAGATCCTGGCAAATGATTCTGCAATGATCACCTGTACCCCGGCACCGCGGATTGCAAGCGGGGCATGTTCACGGGATGAACCGCATCCGAAGTTCCTGCCTGCAACGATGATATCGCCAGCAACTGCCTTCTTCGAGAACTCGTCACGGGTTCCCTCAAATGCATGGGTTGCAAGCTCTTTCTCATCATAGATCGTTAAAAACCGGCCCGGTATGATCGCGTCGGTATCAATATCATCTCCAAACTTCCAGACACGCATCAACTACACCTCCCTCGGATCGGTGATCTCGCCATACAATGCACTTGCAGCGGCAGTTGCCGGTGAACAGAGGTATACCTCTGCTTCGGCACTCCCCTGCCTCCCACGGAAGTTCCGGTTCGATGTGGAGAGCGAGACTTCGCCCGGAGCAAGGAGCCCGAATGCCCCGCCCATACAGGGGCCGCAACAGGGCGCTTCAACAAGCGCTCCAGCCTCAACGAACCGCTCGATGAGACCCGCCCTGAGGGTCTTGAGGTACTCGTCACGGGATGCAGGGATGATGATCACCCGGAGCTTCTCAGAGAAGCTCTCATTACCGAGGACCTCGGCTGCCTCCTGCATATCCTCAAACCGCCCGTTTGTGCAGGAACCGATGAAGACCTGGTCAACTTTCCGCCCGGCAACCTCCTCAACAGGTGCGACATGATCGACATTATGGGGGATTGCCACCTGAGGAGAGAGATTCGAGAGATCATATCCCCGTTTTTCAAGGTACCTGGCATCGGAATCAGGAGCGATATCAACCGGATCAAATGAGCCCCGGCCCTTCAGGTACTCCATCGTGACCGTATCCGGCGGAACAATCCCCGCTTTTCCGCCCATCTCGATCGCCATGTTGGCGCAGGTCATCCTGCCTGCCATATTCATGGAGGAAAACCCCGACCCTCCAAATTCAAGTGCCCGGTAGGTGGCGCCATCCGCCCCGATATCCCCGGTCATCCTGAGGATCAGATCCTTTGGTCCGACCCGCCTGCCGAACGTCCCGGCAGCATCCACCCGGATCGTCTCCGGTACCCGGAAGTAAAGGGCACCGTACTTCAGGGCAAAACCCATGTCGGTCGAGCCGATTCCGGTGGCAAAAGCCCCGACCGCCCCATACATGCAGGTATGCGAATCACTGCCGACGACGATGTCGCCGGGGGCAACCCGCCCCTTCTCGAGAGCAACCTGGTGGCAGACACCCTCGCGGAGATCATAGTTTCTGATCCCCTGCTCTTCAGCAAACGCACGCATCATCACGTGGTTCTTTGCCGCCGGAATGGAGTCGGCAGGAATCTGGTGATCAAAGAGAAGAATAATCCTCTCTGGATCGAAGACACGCTCCCCCCCCATCTCCCAAAACTGGGTGATGGCAAGAGGGCCGGTGATATCATGGATCATCGCAGCGTCAATTCCTGCCATGACCACGTCACCCGCTCTGATCGTCCTGCCGCACTTCGAGGAGAATATCTTCTCAGCAACAGTCATTCCGTTGGCCATAGCTATACATATGGATCTTTTTAATATAGGATAGTTTGTATGGACTGGTGGGAGGCGGGCTTTCCTCATGAGATGGAGTTTTTCAGGGGAGAGATCTGGACAAATTGTAAATCACATTGACAATGTGTCCACACTCTTCTTCCGATCGGAGATACCATACCTCATCAATAACTATGGATGATACGGTATACTACAGCAGGTATAATCCAGAGGCAATCAGGTGAACAGAGCGATATGACACGATCGAGGCTGGAACTTGACCCATCCGAGGCAGAAGACGAGATCAGGAGGGTTGCCTCAGATCTCATGAAATCAGAGACGAGATCCCACCTCGCCCGCCTGATCGCAGACGAAATCTGCCGCTACACCTCCCATGACCTGATGCAGATTGCTGCTGGGCTCAGACATGAGTTACAGAACCTACCGCCGCTCTACCGGAAGGCATACCAGCAGTCTGCCCACGAACAGATATTCGGGACGCACCACCGGATCCTCCTGATGAAACGGGAGGGCAGAATCGATACGCTTCCCGGAGAGATCCCCGATCCTGCCCTCTTTACAACATTCTGCCGGATGGTGGAGGAGGCATGCCTCGTACCGGACCGATCCGGCGATGTCCATATGACCCCGATGGGAAGGCTCCTTTACTATCTCCTCTCCTGCTTCCTCATATTTGTCATGCAGGAATCCGCTCACCCGATCGGCACCCCGTTCCCCGGAGGGATGAAGGTGGAGCTGAAGGGTGGCGTCGTCTGCTGCCCGGTGAGGGAGAAGGAGGAGGATGTCCCTTATGCCTTATGCCGGTTCTGCCCGGCAGAACAATCCTAAACCCGGCAGAGATCCTTCATTCCGAGGAGGACAACAAGCTTCTCGCCTTCATGAGACTCTTCCGAGACGACAAAGGAGATCATCCCGGCATCTGCAAAGAGTTGTGAGACCTCGGAGATCCCGGTGAGAGAGGAGATCAAAAGGAGGATTCTGCCATTTTTTGAGAGAAATGCAGGAGCATCCGCAAGAAAACGCTGTATCGTCTCCCTGCCATCCACTCCGCCATCAAGGGCAAACTCAAACCAGTCATCGATCCGCTCATCAGGTGTTGTCGGCAGGTATGGGGGGTTAAAGAGGATCAGGTCAAAGATTCCACAGATACCAGCGAAGAGATCGCACCGAATCACCGGCACTCCACGGCTATGGGCATATGAGGCGGCAAATGGGTTGATATCGGTAGCAGCCACCCGTGCCCCGACATCCATGAGTGCAACGGCGATCTCACCGTTCCCGGTTCCGATCTCAAGCACCCGGTCTTCTGGTGATGCGATCCTGAGGCTTGCATTCATAAGGAGAATCGTATCCTCAGCAGGGGAGTAGACTTCGGGAGGTATCATCAAAACAATCTCCAAAAATCACTCCATAGAGAGGGCATTCGCAAGTTCGGCAAACCCCTCAAGAGGGAGGTTCTCGGGCCTCTGGGAGAGCGTCTCTTCATCAAGGGATGCGATCAGGGAATCTATCCGCTCTTTACCAAAGACACCTGTAGCACTCTTTAAGCAGTTCCTGATCTTCTTTCTCCTCTGGGAGAAGAGGGCACGGACAAGATCAGCATACACCTTCCGGTCATAGATTTCAACAATCGGATCAACCGGCGTGATCTTCACCACCATCGACCAGACTTCAGGAGGTGGGAAGAATGCCTCCGGAGGCAGTTCCAGAAGCGGCTTCACCTTCGCATAGGTCTGTACCATCACCGACAGACGGCTTGTATCGGGATGTCCTGCCGGAGTCATCATCTTGCATGCAAATTCCCACTGATACATAAGTACTGCCACCTCAAAGCCGATCTCAAGGAGGCGGAACGTGATCGGGGATGATGCAGAATAGGGAAGATTGGAGATGGCAATGTCAAACCCTGGCAGGGCGCACCGGGTGGCATCACCATGGATGAGGATCAGATTTCGCCGTTCGATCTCATCTGAGAAATGATCCCTGAGATGAACAACAAGTTCCGAATCGATCTCAACTGCAAGAACGGTTGCACCCCGGTTGAGGAGTGCTTCTGTAAGCCCCCCCTTTCCAGGACCAATCTCAAGGACACGCCTTCCTGCAATGGGAACTGCATCTGCGATTCGCTGAATGGCAGAACAGTCACTCAAAAAATGTTGATCGTGCCGCGCCCTCATCGTGATGTGAAGAGATGGTATTTGACATCAGGATCCATCAGCTCTTCCAGGACCCGATCGGCAATCATCCGTTCGGGGTGTGGAACCGCCTTGATACGTGTCCGGATATCCTCAAAGCTGGTAAAGGGACTTCGTTGCCGGGCTTCCAGTATCTCGGTGAGGATCTTCTTCCCGACTCCGGGGAGGAGATGAAGCATATGCAGCTTCAGGCTGATCGGAACCGATGTGTTAAAGAACTCAACAAAACGTTCCTCGTTCTGGTTGACGATCTTCGCGATTGCATAGGGCAGTTCCAGCTTTGCAGTCGCGGTCAGTTCATCGTACTTCAGCCGCCTCTTCACTCGTTCAACCTTCGGCCGTTCACCATCCCCGATATAGAGCAGTTCATGAATCTGGATATCCGGGATCTTTGGAATGATCTCAAGAAGTTTAAACTGATCCACACCGACTGCAAGAACAATAGGTTCGCGCTTGATGATCGGGCGCGGATCATCCGCATGCCCGTGTTGCAGTACATCAATCGCTAGCGCTTGATGCTCTTTCTTCTCCGCTCTCATGCTCAGATCACCTATACACGAGCTGAAACCAGATCGAGGATCGCATCCAGTTCTTCAGGAGTCAGGGTAAAGCGTTCTTTTGCATAGATTGCACGAAGTTCATCCCTGTTCCGTGGCATCAGGTTCACGATCCGGTATGCGATCTCCGGTTTCATCTTCTCAAGCGCAAGCAGTTCATCAAGAAGTTCTCTTGATGCTTCAGGAGAGAGCTTTGAGAGGTGGTTGACATGTTCGATGCTCTTCCTCAGCTCGTAAGACAACTCCTTCCCGGCTTCGAGGCGGGCAGCCTCGATCCTGAGGAGATCCTCCCGGATCTCTGGAAGGGTAACCCTTTCTTCGCTAACAAATGCCTTAACTTTCATGTCAATCACCAGATATAGTCTATTTAATATTTCTGTGCTTTTAGATGTTGCGGTTTCGTGATGACAACCTTCACCGCATTTCCGTCAGGAACTTCAACAACCCAGGCACGTCCCCGTGACCCGATGACCGTTCCCGTTTTTCCATGGAATCTCCGGTGGGGCATACCCTTCTGGATACTCGGCTCGACAACGATGTGAACCTTCTGCCCCATCTCGAAATCCTGGATAACCGAGGTGACCGGTGGGAGACCACGTGCTCTGAGTGCTTTCTTATACTTGTATCGAGTCTTTTTCCGTGGACCATTATGTAGTGCCATGATTACTCCTCTCCATGCTCCGGCATACCCTCCACCGATACCACATCAAGTGTGTGAACCCGTGCAGGGGCGCCGAGGATCTCTGAGAAACTGGGTGTTGTTCTCCCATTATCCCCTGATATGAGTTCTTTGATGTAGAGTCCCGCCTCACCAATCACCTGTATCAGATATTGGCCGTCCTCAACCCCAAGACACCTGATATCAATGACCGTACGTTTCCTGATGAGATCTGCTCTCCGATGGGATACACGCTGAGGGGTGCGTTGATGAATCACCGCTCCATTCAGGTCTTCCAGAGCTTTTTCGACCAGATCCGGGGAAGTATAGCCTTCAATATCGACCAGAATCCTGTATGTTTTATGAGCCTTGTGTGATTTAAGGGTTTCCACCTCACGCCTGCTGCTCCAGCTGGAAAGAGCAACTTCAACCCTGCCAGATGCCGATGCATTAATGGCAGACTCAAGTGCGGGAAGATCCACCTTCCGCTGCCGGGGAGCAACCACCTCCATGATGAAAGGACGACCGGTACCGATCATGAGTGCATCGATATCCTCACGGCCGGCACCATGGAGGATGAAACCGTCCGCTCCAAAAAGCCCGAGTGCCGGCCGACCGATCAACTCTTCCACCGAATCGGGGTACTGTTTGCCGGTGCCGCCACAGGCATCACACCCGGCACCATGGCATGCACGGCAATCCCAGTGAGTCTGGGGAATCCCCCGCTCAAGCTTTTTGTACCTTCCATAGAAGAAGACCGGGGCGATCTGCACCTCCACTGCTTCTTCAGCAATATTTAAAATTACCGTCACCTCCGGGTTCTTCGGATCCCCACGCCTTCCGGTGAGGGCAGCAACCGCCTTGCCCACCTCCCTGTTCATCTCAGATTTCAGGGGTTCGGGATCGGTGAGAGAGAAATCACTCCAGAGCATCTCTTCTGACTCTGCCATCATAGGCGGTACACGGGTTCCGATCACAAAGGTCTCGTGATCGATATCCGCTATGGCGTCTGCGACACGCCCTGCCCAGAGATCAACCTCCCTGAAGAGATCGGAACAGACAAAGCAGGTTCCCTCTTCATAGGGAGCAAACCTCAGGTTCGCATCCAGTGCATGAGCAACACGGAGTGCATGGCCACGTTCTGCATTGGAGAGCCCAAATGATCGCTTTGCAAAGAGCCTACCCAGGCAGTGATCGCAGATCGCCCCGTATTCGAGGATGGATCCGATAAGAGGGAGTAATTTGCTCATGCTGACCTCCGGTCGAATTCATTTAGGTAGATGGTGATGGCATGATCGGCATGGAGCACCTGCGGACCAACCGAGAGGCGAGGAAGATCAGCAATCAGTGCCTCTTCCTCTTCAGCGAGGTTCTGGTGATCTGAAAGAAGAAGGTTCTCCGGCAGCGACCCGACAGCCCGGATATCATCACCCGATTCATCAAGGACTGCGAAGGGATACTCGGATATCAGCCTCTCAAGTCCCCCGTGCCTGATGAAAACACCGGGAGAGGATTCAATAAACTCAGATCCACAGGTCTTTCCGAGCGCTTTCTTGATCAGGGCCCCGGCACTCCGCTCATCAGGATTTAAGGATCTGATAGCCTCCCCTTTGAAGAGGATGGTCGTCTCGGGACCCCCTTTCAGGATAAGGTAACACTCCACATCCCGCCTCAGATCATGTGAAAGAAAGAAACATGAATTGACACAGCGGCAGAGGATATCCATTCTTCCTGCACTGCCGGGCATATCATTCAGGGAGAAACCGGGATCAGTGACAGCACGATGGCCGATAATAGCAAATCTTCTCATAAAGGCACCATATGGTATCCCGGTGGAATCTCGTCTCATGCCGGGACAAGTATACATATCTATATGGATGTACACCAGCTTAATAGAAACGGAATTGAGCAGAACTCCCTGCATCCATGACTGAGGAGGAGAGAAAGAACATGAGTTCCTATAAAAAGAGAGATGTTGTTCTGGCACCATTCTCCTTTTATCCGGGCGACACCGCAAAAGTCCGGCCCGCAATTGTATTATCAGAGGAATCCGGAGATCTCCTGCTCGTACCCTGTTCCCGGAGACTGCCGGATTCACCTTCAGCCATCACCATCGATCTTGATGATTTTGAGGAGGGGGGGCTTGAGCTCTTTGAAGAGAGTGTCGTCCTTGTCGCACACCTGACAAAAATGCCGAGGAGAAAGATTATTTCCAAGAAAGGAAGGCTTTCAAAGGAAGCTTTTGGGAAAATTGTTCAGAGAGGATAAGAATCACCGAACTGATCATAGAAGCTTGTCCCCGCCGCCAAACTGCTTCATCATCCGGTTCATCGAGAAACGGCCGCCACCTTTAAAGCCTTTCAGGGCACGCTGCATCATCTTATAGTATTTTATCAGTTCGCGGACATCATCGACTGAAGAGCCCGAGCCCATGGCGATCCTGTGTATCCGTGATGTGCCAAGCAGTGAGGGATCATCCATCTCGTCATCGGTCATCGAATCCATCATGATCCGGTACCGCTCCATCTTGACAGACGTGACATCATAAACCTCGTTTGGCACATTCATACCGCCAAGCGGAAGCATGGAGAGAACCTGTTTCAGGGGACCCATCTTGTTCAGGGCTTCAAGCTGCTTGTACATATCCTTTAAGGTGAACTTCCCCTTCATCATCGCATTGACATCGAGGTCGTCCCCACCCATCACTTCCTCTGCACGCTCGACGAGGGCTTTCAGATCCCCCATTCCGAGCATCCGGGATATGAAGCCATTTGGATCGAACCGTTCGAGATCGTCGATTGTTTCGCCTGAACCAATAAAAACGATACTTGAATTTGTCTCGGCAACAGCGGAGAGAGCACCACCGCCCTTGGCGGTTCCATCCATCTTCGTGATGACAACGCCATCGATCCCGATAGCTTCATGGAACCTTCGTGCCTGATCGCGTGCACCCTGTCCGAGTGCGGCATCGATCACAAGCCAGCGATGGTCGGCTTTGACAACGGCATTGATCTGCATGATCTCTTCGATAAGAACATCCTCAAGCGCATGCCTGCCTGCAGTATCAACAATGATCACCTCGACATCACGAAAGGCAGCCATCCCTTCTTTGACGATCTTCAGGGCATCTTTTTCCGCGGGATCGCCAAAGACCGGGACATTGATCTTCTGACAGAGAGTCTGGAGCTGGGCAAATGCACCCGGCCTGAAGTTATCACAGCAGATTGCTCCGACCTTCAATCCCTTGCGCTGAAAATACCTGCAGAGTTTTGCAGTTGTCGTCGTCTTTCCTGAGCCCTGAAGGCCGGCCATCAGGATCGTCTGGGGCTTCAGTGAGACTTCTGTCTCAGGCCCCATCATCGAGACGAGTTCCTGGTAGACGATCCTGAGGACATGATCCCGGACTCCCATCCCTTTCGGAGGCTCCTCTTCAAGAGCACGGGTTTTGATGGATTGTGAGAGTGCCATCACCAGCCTGACATTCACATCAGCCTGGATAAGGGCACGCTGGAGATCGCGGATCAGCTCGTCAACTGCTGCCCGGTCAACAACAGCTTTTCCTGCGAGCTTCTTTACAGCATCCTTGAGTGAGTTGGAGAGTGAATCAAGCATCAGGCATCATCACCTAAAATCTCGTTTATAATCAGATCAGGAGTGAAGTGGACGATATCCTCGTACTCCTGGCCGACACCCAGGAAGACAAGGGGCTTTCCGATCGTATGGGCAATCGAGATGGCAGATCCGCCCTTCTTATCCATATCCACCTTCGTCAGCATGACACCATCCGCCCCGATCGTCTTCTCAAACTCCGCTGCCCTGACGACCGCATCATTTCCTGCGGTAGCTTCATCCACATAGAAGATGAGATCAGGTTTGAAAATCCGTCGGATCTTCTCAAGCTGGCTCATCAGGTTTGCACGGTTATGGAACCTGCCAGCGGTGTCTGCAAGCACTACATCGACTCCATGGGCTTGGGCATACTCAACAGCATCAAAGAGGACGGCTGAGGGGTCTGCTCCCTCCTGGTGGTGGATGAGACGTATCCCAAGCCTTTCGGCATGTACACGGATCTGTTCGGTGGCACCGGCACGGTAGGTGTCTCCAGCCCCGATGACAACAGAGAAACCTTCTTTCCTGAGAAATGCGCCTACTTTTGCAATTGAAGTAGTCTTTCCGGTACCATTGACGCCGGTGAAGAGGATCTTTACCGGTTTCTCATGCGATCTGATGAAACCTACCAGATCAAGCCCTTCACCAAGAACCTCACGGAGAGCATTTTTCAGGGCGGCAGTAACAATCTCATCAGGGCTCTGCCGGATTTTCCTGTGATTTCCGATGAGTGATTGTCGCATGTGGGCAATGATAGCATCGGTAACAGAAAGTGCAACATCCGATTCAAGGAGGATCATCTCCAGTTCAAAGAGCGGCTCTTCGAGATCCTTCTCACTGAGGATAAACTCCCGTTCCGTCACAAGAGTTTTTACTTTTGTAAAAAAGCCATCCTTTTGGGGGTTTGTTTCCTTGCCGGATGGTGGAATCCTCTTCCCGGACAATTCACCAACTTGGTGATCCTCCGGTATGGATTCTGCCTGGTGGGAAGATTCTTCCCCGGCATAAATCTCCTGTGAGGGAAGGGACACAACCGGCGACTCCTCGATATGCTCCTCGATAGAAGCGCCAAATCGTGACCTGACTCCCTTCAGTTTGTTTTTTAAGCCTTCAAACATACGCCGGCATCAGCTCCGGCCGGGATTATGTCCCTGACCAGCCTGGTACAGCTGTTCGAGGCGTCCGCCAACCTCTGCCGCCTGAGCCTGGAGCTTCTGAATCGTCTCGGCAAGACGTTTTCCCTGTGCCTCCATCTCGGTGATCCGCTCTTCCATAAAAGAGACCGTCTCGTCATTTGTCTTTCTGACCGAAACATCAGCTCCGATCGAGACGATGACCGAATCCGGATCAATCACCTTCGCGAGGATGGCAGCGCCCCCGCCAAGCGGGAGAAGGGTTACAGCACCTGCTGCGTCTTTCAATCCTCTGAGGGTTTCGATGGAGGTGATCATCTCCATCCTTGCCTGTTCAATAAACTGGAACTGCCGGGAAAATAGTTCAATCTGTTGATTAAACTCATTCAGGTACATCTGAAGTGCCTGAAACTCCTCTTCAGGTGTTGGAGTGCTCTCTTTACTCGCCATTGACACTCTTTATGCTCTCAATTTTGATTAACCTTCTCTCGATGCGGTGTTTACTCCCCATAAGAGTGTAGATCCGCTCTCTCGCCTGTGCTTCGTTTGGTGCTGAAATCACTTTGGTGTATGGTTTCCATGTATCACCAATCTTCATCAGACCCGATATTTCAAATTCTGGTAATTCCATTCAGCTCACCGTAGTAATCCAAAAACATCTTCCATCCGCCCAAGTTCAAAGCCGGTTGTCTCGCTGCCTGCAATGAACCCTTTCGAGTTTGCGAGAACACCGGTTCCAACCAGATTCGAACCCATGTTGACCGATCCACAGCCGACCGGAAGCGAGGTGAAAGACTCAACCCGTTCGATCTCCTGTGGATTTGCCCGTGGAGAGAGAAGAACACCTTTATTTGTTGCAACTGCTGCCATTCCAACGGTTGGAATTCCGGCTATCTGCATCCGCTCAACCGGAACCTTGAGGAAATCACTGATCCGGTCGATCAGTCTGGCAGGCATCTCCGGGTGAACGAGGGCGAACTCATCATTGACCAGCATGCAGTTGCCAGCGGCATTCATCATCTCATCCATGAGCAACACTTCCCCATACTCCTCAAGCCTCCTGCGTTCCTCACTCCCGATCATGCCGGAGACCACCATACCCCGACTGTTGCCGGCGATAAGCGATCCGATGATGGATGATCCCTGCAGGAACGTCCGGACGATCTCAACATCCAGAAGCTCCGCTATGGTATGGGCAAAGCCATCCGGGGCCGTTTCGGGAACAATCGCAAACTCCTCAAATGCCCGGGCAAAAACCCCGATATTCGGATCGCCATTGAGGGACAGGGTATAGTTCATCTCACTCCCCGGCAAGTTCTGCCTGAACCTGACCATCAGAGAATTTTACCGCACGGACACGGATCTTTGCGGGAGGTTTCTGGCTTCCGCACTCCCAGATCTTCTCGTTGATACTCCGGTCAAGTTTGACATCTTCACTCTTCATGTGCTTCTGCAGGTATGCGCGGACATCCCTGACGGCAACTTTTGCCCGCTTCCATTTGGGAGCGCGCTTTGTATCCCGAAGCGGGATGATGTAGATCTGTTCCTTCTCTGCCTCGACCATTGCTCACACCTTCAGACTGCTGCGTCTCCAGCTGCGTCGCTTGGGATGCGATACAACCGCACGCTTCGTTTTAATCATGACCCATTGCGGAACCCTCCGGTTCTGCTGGGTGGCTTTCGCCATTCGTATCTTTCGACCTTTTGTCAGTTTGCTCATTGATATTCACCAACCTGATCTATCTTCTCCCGGTAACGAGAGATTGCTGGTGATTCTCAGGGAAGATTCCGCTCCAGTCGATGCCACGCAGGGTCATCTCCTCACGGATTTCAGCTTCATAATCACCATTTTCAATCATCGGAGTCTCACCATAGACGACGGTGAGCATCCGATCAACAAGGCGTGTTATCTCACGCCTTCCAAACCCAAGAAGGGGGCGTATATAGGAGACCTCCATCCTGTCTTCAAAGCTCTGCACCTCAGACGGGTTCAGCATAGGCACCCGGTCCATGAACCGGGTACCATCGGCGACCACCTCATATTCCTGTGCAAGTGCACAGAGGGACCGTCGGTGAATCTCATTGATTGCCTCATTTGGATACCCACACCGAACGAGTACTCCAATGGCCTCATCAATGAAACCTGACGCAAAGGTTCTCTTTTTCCAGGACATACCCAGAGCCTCTGCCGCCGCCGCGACTTTCGGAACCTCCCGATCGGGATGAAATACGAACGTGTTCAGCTCTACAGTATAATCCCGCGAGAGCAGGATGGCAGCAAGAGAACTATCTTTTCCACCACTATAGAGCATTCCGACCTTCATCATACCCTTCGGATATTAAAGTCTTTTTTTTGCGGTACCAGTTGTTTGAGGAGCTGTTTGAGCTGTGCATCAGTGATCTTTGTCGTACTGGAGAGCCGACCCTGCTGGGCGAGCATGACAAGCTGCTGCTCGACAGCTCGTGCAAAGTCAGGTTTCGTGAGCTTGATTGTATTCAACCGCTCGCGAGCTTCTGGCTCAAGAACCTGCATCAGCACCATCTGAATCTGCTGGTCAATCTGTTGCTGGCGCTGGGCCTCCTGCTGTTCTGCCTGCTGCTGTTGCTGCATCTGGGCAAGACGGCGCTGCCGAAGTTCAGATAACTCATCGTCTCCCATGTACACATCACCTCAATACTTCTCAATTCCCGGTGCTGCTTCCGAAACCTCGGCTTTGAGGCTGTATGCAACATTATCCAGGAATGAACGGCCGGCTGGCGAAACCTGTCGGCCCCCTGTTGCCTTCTCAAGGAGACCGGCTGCTTCGAGCTGCTGGAAAAGTTTCCTTGCAATCGAGCCGCTCCCCTTTCTGAACCGGGATGGCCGGGAACCCCTGTCCTGGGCGCCACCATAGATTGATCTCATTCTCTCCACTCCGACCGGCCCATCAATATAGACGCGGCGCAGCACTGCTGCTGCACGGATATGCCACCAGTCGGTGTTCTCCGGTGGCATCTGCTTATGAACTCCCGTCTTGACATACTCTGCCCATGATGGTGCCTGGATCTCGGGTTTACCCTTGAGTTCCTCTGCAACCTTCCTGATAAGGAGTTCTGCCGGGATATCAAATACTGTAGTCATGATCTATTCCTCACTGTTGTGGTTCACTAACAGTCTTTACGTATAGGGCGCATCAGCTGATATAAATTTCTGGATGAAAAGGAGAGTGTGGGCAGACTGAGGCTATCCACGTTTCCTGGCAATGACCATTGTGCGGCCGCGGGTTGCGACCACCACACCCCCGGTTCCGTTCACCACTGCGAGAGGATCCATTGGAGTATTCTTCAGCCATTTGATCTTAATCATATCCCTCACCTCAAGCTGGGCACGGATCTCTCCGGCAACCTCCGGAGTTACCCCGTGTTTCCCCACCCAGATAGTCGGTTTTAATGTCTGGATGCCTGATGTATCATATTTTGTCGGCATGGTGCTTCACCACCGGGTAACGCTTTCTCTGGCCGCATTCAAGGCAGGTTATTATGACCTTGCCATGCTGGATTCTGACCCTGGAATTAATACCCGGCCTCAGAATGGTATGGCAGTGTGCGCAGAAGATACGCCGGTATCTCTTTGGAATTCGTATCCTCTGTTTCATTGCAATTCTCTTTGCGATCAGGACACAACGGCGGGAACGTTCCCCGTCATCTTCAACCCAATCAGATGCATGCTGGAAGAGGAGATCTATCCTCTCACGTGCGATCTTCTTTCCATTACCAGAACGGGATTTTTCTGCCATCTCAGATCCTCCCGGATTGTTCATCCAGCCTGATCACCGTTCGGCCAAGGATTCGAAGCCGATCCTGGCAGAAGAGCGAGACAGCCTCGGGGAGGGCGATGTGTTCTTCAAAGAGGATCCGCTCGGCGAGGGTGCCGGGATCATCATTATCCAGGACAGGTACTGCTCTCTGGAGGATCACCGGTCCGCTGTCGGTTCCTTCATCTACAAAATGAACCGTGCAGCCGGAGACCTTCACCCCGTACTCGAGTGCCTGGCCCTGTGCGTCAAGACCCGGAAAGGACGGAAGCAGGGAGGGATGGATATTGACGATCCGATCTGTATACTCCCTGATGATGGATGAACCCAGGATCTTCATATACCCTGCAAGGACGATCAGGTCTGGCGCAAGTGACCCCAGCGTCCTTTGAAGCTCTTCTTCATATGCGGCTTTCCCGGGGAACCCTGAGTAATCAATTGTGTAGACCGGGATTCCATACTCCTCTGCGCGGACAGAAGCCTGCGTTCCCCTTCGATCAACAATAAGCCCTACACATCGCCCCTTAATCATACCCCGCTGTATAGCGGAGGCGACGGCCAGGAAGTTTGAACCACGGCCGGAAGCAAGCACGACGATGCGTTTCATGGAAATATATGGGAAGGCTCTAGCGATAATAATATTCAGTTCGCCGGGATGGTTTCAAGGACGAGTTTCAACTTCAGGATCTGCCTTCCTCTCATCTGTGTGACCGTCAGCCGCCCGTTCACCTCAGGTATGACGATGGATTCACCAACATGAGGGATCCGCCCAAGCCGGGTGAAGACCAGGCCGCCGACGGTCTCATAATTATCCGGCTCAAGGGGGAGGGGGACGGGGAGGGTAGTGTTGATATCCTCAACCCAGGCCTGTGCATCAATCAGATAGGTGCCGTTGCCCATATCCTGGATCTCATCCTCCTCGATATCAAATTCATCCAGAATATCACCCACAAGCTCTTCCAGAATATCCTCGATTGACACCACCCCTGAGAAGACCCCGTATTCGTCGAGAATGATCGCAAGATGCGACTGCTTGAACTGAAGCTCTTTTAAGAGATCGTCAATCTTCTTGGATTCAGGAACAAAATAGACCTCATGAATCATATCGGGGATAGAAACATCGGGAGCACCGCTATGGATTGCCCGGAAGACATCTTTGATATTCAGGATGCCGATGATATTATCAACATCCCTGTGATAGACCGGCAGGCGGGAGAAACCGGTCTCGTGGAAGAGATCCAGCGCCTCGTCCAGGCTTGTCGAGTCCTCGATCATCACCACATCGGGCCGGGGGGTCATCACCTCGCGTGCGACCGTATCGCCGAACCGGAAGACCGAATGGAGCATGGCACGCTCATTCTCCTCGATGGCACCGCTCTCTTCCCCAACATCGATCCATTCCTTGATCTCCTCCTCGGTGACACCATACTGAAGCTGGAGATCCTCATCTGTCGTGCTCACATTCCTGATCCGGTCATAGAACCAGAGGATCGGGAAGAGGAGCTTCTCAAGAAACAGGATCGGTCGGGCGACAAGGAGGGCATATGAGTCGATACGCTTCGAAGCATACGTCTTTGGTCCGATCTCACCGATAACGAGCATCAGGATCACAACAACCCCGGTTGCAATCCCAACCCCTGCGTCCCCGAAGTAGTCTATCGCAATAGCAGTCGCCAAAGTGGCTGCCGAGACATTCACCACATTGTTCCCGATTAAGATCGTAATCAGCAGGTGATCGGTATTCTCTTTCAGCCTCGCCAGGGCCATGGCACTCTTTGTATTTTCAGCAAGGAGTGTCCTGACCTTTGCCCGTGTGATTGCAATCAGGGCCACTTCTGAACCCGAGAAGAAGCCTGAGAGAAAGAGGCAGATAAAAAAAAGGGAGAAGTGAAGTGCATCAGCCGCCATTGAGCACCCACTCCCAACCGCTGATTTGAGATGAAGTATCGTTCATAGGCGATTCGTATCTATCAATCAATAGAAGTCTATAATGATAAATCTACTCCTTTATGCCATGCTTTCCAGAAGGAATCCACCTCCAGGGATAGGAGTCTGCACTTCTCTTCATAGGTGAGCATTTTGGAAAGACCCAGATCCTCAATCTCAAAGATGACAGGGCCATCATAGCCGGAGGAAGCCAGAAGAGAGGTTAATTCGCCCATTTTTTCCGACCCGGCAAGAGGGGCGTGCACCCTATCCGATGAGCCATAGCTCGCATGGACATTTCTGATCCGATCAGAGTTCAACCTGATGAACTCCAAGACATCTCCTCCTCCCCTGCAGGCATGCGCATAGTCAAAGGTAAAGAAGAGGTGTGGATACTCATCCAGAACATCCCTGATCGCCCCGGGTGTTGTGAGGAGGCTGTTAATTTTCGGTTCCATATTCTCGATGGCAACCGCAGCAGAGAGGCCGCATGACGCTGCTTCCACTGCTTCCATGTAGATTGCAAACCTGTGCATATCCGCCCTGCTTGGAGGACGTTTTGCTGTTCTTCTGCCGGGATGGATGGTGATCACCTCTGCACGCAGTTCATCTGCAGTCTGGATCGCGGAGGAGACTGCATCAACCGATACTGCTGCGACTTCGGGATTGATCGAGATGGGATTGAGATCGAGGGTGGGGGCATGGATGGTGATTGGAGAGAAGGAGGGGAATTCGTCAAGAACATTTTTCAGATCGGATATATTCCTGCCGGTTGTCCAGAAAGAGGGGGTTTCAAGCCAGAATTCAACAGTATCAAGTCCTGCCTGAAGAATGCCCGAAAAAATTGAATTCAGGCAAAATTCATGAAGGAACATGCTTGATACACCGGTTCGCAGCATACACAGTTTCTTCTCATCACGCTACAAATACATTCCTATGCCCGGTGGAGAACAGGCGGTCCTGGTCACAGACGATCCTGAGATCATCACGGTGCAGCATCTCACCCGGATCATCAGGGAGGAGCTCGATACCCCGCTACTTCGCGATATCTCGGTAAGGGGGGAGGTGACAAACTACCGTCTGCATTCATCAGGACATATGTACTTCACCCTCTCTGAGAAGAACAGCAGTGGCGATGCCGCAATCGACTGCGTCATCTGGAGACGAGCAGCACTCCGGGTTTCACCTCCCCCTGAGAATGGAATGGATGTGATCGTACACGGTTACGTTGACTTCTATCCCCCCCATGGCAGGACCCGGTTCATCGGAGAAAGTCTTATCCATGCAGGGGCAGGAGAGAAATACATCATTCTGGAACGATGGAAGCGCGAACTATCGGCAGAGGGCTGTTTTGCACCCGAAACAAAGAAGCCGATCCCGCAGTATCCCGTTCGTGTCGGTGTCGTCACGTCCCCGACAGGGGCAGTGCTCCAGGATATCAGGAATGTTCTCTCACGCAGGTTTCCGCTCGATCTGATTATTTCGCCAACCCAGGTGCAGGGTGAGTATGCGCACATGGATATTGCAGAAGCAATCAGGCGGATCGACGGGCACGTGGATGTGATCATCCTTGCCCGGGGAGGTGGAAGTTTTGAAGATCTCTTTCCATTTAATCATCCGGATGTGATCCGGGCGATTGTTGCATGTAGAACACCCATCGTCTCAGCCATCGGCCATGAAGTCGATGTGACACTTGCCGATCTCGCAAGTGATCTGCGTGCTCCGACACCGTCTGCTGCTGCAGAACTCGTTGTCTGTGATCGGGTCACCCTTTTGCGGGAGCATGCCGAACGAAAAGCAACAATGCAGAATCTGATCCTGGATCGTCTGGAGAAATATTCCCGTGATCTCGAAGAGATCAGGCTCAGGATACAGGGAAGGAGGATCGAACGGCGGATCAGCGATATGAAACAGGCAACAGACGATCTTCGTGAGCGACTCCAAAAGGCGATTTCCAGGAGGCTGATTCAGGAAAAGAGCGATCTTGCCCGGTATACAGCAGAGATTCGATCCGCGGATCTCAGGGCACCACTTTCGAAAGGGTATGCCCTTCTCCTTGCAGATGGGGAGATGATCCGATCGGTTGATGCATGTACAAAGGGCGATCCAGTAACAATCTACCTGATAGATGGTGAGATGGAGGCAACAATAACAGAGGTACGCCATGACAGAGACCTATGAAGAGATGGTAACGAGGCTCCGTGATATCACGCGAAGACTGGAAGATCCCGATACTCCCCTTGAAGAGAGTGTCAAGCTGTATAAGGACGGTATTGAGCTAATTAAAAAGTGTGAGGAGTACCTGACACAGGCTGAGCTCCGCATACTCGAGATTGGTGAGGAGTGATCCTCTCACTCCTTCCGGCATGCGGTCAGGGTGACTGTCATCTCTGTCCCGGCTGAGAGGAGACCGATCAGTTCACGGGGTAGTGTCCGTGCAACATAATCCGATCTGGTCCCAATGGTTCGGCCACAGACAAAATTGCTCCTCCGCCAGACGAGATCGGTCAGGTGATCGAGCGTCATCTCCCTGGAGCCATGAGACAGGATATCACAGGTTATATCTCCTGCCTGGAGGCGTGTTGTCAGGATCGCTGCATCATCTGCAAGAAGAGAACAGAAGTCATCACTGAGATCGGCTGCACCTTTGTCTGAGCAAACCCCGATGATACAATCACCTTTTGGAGAGAGTTCATCTTCACGGGTGATCTCGAATGTTGTCCTGTGAAGACCCCTTATATTCACATGCCCGCGGCACCTGATCACTTCACTGATCTCCATTGTTTATGATGTCAGCACACATTCTAATAGAGTATGTCGATTCAGGTAAAATGTCCGGTCTGCGGGGAAGAGACCGATCATGAGATGCTTCGTGACGGTGAACCTGCCACAGTTCAATGCTCCGAATGCAGCCATATTCATCGCTCGGTAATAAAAATACCAAAAGTAATCGAGATACGGGCGATCATCAGCAGTGAAGGAGAATCCAGGCAGGGGACGATCGAACTGACCGATGATGAGATTGTCGAGGTCGGCAACACGTTCGTTGCGGATGTGGGTGACGATATCTTCGGTGTTGAAGTAACCGGGATCGAGCTTGGACCCGCGCGACGGATGAGAGCCAGTACACAGGATATAACCTGCCTCTGGACACGGGTGATCGATTCGGTGATAATCCGTGCGTCACTGCATAAAGGAGCGCTTACCTACCCCCTCTATGAACAGGTTGATGGAGAGACGGTCTATACTATCGGTGAGATTGCGTCTGTCGGGGGCCGTCAGTTCCGGGTGACCCGGATTAAGCTCCGGGACGGTGCTGTCGTCAGAAAACCCGGTTCATATGCCGAAGCCCGGTTCATCAAGCGAGTCTATGGCGAACGATCATAAATACTTTTTTAGGAGAGCTAAGAACTCTTCCTGGTGAAGAACACCCTCCACCTTCTCTACCACTGTGTCATCCCGGAGGATGATCGTCGTCGGGGTCACCTTCAGCGAATACCTGCTAATATAATCAGGCTGCTCTTTTGCATTGATCGATTCAATAGAGACCGACAGGGCCGCCTCAACTTCCTTGTTGATCGATTCCTGTTCAAGGCACCCCATACACCCATCCTGATAAAAGGAGAGAATCTTCACTGCCATAATGGAGATTCTGGGGATTTGAGATAAAAAAAGGTATTGGATCTAAGAGATTGCTGTCACTGAGTTGATGGTGACGACAGCATAGGAGTACCCATACCTGACGAGCACCGTCTCATCAGTCTTCTCTTTGATGAATGCAAAACGGAGCTTGATATCTGGCTCAACATCATCCAGGGTGATCTGTGGATTATCAGCAAACCCGAGGATGATCATATCCCCCACAGAGAGCTCATCAAAGGGATAGCCCATTTCGGTAATTTGTTCGGCAGTCATCTCCCGTTCAAACGGACTGTCCGGGTTTTCGATGGTGAAGGGAACGGTGATTTGATCCCGTTCGCGATAGCCGATCGCAGATTCGCTGATCGTCTCAAATTCGCTCCTGAAGAGTCCGAAAGGAGCAATTGTACCATAGCGATGGGGGATGCTGATCATATCATCATCAGGACTGTATCCTGCCGAGACCTCAATAGGGCCGGAGAGATATACAAACCTCCCGGCCTGTTCTTCCTGTGATGCCACTATCTCCTGTGTGGTCAGGACAGGAATATCATTCTCATTATAGATAGTATAATCAATTACAACCAGATCTCCCGGCTGAACGGTTCTCATCCCGCCAATCCATGCAGTTCCAAGGAGTGAGGCAACCATCATGACGGCGAAGAGGACAGCGATTGAAATTGCCCCCACTTTGGTCCAGTTGATGGGATCAGCCTGTTTCTTCTCCCTTGATGTCTTTCTCTGAGGTGCCATTATGAGGAATATGTTGTTCTCCGGAGTGTAAAGCGTTTGTGAAGCAGATCCCCGGATAAGAATTCACCTTATGAGGATGCTGATTGGATTTAAGTATATTATTAATTAATAAATTATTTGTACATAAAAACCCAAAACAATTAATAGGTCTTTTCACAAGGTTACTAGAACAGGGTGAAGCAATTCTTCTGCGACCCGGTAAGGATGCATAATTATTGATTGATTCATGTTGTGTATGTGGAACGATGATTGAAGAGTAATGTAATCCAGTCACTGGAGGTGTCTGATGGATGATGATTATGAACCTGAAGTTTTAATTGAAGTACAAAACCTCTCAAAAATATTCGGAGGCAAACCGGAACGAGCACTCCAGATGCTCAGGGACGGAAAGACAAAAGATGAAATTCTTGAAAAGACCGGGCAGACAGTCGGGCTGAATAACATCTCATTCCAGGTATTCAGGGGAGAGATATTCGTCCTGATGGGGCTTTCAGGATGCGGAAAGTCAACGCTTCTCAGGTGTTTGAACCGCCTTATTGACCCGACCGAGGGAAGCATCGTCATCGGTGGAGATGACATTGTCGCGATGAATGATGATGAGATACGGGAATTCCGAAGAACAAAGGCCGGGATGATCTTTCAGAATTTTGCCCTTCTCCCGCATCGAAACGTTCTTGACAATGTTGCATTCGGCCTTGAAATTCAGGGGATAAATCTTGAAGAGCGGCATACAAAAGCAGGAGAGGCACTGAAAATGGTCGGGCTTGCCGGATACGAGCAGAGTATGCCCGATCAACTCTCCGGAGGAATGAAGCAGCGGGTGGGGCTTGCCCGTGCACTCGCAAGCGATGCAGAGATCCTGCTGATGGACGAAGCTTTCAGTGCACTTGATCCATTGATCCGGAGAGATATGCAGGATGAGCTGGTCGAACTTCAGGAGCGGCTGAATAAGACGATCATCTTTGTCACCCATGATCTCGACGAAGCACTGAAGCTTGGAAGCCGGATCGCATTGATGAAGGATGGTAAGATCATCCAGGTTGGAACGTCTGAGGAGATCCTGATGAACCCGAGCAACGACTATGTCGAGCGGTTCGTTGCCGATGTTGATATGACACGGGTGTTGACCGCACAGGATGTGATGAAGAAGGCGGATCCGATCATCTCATGCAGGAGCGGACCGCGTCTTGCTGCACGCCTGATGAAAGAATATGGTATATCAAGTCTCTTTGTCGTGACACAACATCGCCAGCTGAAAGGAATAGTCTTTATCGATGATGTTGTGGAGGCAGTCAAAAAAGACCTTACAACCCTTGAAGAGATCGTCATCAATGATCTGACAACAATTGATCTCACAACCCCGCTTGGCGATATTATTCCAATCATTGCTGATAGTAAATATCCACTCCCGGTCGTCGATCAGGACGGCAAACTGAAAGGGATCATCGTGAGAGGATCGGTTCTCTCGGCATTAGCACGAAAGGAGAGTGAACCAATTGTCGCTTAGATTTTCCATTGATCTTCCAAAAATCCCAATCGGACAGTTTGTATCCGATATCGTTGACTGGATTGAGGCGAATCTCGGCTGGCTGCTGGATGGGATCACAGAAGTACTCCGATTCCTCTTAAACGGCTTCCAGGATATCCTGTCATTTCTCCCACCACTGGCAATGGTACCGATTCTGGGTATTCTCATCTTCCTGATCACTAGGAGAGATATACACCTCTCGCTCCTGAGCGTTGCCGGACTTCTTCTGATCTGGAACCTTCAACTCTGGGATCAGGCGATGATGACACTTTCACTTGTCATAGCTTCAACGATCATCGCCCTGTTGCTCGGGATACCGATCGGCATCCTTGCGGCAAACAATGACTCTGTCAATACCGTTGTCAGGGTGCTCCTTGACTTCATGCAGACGATGCCATCATTCGTTTATCTGATTCCGGCAGTCATCTTCTTCAGCCTTGGAAATGTGCCAGGGATGATCGCAACGGTTGTCTTTGCGATGCCACCTGCAATCCGCCTGACCAATCTTGGCATCAGGCAGATCCCAATCGAACTTATTGAAGTGTCAGATGCCTTCGGCGCCACGCCCCGGCAGAAGCTGATCATGGTGCAGCTGCCGGTTGCTCTGCCGACGATCATGGCAGGGGTCAACCAGTGTATCATGCTCGCCCTCTCGATGGTCGTCATCGCATCGATGATCGGGGCAGGGGGACTTGGATATCAGGTGCTTGTTGGAATCCAGCGGGTGGATATCGCAATGGGCTTTGAGGCAGGGCTTGCGATTGTGGTTATCGCGATCATTCTCGACCGGATCACCCAGGGCCTGATCAAGGCCGAAAAGCCCCGGGAATGAAGAGGTTGGGCTCAGTCTATCATAATATATAAACATACCCAACAAATTTTTTATCAAACCAATCACAAATGTTCAACTGGTCTCTCTAAACCATTTAGTTAGATTATAAACTATTTGAAAGGATGGTGAATAGATGATTACAAAAAAAATGTTTATTACGCTCTTTACAGGGTTAATGCTCTGCACCACACTCCTCGCAGCAGGATGCGTCGGTGAGACAACTGAACCTCAGAAGGAGATCTCAATCGGCTACGTTACCTGGGATTGTGCCATTGCCAGCACCCATGTGATGCAGGAAGTCTTTAGAGATGCCGGTTATAAAGTGAATACTGTTGCAGTAGATGCAGGACCCCTCTATGCAGGGCTTGCCAATGGCGATATCGACTTCACCACAACTGCATGGCTCCCATTTACCCATAAGATGTACTGGGAAGAGTATGGTGACCGGCTCGATTATGTCCAGAAGAATATACCAGGCGAGGCCCGTATCGGGCTTGTTGTTCCACAGTATGTGACCATCGACTCAATCGAGGAGATGAATGGCGTCGCAGACAAGTTCGATGGAAAGATCATCGGCATTGAGCCCGGTGCAGGCATCATGCAGGCAACTGAAGATGCAATCGTCGAATACGACCTGAATTATGAGCTTATTGCATCCAGCAGTGGCGGAATGGCAGCAGAACTCAGATCTGCATATAGAGATGAGGAATGGATCGTCGTCACCGGATGGTCCCCACACTGGAAGTTCGGCCGCTTCGACCTGAAGTTCCTTGAGGATCCATTAGGCGCGTATGGTGAGGCAGAAGATATCGTCACCGTTGCCCGTGTCGGTCTGAAGACAGATGATCCCGAGGCATATGCGATCCTTGAGCGGTTCCAGTGGAACGCTGATGAGATCGCTAAAGTGATGACCACTATCGAAGAGGGCACTCCTCCCGAAGAAGCAGCACGTGCCTGGGTCGAAGCCAATCCTGATAAAGTCAACTACTGGATCAACGGCTAAAACCTGATGAACAGGGGCTTTCAATCTCCCAATAATCTTTTTTTTTTAATTTTGATGATAAATCAGGATTCTCTGCTTTTCTTCTTCTGATCCAGCACCGCATTCAGGATCATCTCCACTGCATGGAGAGTGCCTTCAATCCCTGCAAGCGGCCTGCTGCCAAGCATGATCTGCCCCCTGTTTGGGGGAGTGATCCCGACAAATGCTGCATCAGGGAGGATACGGGCTTCATAGGACGATCCAATCACAAGGTCATATGTATCCGGAAGGAGTGCAGATCGGATCTGATCGTAATCGGTGTTTGCCGGAATATCCGTTACATTCCTCGGAAGGATAAGCGGCCGTTTTGCTCCGAGATACGTACAGAGGAGATCTGCAAAGAGTGATGCATACCCGGCCTGTGCACAGATGGCTGCTATTGGAGGATCGTTTCTCCTGAGGTACTTCTCACAGGCAGTAAAGGCCATCTCTTCTGCCCGCTCGCATTCTGCAAGAACCGGAGCCGGATCAGCATCGGGGATGGTATGAGCTGCATCTATCAGGGTCTGCTTCAATGAGGGGAGCCCAAGGAGGGAGCCACCGGGACGTCCAAGCAAAGCCTCATAATCAGGGTTTGCTGCCACGGTCACCGGTGCTGCATGGGAGAGAGTATCCAGCTGATCATACGAAAGAACAGCTCCAACCGGGATCCCGGCCATCGCAAGAATACGCTCTGATTCATGCATATTGCCCCGCCAGAAAGGATCGAGGAGGCAGATGCCCCCGATATTCACCCCGGGAACAGTAATTTGTGCCTCCTTCAGGAGTGTTTCAGCAGCGATCCGGTACCCGGCTTCTGCATCCCCAAGAAAACCCGGGGCATCGACAAGGAGAATCTGAAGACCATCCAGCTCTGAGGCGAGATCTTCCCCCATCAATGCAGGAACACAGGATGTGACGACCGCCACCCGGTCAGAGCCATTCTCCATTATCTCTGATACAACTGACCGGAGACGTCCACCGGTTCCAAAGATCACCTCCTCATTCAGGATAAAAGAGCCATAGATAGGTGCTTTAATCAGCGATTTTGGGTAGTAATAGCAGCCGCTTGAGCCGTGGATCACAACAGCAAGGTCGCGGAAGCCTGCAAGACAGGAGACGGCGCCTGTCAGTGCACAGGGCCAAATCGGGTTGACACATTCAGGCACGGGAAAGGCACCTCCTCCACGAATGCAACATTCGTCTGGTTCCGGCGATCCCAACCGGCGGGTCAAATGGGAGGGGGAGGAGAACTCCGGATGATGCCTCTTTCATCCTGAGTTCGTGCAGGACCGATCGGGCGGCTGAAACAGTTGCCGGATCAGCGCCTGAACAATCTAGCCTGATAGCCGTATCTCTGAGATCATCAAACCCTGTATAGAGATCAGCCACCATGCCCTCTGCATCCCGGATCGCCGGACGGGGATCAACTCCAAGACTATCGCCAAGATCCTCCAGAAACCTGATGCTGCCATCCGGCCCGACCGGAAAACCAGGGATGACCGACATCCCAAAGCGGCTTCGTAAAAGGGATCCCACAGACTGAAGGGATGGATCCCGCAGGATTGTCGCCGGTGCGGATCCGATGTTCCGGCAATCGGAGACAGACGCCTTCCTGACAAACCTGATACCCGGAGCGAGATCGAGGAGAGAAAGGAGGCATGAAACTTCACGGAAGTTCTCTTCTACCTCATATTCAAGATTCTTCTCCCCAACAATCAACACTCCATCATCGGATCGCATATCATCGGCTTCTGCCAGATTCAGGAGGGAAGAGAGGGCATTTCGGATCCCTTCCGAAAACCCGCCTCCGAGAAAACCTGCACCGGGAATATGAATAACCGGCACACTCCTCTTCTGACTACAGAGGGCGGCGATGTCATCGCCGATTGTATCGGCAATACAGGTGGAGACGACGCAGATGAGAGAGGAGTCCCGGGCCTCTGCTGCATCCAGCGCATGCAAAAGAGCCTTTTCACCACCGAAGATCACCTCCTCCTCATGGATATTGCTCGAGAGAAAACAGGGGATCTGTACCTCGTCTATCTCGGCAAGCGAGGCATGCAGAAGAGATACATTATGATGGGTGCAGCCTGAAGGGCCATGGATCACCGTAACTGCATCCTTCAGAAAACCGGTGACCGAGAGGACGCCGGTTAAGGTGCACCCTTCACTCCTTAAGGTATCTGTAGGCGAGCGACTCAAGATCATCAATTGATAATGGTGTCGGAATAGAGAACTCCGTATTCAGAAGAATGGCCTCTGCACAGTCCCGATAGACCTCTGCCTGGGATGAGGATGGTGCGTATTCCATGACAGTCTTTTTATTCAGTTCAGCCTGGGTGACGGTTTTCGATCGGGGAATGAACGCAATCATCCTGGATCCAATCGCCTCTGCAAACTCAGAGACCAGTTCATCTTCACATTCGATATTCTTCCCGTTCCCGATCACACCGGCAAGCCGGACCCGGCTCCTCTTGTTCGCACTGAGACGGGAGATCGCCTTTGCGATATTATTTGCCGCATAGAGGCTCATCAGTTCGCCCGAGGTGACCAAGTACACCTCCTCTGCATACCCTTCCCTCATCGGCATCGCAAACCCGCCACAGACGACATCACCCAGAACATCATAGACGATCAGATCCCCTCTCAGCGCACCAAGCTTCTCGAGAAGCTGGAAGGTTGCGATGATGCCCCGGCCGGCACAGCCGATCCCGGGCTCAGGACCTCCCGCTTCGACACACCTGACACCGGAGTACCCGGTATAAATGACATCGGAGACAGCAAGATCTGTCTTCTGCTCCCGAATCAGGTCAAGAACGGTAGGGATCACGCGGCCATTCATCAGCATCCTGGTACTGTCATGTTTTGGATCGCAGCCGATCTGAAGCACATCCAGCCCTTTATCGGCCCATGCCGCCGAAAGGTTCGCCGAGGTTGTTGATTTTCCAATACCACCCTTTCCATAGAGGGCAATCTGTCTCATCACTCTGATATTGGAGTTTGTGAACTAAAGAAGTTGTGATAACTTCACCATGATTGAAAACAAAAAACCTCAGCTTCGATCAAAGCCTTTCACAAGACCCACCACAAGCACAATGATCGGGATCACCTCCAGCCTTCCAAGCCACATCAGAAGGATAAAGAGGATCTTTGATTCATTCGAAATGGCAGGAGAGATCGGTCCTGATGACATCCCATTATTACTCATTGCAGAGATAACGTCAAATATTATATGACTGGTATCAGCAAACTGACCCTCAAACTGGAGAAAAAGAATGGTACTGGAGAAGAGTATGATGATATAGAGGATGATAATAAGCATATTCTTTGATATCTCATACTCCGCAATCATCTTCGGAATAATTCTCCCTTCGTGGCGGAATGGAATAACAGCCTTTCCGGAGATGAAAATCCTCCTGAACCACCAGATAAGACCCTCATAACAGATCTGAACTCTTCCCAGCTTTATGCCACCTGCAGTACTGCCTGTTGATCCACCAATGACCATCAGTGCAGAGAGGAAGAGGATAGTCGCATGTGGCCAGTAAGAGAGATCGGTATTCTGAAAACCGGTGCTTGTTGCAGCAGATACAGCCATGAACAACCCATAGCGGATTGAATCAGGGAGTAAAAGATCAAGAATCTGAAAGAGATCAAAGGTGATCACCATGATACCAAAAGCGATTATGGCGAGGAGGAAAACTGCCTGAATATCACGAAAAAATCCAAAGAATCGCTTTGCATAGAGGACATAGTAGAGTTTGAATGGAAGTGCCCCGGCGATCATCACCGGTATCAGGAGAATTTCCAGGAACGGATTAGTATAGCTGGCAATTCCGGCATCATACATGGTAAATCCTCCAGACGAGATAGCAGAAAAAACCAGGTTCGTGGCGTCCCACAACCCGACACCTGAAAGCATCACAATAGCGATTCCGGTGAGTGTCAAAATGCCATAGATCTTCCACATCAGAGCCCCGGTATCGACGACACTCGGCATTAATGCTTCTGAGCGGGCTTCAGAACGATACAGACCACGCTGAACGAGTCCGGACCGATTCACCATAGCAACCGTAAAAGCAACGATTCCCATCCCCCCGAGCCACTGCATAAAGGATCGCCAGAAGAGGATCGTTTTTGGGAAGTCGTCAAGGCCGGATGCCATCGTCAGGCCGGTGGTTGTCCATCCTGACATCGCCTCAAAGACACAGTCGATATAGGGCATTCCACAGACAATATAGAATGGAATTGCTCCAATCAGGGAGGAAATGAGCCAGATCATCGCAACCGCACTGAGTGCAACCGATAGACGGGCCTGTTTATTTGAATGAGGGATAGTCCGTAAAAAACTCCCCAGTATGAAGAAAATAAGGGGGACAAGCGCCATCGGAAGGAAGACATGCCATTCCGAATAGATGACCGAAACGATCAAGGGAACTGCCGATGCAAGAGCCAGAAACTGGAGGATAGCCCCGATATCACGGGCAATGATCGCAAAATGCTCGGTCCGATCCATAATATCGCATCAGTGGTTATCTGTGTTCTGTTAAAAAGATGTACTCTGAATCCGGCGCCGCTCAACCCGGAGTCTGTTGCACTGTACCATGGCGGCAGATAATCTGCCATGCGATCAAGAGGGCGATCACATCCGTGGCAGAGATCTGCTTTCCGGGGAAGAAGGGGAGAGCACAGATCTCTGTCTGCGCCTCAATACTCTCCTCAAGAGATCGGGCAAACCCATAGGGGAGATACCCATCCAGCCTCAGCGACACACGCCTCCTGCCATCCAGCTCAATAATACCTCCGGAGATGCTAAAAGGGCCGTCCACGAGCGGGAGAATCCGCGAGAGGTCAAGGGTGAATGGTACATTTATAAGAGGGCAGGCGGATGGATCGGCCTGAAGCAGGGAGACGGAATAAACCGGCGGGTCCCGGTCAGGCGCTACCCGGCTCTCCTCAATCCGGATGACATAATCAGCATATCGCCTCTGGAAGGCCACATATTTTTCAAAGTCAGGCTCTCTCCTCTGGATCGCCTCAAGAACCGCCTCACGGCTATGGCCACGCTCCCCCACATCACGCCTGATCTTCCATGCATACTTCACATCCGGATCGGGATCGACAAAGATCGAGAGATCAAGCATCTCCCGGAGCTCCTCTGTGAAGAGAGGATGAAGCCCTTCGAGGATGATGATCTGTTTTGGAGAAAAGGGGATATCCGGATCAAAGGTGCCATTTGAATGGTTATAGACCGGTTTCTGAATCGTCTCTCCCCTCTTCAGGGCAGCGACATCCGATGCAAGCCGGTCAAAGCGATTGGCATCCGGATGGAGCGGAGTGATGGACAGTGCTGCCCGCTCTTTTCGATCATACCGGTGATAGTCATCAAGTGTTATCGTCGATACACGGGAGGGGCCAAGAACGATGCTGATGATCTTCGTAAATGTCGTCTTCCCTGACCCGCTATCCCCGGCGACACCGATGATAAAAGGCCGCCCGGATCCATTCGCCTGATCCGGAAACTCAACTGAATACATAGCAGAACTCCATCTCTCCTCACCCCCAGGCATCAAGCCGCATCTGCCCGGATTTTACGTTGACTGGCCCGGCTATCCGTTCAAGCACCGGTAGGATCCGTTCTGGGGAGAACCCGTACTCATCACAGAGGATCAATCTGACAGAATCGGGATCAGGTGATCTCCATTCCGGCTGATACCTCTCTACAGCAGGCGGGGAGAGGAAGAACTCCATAATCGGTTCCGGATCGGTACCCGGTGCCTTTTCTGCCATTACCTCGTTAAAACGGTTCTCGCGAACGATCTTCAGGGCTTTCTTCGGACCTATCCCGTTGATTCCAACGTTGAAGTCTGTTCCGATGAGAATCCCTATCTGGATGAGCTGTTCGCGGGTGATAGCGAGCGTATCAAGAAATTCTGAGAGATAAATCCGCTCGGGAGAGACGGTCACCCGCCTCCCCCCGATCCGCCGTTTCCCGGATACGGTCAGGTTACGGACGAGGACTGAGGCGCCAAAGAGGAGGGAGTCGTAATCCTGTGATACCGAATATGTGGCAATTCCATTATTGACAAAGAGTGCGGACTGCGCCTCACCCTCCGAGGGGGCTTCCACCCATGGGATACCGAGTGCATCGAGGAGCCGTTTGCCACTCTCGAGTATGGCGGAGTCGACCCTGGTGGACTGCATTGCTGCGCGGTATGCTCCTTCGGTATCCCCGCGTTCTAAGGCCTTTGCCCACTTCTCTTCACCGGCATCACGTATTCCGCGCCTCCCGGCAATAGTACGAGCCTTAAGCTCCGGGGGCTGGCCATCAAAGATATACAGAGGTGAGATGCCATTCTCAAGAAAGTGTGCAGTCCGGTAGAGGATACCTGAGAGGTGTGAGGTGACCCGCCCTTTCGTATCCTGCAGGGGGGTTCCGTCTGCCTGCCTGATTATTGAGAGGAACTGGTAGAGTGCGTTATTTGCATCTATTGCTGCAACTCCGGGGATATCCTCAAAGCCAACCGGATGCCTGCATCCTTCCAGCAGAGGTCGAATAGAGACTCCCACGTTCAGAGACCTCGTTACCGGTACATCCGCCGTGTCAGGCTGTCGACGATCTCACCGAGCTGTTCAACGGTCCTGTCATATTTACGATTGAGGCTGACTGATATCTCTTCAAGATTGACACGCATTGTCCTCTCCCGGGCGATAATATTCTCCTCAAGGCTCCGAATCTTCATCCCGAGTGAGAGGAAGAGACCGCCCAGTGAGAGCATCATCAGGGTCGCTCCAAGTACTATCGTGAGATCCTGCCAGAGCCTGAGTACAAGAATGAGTGTGGATGACACCATTATGATGATCAGGATCAGATCCCAGACATAATCACGAAGATCCATGTTTTACCATAAGAAGAACCATAATGATTAAGCTACCTATCCGGAGCAGGATATTATGGACAGACAGAACATCCCCGCAATCATCGGCATGCCCCTTATCCTCTGCGCAGTCATCATCGGAGGCGTGCTTCTGGCTGAACCTGTAGAAGATGCAGGGCTGACCGCATTTGACGACCCCGACTCAATGGCAAACCCGATCATCTTCCTCGCAATTCTCCTTACATTCACCGCCATCCTTCTGCTGCTGATCAAATATGCAAAGCAGCAGATCATCAGCCTGATCATCGGCGGAGCGATCCTGCTCACGTACTTCTATGTCTTCCTTGCAATATCCGGCCATTTTATCGGATCGGCTATTGTGGCCGGAGGAACTGCAGCAGTGGCAGCAATCCTCGCAATCATCCTTCTCTACCGGTATCCACAATGGTATGTGATCGATTCGCTCGGAATTCTCCTCGCCTCAGGAGTGGCGGCCATCTTCGGAGCATCACTTGCTGTTCTGCCGGTGATCATCCTGCTTGCCCTGCTCGCCGTCTATGACGCGATATCGGTGTATCGGACAAAGCATATGATCACGCTCGCTGAGGGGGTGATGGATCAGAAGATGCCGATCCTCTTTATCATTCCAAAAAGGCGGGGATACACCGGATCATATGAGAAGATCACACCATCTGCCGAAGGGACCGAGGTGAAAAAAGAACGCGGCACTTTTCTGATGGGGATGGGGGATGCGATCATGCCGGCGATACTGGTCGTCTCGGCATACACCTTCATACAGTCTCCGATACCTGCAATCGGCGCTGCGACAGGGGCACTCGTCGGGCTTGGAGTGCTCCTGGTGATGGTCTTCTCTGGAAAACCCCAGGCAGGACTTCCTCCATTGAACGGGGGAGTTATTCTTGGTTTTCTGGCAGGATGTCTGTTGGTCTCGGAATGGTCATGGGTGTTCGTTCTCTGAGAGCTGCTTCAAGCGCCTCGGAAACACCCTCCCCGGTCACTGTTGACATATTCAGGACACCCGGATAGGGCGCCAGATCAGATTTGTTTGCAGAGACGATCACCGGGACATGAGCAAAACTCCTGACCTCCTCAAGCAGGAGTTTCTGGGTGGCGAGATCATATCCGCAGTGCTCGCTTGGATCAATGATGAAGAGGATCACATCAGCCACATAGATGAGTGCGTTGAGTGCCTGCCGCTCGATCTTGTTCCGCTCCCGATCCCCTCCGGCATCAAGGATCCCGGGCGTATCAATGAACTGGACCCGTTCCCTCCAGGTAAGTTCACGGTGGCCGACGATGACGCCTTTTGTCGTGAAGGGATAGGACGCCACCTGCGGCGTTGCCGTTGAGACGAGCCTGATGAACGAACTCTTCCCGACATTGGGGTATCCCGCAACAACGATGGTAAACTCATCAGGAGAGACGACAGGAAGCTTCCTGAGAACGTTCCGTGCGTCATTCAAAAACCTGAGATCCTTATCGATCTGGTGGACGATCGAGGCGATCCGTGCCACTGCCTGTTTACGTATGGCAAGGTTCTCGGGAGAGCGCCGCATCGATCGTGCGAGATCTTTTCCAATATCCCGGGTATGTTTCGCTGCCCACCCGACACCGCCAAAGGCTTTTCTCATCTCTTCAATCCCATAGAGGATATCAACAAGATCGCGGTAGAATGGAGGGAGGGTATCGAACTCAGGGAAGGACTGGATGATTGAGACCAGCTTGTCATGGACAGCCTGGGTAACCGCCATGACGAATTCTTCATTGGCACGGCCCTTATTTTTCTTATCCCGCATCTTCTTTGCTGCACGGCGGAAACTCCGGTCGAGTATCTCATCTGCGGTTGGAACTGTTGGTATTGTATCAAACATTGGTTCTGTTTCCCCAAGCTATTTATCCGGATATGTATGATCAATCATTATGGATCTCTCACTTATCCAGAAAGATATTCTTATAACATTAATCTCACTCTATCATCAACATTCTCATCCCATCAAAGGAGACGATATTGCAGGGATTATCAAGAGAAATCCCGGCACCGTCAGAAACCAGATGCAGGCATTAAAGGCGCTCGGCCTGGTTGACGGCATTCCGGGACCAAAGGGAGGATACCATCCGACTGCACAGGCATACAAGGAGCTGAATATCAAGCCGACCGATGACGCAGCCGAGGTGATGATCTCAAGAAACGGGCAACCGATTCCGGGCGTGCGGGTCACTGAGATCGACTTCACAACACTCTGCCATCCCGATCTCTGCCATTCACTGATTAAAATTGTCGGCAGTGTCCGGAATTTTACTATAGGAGAGGAGATCACAATCGGACCTACTCCTGTCAACAAGCTGATGATCCGGGGGGAGGTATTTGGCCGAGACGAGATCCAGGGTGCGCTTCTTATCTCAATCTCAGAGATGACATCGCTGCCGAAGAAATCGGTCAGCCACTATATGAGCTCACCCCTGATCAGTCTTCAGCCGGATGCAACAATCAGAGAAGCGATTTCTGTCTGCTCGAAAAAACATATACATGGCGTACCTGTCATATCCCATGAAGAGTTGCTCGGTATCGTCACCCTCACTGATATCGCACGTGCGATGGATGCCGGACAATCTCTGGATACACCGGTCGAAAGCATAATGACCCACGATGTCATTCTGGTTCCCGAACATACACGCCTCTATGAGGTTATACGGCGATTTAAAGAACGTGAAATTGGCAGAGTGATCGTTGTTGCCGAAGGAAAACCTGCCGGCATCCTCACACAATCAGATATCATCAGAGTTTTTCCCACCCTGTAATGCCCCGGTTCGGGAAAATAGGAATAGTTTATATAGTTATCAGCCAACCATCTTTCTATGACAAAGGCGTTTGCTCGTACGCTCCGGCGGAAGAAGGTCATGAGTAGTGACGGCAAGGTGATCGGACAATTAAAAAATATCATTATCGACGTCGGAAGCGGACAGGTGATCAACCTGATCGTCAAACCGGATACCGGATTTGATACCTCGCATTATAAGCTTGATGATGATTGTATGCTCATCCCGTTTGAAGCGGTAAAGGATATTAAAGATTATATCGTTGTTGATCGGTATATGCTCAGGTGAGCCGTTCACTTAAAACCGCTCAAGGGCAGATAGCAGACCCTCGGAAAAGCCCTCACCATATGACTGATCTGTTATCAGATCAGCTATTTTTTTCAGCTTTTTACTGCCATTTGCCAGTGTTATTCCAAAGCCTGCAATCTCAAGCATCTCGAGATCGTTATCAGAATCGCCAAGAGCAAGGAAATCCTTTGGAGTGAGCGAGAGGAGCGGGGCAAGTGCTGCAAGTGCTGATCCCTTTGAAATACCAGGTGTCTGGAGATGAATGGCATATCCGGTATCGATCACCCGGACCGGGAGATCAGCGATAACGGATACCACCTCATCAACGGGAACGGTGCGTGCAAAAGCGACATCGGCATACCGCAGTTCCATACTGTAGGGAAGAAGCGTAATTCCCTGCTCTTTGAAATGAGTGACAAGACGATCATATGCATGGAGACATAAAGACCGGTCGCCTGTTATCTGAGGTTTGCCATCAAATCCGGTCTGAAATACCCCTCCGTTCTCACCAATAACAGCCCCGTCCGTTCCGATCATCCTGGCAATTGAATCCAGAAAACAGAGGGTGTTTCCGGAGGCAAGCACCACCGGTATCCCTTTGCCTATGAGGAGGCGGAGCGTCTCAATTGCAGTTGTGCTGATCCTCCGCCGCTCATCGGTGATGGTTCCGTCAATATCGCAGATAACAGCCTTCAGCACGGCTTGATACCCGCCTTCTCGACCATAAAGGTTGCTTCCCCTTCGGGGAGGTTTGGGCTGTCAACAAGGCGTGCAATCCGTTTGCCTGCCTTGCTCTTCCTGAGATACAACCGGAATGTTGCAGAGTGGCCGACGATATTGCCGCCGATCGGTTTTGTCGGATCTCCAAAGAAGACGCCCGGGTTGGACATCACCTGGTTTGTCACCAGTGCAACGGCATTGTGTTCATCGACGAGCTTGAAGAGTTCATGCATATGTCGGTTCAGCTTCTGCTGGCGTGTTGCAAGAGTGCCCCTCCCTGCATATTCTGCACGGAAATGTCCGGTGAGCGAGTCGATAATGAAGAGGCGGATCGGCATGCCACTCTCCTTCTTCTCATTAGCGAGATCACGCGCGGTATCGATGAGGAGCATCTGGTGATCAGAGGTGTGCGCCCGCGCAACATGGATATTTGCGAGGAACTCGTCTGTTGTCCCCACCTCGCAATCGACCTCCAGCCCCTCCACCATCTGGGCGATACGCTCCGGCCTGAAGGTATTCTCGGTATCGATGTAGATGCAGGCGCCTCCGAGACCGCCGCACTCTTCAGGGAGCTGGCAGTTGACGGCAAGCTGATGGACGATCTGGCTCTTTCCTGACCCGAACTCTCCATATAATTCAGTGATTGCCTGGGTTTCCACGCCACCACCGAGGAGATCGTCAAACTCAGGTACAAAGGTCCTGAGTTTCCTGACGTCCTGCCTCCTGAGCAGGACATCGGTGCCGGTCTTGAATCCTCCGATATCTGCGATCTCACGCGCACCCTTGATCATCTTCTTTGCAGTCGCCTCGCCGATCTCGGCGGCCTCGGCGAGATCAACGGGTGAGGCTGTCGCAATACTTTCTACTGTGCAGTATCCGGCCTCACGGAGGCGTTCAGCGGTTGCCGGGCCGACACCCGGTACATCTTCAATAGCGATTTCTGGCATATCTTCTCACTTCCTTCTTTGAGATATACTCTGATATTCAGGCGGAGAGGTTATCAATAGCCGACCCCGGAGGGTGAAAGTGAAGGAGTGGCAAGAGCCGCTGCCCTCTCTTTGAGCGAGACGGAATCCGCCGGCAGGGGTGTTGCCTCATCCACAACGAGCCGCCGCCCGGAGAGTCGCCCGGAGATGCGGTAGCGGGTGGCAAGACGGAGATCTGATGGTTCGATCACATAGATATTCTTCCCATCCGAGAGTGCCATTCCCTCAGAGGTGAGGATGATCACCCCTTCGATCACCCTCTCTTCTGTCTTATCAGTGACCACCCGGATAGCGCTCCCAAACCCGACCGAGAGTTCGACATCCCCGTACCGGTTCAGGCGCGCTCCTGCATTATAGATCTCGATCGTCTCACCACAGAGGAACGGTTCGCATGCACGATCCCCCCAGATCACGATCCTGAGCGGACCGTCGATGAAGAGGTTTCTCACCCATGATGGCTGGCCCCGCCGTGTGGTAAACTGTCGTGGAGGATGGAGAGAGGTGATCGTTCCCCTGACCGAGTAGACCCCCTTATCATGAACCTCACTCGTCTTTCTGAATGAGAAACCAATCTCCTCATCCAGTGGGATGATAGTTGTTCCCTCCTGTGCGATATATTCGATACCATCATCTGATGAACGCCGCTTCGCACCGGTTATCCTGACGGATGCACCTTCGGAGATCCCCTCAAGGAGGGCGGGCTCCCATGTGATGAAACGGGCACACCCGGATGGATCCCCTATGATCGCCTCCTGGATAGTCACCTCCACACCATCCCGCCGGGTGAAGGTCCGGGGGGGTTCGATCACAAGAATCCGGGCATCGATATCTGCACTCGAAGAGAAGGATCGGGATTTCTCCTCGGAGATCGTGATCTCAACAGAAGTCTCCCTGACCGCGAGGGCATGCACCTCGGTTATCCTCCCCTTCTTCGGCCTCCCGATCACCTCGATGACGGTTCCTTCCTCAAGTTCTCTTACTCCGGCTGCCATCTCATCCCAGAGGACAAGAGGAATCGAGCCGGTACTGTCAGCCAGTTCAACCCGGGAGACACATCCGGTTGAACCGTCGTCACGGGTAAATTCCTTTGGATCGGTGACCTGTATCACCCTTCCAAAAAATGAGACCAGGGAAGGGGAGATGGTGATCGCCTCGATCTTCTGGTGGCTTCTTCCAAGCTCCTCGACGACAAGAAGCGCCGCGGCTGTTTCATCGATCGCTCCCCCATAGGATGCGATCTTCTCCTCGATTCGCCGATCAAACTCTTCCTGTTTCAGGATATCATCGACAAGTGCGTAATGAAACCTCACGGTACACGCTCATTCCTGCTGCCACGATGGAACCTGCATGGTGACACAGAGATCATCCAGTGTCTCACCTCTCCTGATCAATTCGGCACAATCCCCTTTCACCATCACCTCAGGGCACCGGGGCCTCCCATTGTACTGGGAGGACATCGCAAACCCATATGCCCCGCAATCGAGGATGGCGATGAGATCGCCTGCCACGGGTGCAGGCAGAAGACGGTCTGCTGCCAGGAGATCCCCGGTCTCACAGATCGGCCCTGCGATCGTCACTTCTTCCACTCCTTTCTGATCTGCCTTGTTTGCCATGATCACTTCATGCCATGAATCGTACATTGTGGGCCTGATCAGGAGATTGAACCCGGCATCGACATTTGCAAATGTCTTGTATGCCCGTTTCACAGAGTTCACCTTTGTCAGGAGCACCGTTGATTCTGCTAACAGCCAGCGGCCCGGTTCGACCCAGAATTCAGGAGAGATCCCGATCTCCCTGATCCCATCCAAAAAGATGGGCATCACGGCCTGTGCATACTCTTCAGGTGTCGGGGCTACATCAGTCGACCGATGATACGGGACACCAAGCCCCCCGCCGATATCGAGGAATTCGAGGTTGACACCAATGGCAGTCACCTCGCCTGCCACCTTCGTCATCACCGCAGCTGCACGGGCAAATGGCTCGACATCCAGGATCTGCGATCCGATATGGCAGTGGAGTCCGACCGGGACAACATAGGGTGCATCAAGTGCCGCCTGATATGCAGAGAGGATCTCTGCTGCCGGGATCCCGAACTTTGTTGTGGCAAGGCCTGTTGCAATCTTTGGATGGGTTGGGACCTCAAGTGCCGGATTTACCCGGAATGCAATCTGAACCGTCTTCTTCTGTTCAGATGCGATCCTTGAGAGCTGGTTCAGTTCATCGATCGAGTCGACCGAGACCCGGATCCCCGTCTCAACAGCAAGCCTGAGATCATCTGTTGTCTTGGAGCTGCCATTGAAGAGGAGTCGATCCGGTTTCATACCGGCACGGAGTGCGAGCATAAGTTCGCCTGAGGAGAAGACATCGGCACCGGCACCGGCCCGTCCAAGCGCCCGGAGAACTGCAAGGTTCCCGTTTGCCTTTGCTGCAAAGAGGAGCCTGACATTCGGATAACAACTCGATAACGCGGATTCGTACCGCTCGAAGTTATCCAGGATCTGGTCTTCATTTGTCACATAGAGCGGGGTTCCAAATCGTCCTGCAAGATCGACGAGATCATGTGAGCCGCTCATCAGGTGCCCGTTCTGTATGGTGAGGTGGGAGGGGAGCTGCATGCTCATCGGCTCATCGCCTCCATCCGTGCTACTGCCTCGGTGATCCGCTCAACGGACCGGGTGATTGCGAACCTCACATAGCCTTCGCCGCCTGCACCAAACCCGATACCCGGTGTGGCGACGATTCCGGCTTCATCAAGGAGACGGGCTGAGAATTTCATTGAGTCATCGACCTTCATCCAGACATAGAAGGTGGCTTTTGGTGCAGAGACATCGTATCCCAGGCTTTTCAGACCCTTAACCAGGACATCACGCCGTTCCTGGTAGATCCGGCATGCATCGGCGACACAGTCCTGAGGGCCGGTGAGAGCTGTGACACCGGCAAGCTGAACCGCATCGAATGCACCGGAATCGATATTCGTCTTGACGCGGCCGAGGCCCGCAACGATATCCTTGTTCCCGACAGCCATCCCGAGCCGCCAACCGGTCATATTATAAGTCTTTGAGAGTGAGTGCATCTCGATCCCGACCTCGGAGGCGCCATCTGCCTGGAGGAAGGAAGGCGCGACATATCCGTCAAAGGTGATCTCCGAGTAGGCGTTGTCATGGACAGCCACGATAGAATGTTCGCGTGCGAATTCGACGACCTCATCGAAGAGCTTCATCGGGGCAACTGCCGAGGTCGGGTTGTTTGGGTATCCGAAGAAGAGGAGTTTCGTCTTCTTCAGGATATCCTTTGGAATGGCTTCGAGATCCGGGAGGAAATTATTCTCCCCGGTGAGGGGGAGGGGATGGCAGATCCCTTCTGCAAAGAGGGTCGAGGTCTTGTATACGGGGTACCCGGGATCGGTTGCGAGGACAATATCGCCGGGGTTGACGAATGCCTCGGGCACATGGGCGATTCCTTCTTTTGATCCAATTAATGTGATAATCTCCGATTTTGGATCTGCGGTGACGCCGAACCGGTTTTTATACCAGGTGGCAACTGCTTCACGGTATGTGGAGAGGCCCAGGTACGAGGGGTAGTGGTGGGTTGCCGGATCACGGGCGGCGGTGCAGAGCGCCTCGACAATATGCGGAGGTGTCGGGAGATCCGGGTCGCCGACGCCGAGATCGATGACATCGACACCCGAGCGGATCTTTGCTTCTTTCATTTCGTCGATACGGGCAAAGAGATAGGGGGGTAGATTGTCAAGTCTGTCTGCGTACATTATGGGTACTGTTCAATCTTACGGTACTTAAGAATCACTGATAATCAGAATACTTCCCCTTGACAAATAGTTATACCATTCCATGACGATACCTTCTGACGAGGAGAGTGAAGATGGAGAAAGGCCTCATTTACCTGGATAATGCTGCAACGACGAAGACGCATCCTGATGTCGTATCTGCGATGCTTCCGTACTTTTCTGAGTATTTCGGAAACCCTTCTTCGCTCTATGACCTTGCAGCAACCTCGCGCACCGCAGTAGAGGAGGCACGGGGAAAGGTTGCGGCGGCGATTGGATCGGCGCCGGATCAGATCTACTTCACCTCTGGCGGAACCGAATCTGATAACTGGGCGATCCGCGGGGTTGCAGCAGCCCATGCAAAGAAAGGGCGGCATATTATCACCTCTGCAATCGAGCATCATGCGGTTCTGCATACCTGCGAGGCACTGGAGAAGGAAGGGTTCGAGGTGACCTACCTTCCGGTTGACGAGTTCGGCCGGGTGAGGGTTGCGGATCTTCTGGCTGCGATCCGGGATGATACGATCCTGATCACCATCATGCTCGCAAATAACGAGATCGGGACGATTCAGCCGATTGCTGAGATTGGCGAGGTTGCGAGATCGAAGAAGATCGTCTTCCATACCGATGCAGTACAGGCGGTCGGGCAGATCCCCGTTGATGTGAATGCCCTGCATGTCGATCTCCTCTCGCTCTCATCCCACAAGTTCAGCGGACCAAAAGGAGTGGGTGCACTCTATATCAGGAAGGGGACACGGATTACTCCGTTCATGTATGGTGGTGCACAGGAGAAGCGGCGGCGGGCAGGGACCGAGAATGTTCCCGGCATCGTCGGGCTCGGGGCCGCAATAGAGCGGGCAGTTGCCCTGATACCAGAGAAGACGGAGCGGATCCTGAAGCTGAGAGAGAGGCTTATTGCCGGGCTGGGTGCAATCCCGGCAAGCCGGTTGAATGGCCATCCGGAAGAGCGGCTACCAAATAACGTCAATTACATCTTCGAATATATCGAAGGGGAATCGATACTCCTTCTCCTGAATGCACAGGGGATCGCCGGATCGACGGGGAGCGCCTGCACATCCGCCTCCCTTGACCCTTCGCATGTCCTCCTTGCCTGTGGCATCCCCCATGAGGTCGCCCATGGGTCGCTCAGGCTGACACTCGGGGAGGAGACGACAGAAGAAGAGATCGACTATGTACTGGAGATTGTGCCGAAGGTGGTGCAGCGGCTCCGTGATATGTCGCCATTAACACCAAAAGAATTCAGGAGCAGGTGAAGAGAGATGTACTCAGAGAAGGTAATGGATCATTTCATGAACCCGCGGAACCAGCGGGAGATCCCGGATGCTGATGGGATCGGCGAGGTCGGCAACCAGAAGTGCGGGGATATCATGCGGATCTTTCTGAAGATCCATGAGAATACAGTCGAAGATGCAGCATTTCAGACCTTCGGGTGCGGAGCGGCGGTTGCCTCCTCCTCGATGGCAACCGAGATGATCATCGGAAAAACCCTTGAGGAAGCATGGGAGATCTCAAACAAGGCTGTTGCAGAAGCCCTCGAGGGGCTTCCTGCCCAGAAAATCCACTGCTCGGTGCTTGCCGAGGAGGCGATCCATGCGGCGATCAACAATTACCGGGAGAGGCAGGGGCTTCCCCCGTGGGGCGACGTGGCATGTGCAGGCTGCGGGGACTGCCATTCCTGCGAGTGAGTGGCAGTTCCAAATCCTTTTTACATTCCCCCGCCACTGTTGGTATGATTGGAGATGGATCATACTGATGTTGTACTGGTACTCTGTACTGCCCCCCCCGGCGAAGGAGAAGAGATTGCCCACATAATAATTGAAGAGCGACTTGCTGCCTGCGTGAATATCACCCCGGTGAGATCGGTCTTTCGATGGGAGGGCGAGGTGGTCTGTGATGATGAGCAGCTGCTGATCTGCAAGACAACAGCTGAGGGGAGCGGGGATCTCATCCAGCGGATCGAGGCGATCCACTCCTATGATCTGCCTGAGATCCTGTGTATCCCGGTTCCGGAGGGGAGCCAGTCATATCTTGACTGGGTTCGATCGGAGGTGGGGGGATGAACCTGATCCACCATACCGGGATCATGTACAAAAACGGATCAATCTCGGAGATCGATGATACGATCGTCTGCGAGGATACCTTTACCCTCCACATGAATGATCGGCCGCTCCTGACGATGGTCGCCTCAGACGATCACCTCCGTGAACTCGGGGCGGGATTTATCATCTGCTCTGGTATAGCTGACCGGATCGATTCCGTCACCGTCATTGATGACAGTATCTATGTCGAGGCCCCGGTGACGGGGGAGTACCTGGCAACACTTGAGTCCTCAGGCGGATATGCGAACCAGGCAGAGCCTCCGGAGGTTCACTCGGCTCTGAGGATCACCCCCGGGAAGGTACTTGAAGTGAGGGACTCGATTGACTCCGATGCCTGGCTGAAGACCGGCGCACTGCATGCCTCGGTCCTCTTTTACAAGGGAGAGCTGGCGATCCGGTGCGAGGATATCGGGCGGCACAACTCTGTTGACAAGGTCGTCGGCCATGCGATCCTGAATAATCTCCGCTTATCGGACTGTGTGATCGGCTGCACAGGGAGGCAGCCGTCGGGGATGGTGCAGAAGGCAGCATATGCGGGCATCCCGATCATCGTCTCGCGTGCCGCATCCACCGACCAGGGGATCAGAACGGCAGAGAAGACAAAGATAACACTGATCTGTTTCACACGGGAGGGGCGGTTCACCATCTATACGCATCCCGGGCGGATCATCGGGTTTGAAGACTATCAGCAGGTGAAAAAATGAACGACTATTCGATCTGTATCGGCGGGAAGGCAGGCGAGGGGATCAACAAGGCAGGGCTGTTGATCGGCCGTCTACTTGGCCTCCTCGGGTACCACGTGTACATGTACTACGACTATCCCTCCCTCATCAGGGGCGGGCATAACTTTGCGATTCTCCGTTGCGCAGACCATGAGATCGGGGCGATGTGTGGGAAGCCCGATATCGTCTGCGCTCTTGACCAGGAGACGGTGCGGCGGCATGGAGCAGGTGCACTCCTGATCTATGATGCTGATGTTGCAAAGGGTGAGGGGATCGGGATTCCTGCAACCACGATCATCAGGGAGGAAGGAGGGGCGCCTATTGCCCGGAACACTATCCTGATCGGGGCATTCTGCCGGGCTGCCGGTATACCCCAGGAGATCCTGCGGGGGGCAATCACAAACGAGTTTGGAAAACGGGCAGAAGAGAATCTCAGGCTTGCCCTCAGGGGATACCATGCAGGCGAAGAGCGTATGCAGATCCCCATTCAGAAGAACGAATCTCTTCCGCTCTTAACCGGGAACGATGCCATTGCACTCGGGCTGATCCGGGGCGGCCTCGATGCCTATGTCTCCTACCCGATGACCCCGTCGTCATCGATCCTGCATACGATGGCGGATCTGGCACAGGGAACCCCGCTTCTTGTGCTCCATCCCGAGAACGAGATCGCGGTGATCACGATGGCCCTCGGCCTCTCTTATGCGGGGAAACGGGTTGCGGTCGGGACATCCGGCGGCGGGTTCTGCCTGATGAACGAAGGCGTCTCGCTTGCCGGGATGGCCGAGCAGCCGGTGGTGATCGTGATGGCGATGCGGCCGGGCCCCTCCACCGGGATGCCGACCTACTCATCGCAGGGGGATCTCAACTTCGTCCTGCATGCAGGCCACGGTGAGTTCCCGAGGATCGTGATCGCACCGGGCACCACCGAAGAGGCATATGAATGGTCTGCCCGTGCGATGCACCTCGCCTGGCAGTTCCAGGTGCCGGTCTTCGTTCTCTCTGACAAAAACCTCGGGGAGCATCCGAAGTCAACGGAGATCGATCCTGCGTTCCCTATGCCGGTGCCATCCGACCGAACGCCCCGTGGAACATATGCCCGTTACTGTAATTCGCCGGATGGGATCTCCCCGTTCTATCCGCCACCGCTTACCGGCAACGTGGTGAAGGTGAACTCCTATACCCATGATGATTCCGGGATCACCACCGAAGATCCAGGTCAGGCTGCTGCACATGCAGTGAAGCTGATCCGGAAAGGGGCAACGATAGAGAATGAGATGGTAAACTATGGTTGTATCAGGGTTGATGGCGCAGAGGAGGCACCTGTAGCCCTGATCTGCTTTGGATCAACCGGAGAGGCCTGCCGGGAGATTGGGGATCGGCTTTCACTCAGGGTGATCCGACCGATCGTCCTCGAACCCTTCCCGCTTGCACAGTTTGCCGATGCCCTGGCGGGTGTCGAGCAGATGATCGTGGTTGAAGAGAATGCCACCGGTCAGCTTGACTCCCTGCTCAGGGGATATGGGATCGTCGCTGATCGGTGGATCGCAAATGTCAGTGGCAGGCCATTCCACCTTGATGAACTGGAACTGAAAGTGAGGGGGGTGATGCAATGAAGGGAGCAGAGTATATCAGCCGGGCAGAGAACACCTGGTGTCCGGGATGCGGGAATTTTGTGATCCAGCATACGATAAAGGACGTCCTGGCCGGACTTGGGCTTTTGCCGGAAGAGGTGGTTATGGTCTCCGGCATCGGCTGCCATGCAAAGATTGCAGACTATATGCAGACGAACAGTTTCTATTCGATCCATGGCCGTGGCATCCCGGTGGCAACGGGGATCCATCTTGGAAACCCGGAGCTGACGGTGATCTGCTCTGCCGGGGATGGCGATGCCTATGCAGAGGGGCTCGATCACCTGATCTTTGCAGCAAAGCGGAACGTGGATATCACGGTGATCATTCATGATAACCGGGTCTATGGCCTGACAACCGGCCAGTACACCCCGACATCGCCACTCGGTTTTGCCGGTAAATCGACACCTGAAGGGACATATGAGGATCCCTTCAACCCGCTTGACCTGATGCTTGCATCCGGTGCGACCTTCATCGCCCGCTCCTATTCGCGGGACAAGAAGGGGATGGCCGGAGTGCTGAAGCGTGCCATCCAACATAAGGGGTTCTCGTTTGTGGAGGTGCTTCAGGTCTGTGCCAGTTTCTATGATGCCCATGCCTGCTATGACGAGCACGTCTATACGCCGGAGGGGCATGACCCATCGAACCGTGATTCAGCAGAGCGGCTGATCCGTGAGTGGAACTATGCCGGTGAAGGGGCAATCCCGCTCGGGGTGCTCTACGAGAGGGATGCCCCCACGTTCGGGGAGCGGGTCCTTGCCGGAAAGGAGGGGGAGATCGACAGGACTCGGATCATTGAGAGGGCGATTGGGAAGAGGTGATGGGGGGATTATATTTCAACTATTTTTTTATCTGTTTCCATTGTCATCGGAAATGAACAAGTCACCGAACATCCTCCGGGGGGGCACTGCCAACCCCCCTCCGGATGCCGGTGAGGGCGGCCTGGCGGCCACCAGGCGGGGCTATTCGCCCCGCACATGAGGATATCTGGCGCTTCGCGCCCACTGCTTGTTATTGGTCTCTCTCCTTTGAACCAGTTGTTTTCACGTATTGTCGCCTGTGTGGATGGGGATTGAAGCATATGCGGTGCGGGTATCGGGGGGCGGGGTGGCCCCGGATCAGGATGACAGAGGTGATATACCCTTGCTCATCAGAGCAACCTGAAAGGCGATTCGTAGAATCGGGGTTTATCTACTTCTGGCAGCCCAGAGCAATATTCCCGCACCTCCCTGCGCCGTATCTGCGGCTGCCCGAGGTACATTTCCTGCGAAGCATCTGCGGACGGGGACGGGGCGGTGGGGTAGGGTGGATGAGGTGGACGAATCACCAAAACATCCTCCGGGGGGGCACTCCTCAACCCCCCTTCGGATTTCGGTGAAGGCGGCCTGGCGGCCACCAGGCGGGGCTGTTCGCCCCACACATGAGGATATCTGGCGCTTCGCGCCCACTGCTTGTTATTGGTCTCCCTCTCC
>WOYI010845294.1_pt1 | contig 100713 bp, 108 predicted proteins | sample 6423411 | NCBI WGS metagenome assembly WOYI01 (sample SAMN13441803, study PRJNA592873) | oil field metagenome | biome: oil field; feature: oil-well bore; material: oil-contaminated soil; isolation source: oil-contaminated soil from oil-well borehole | place: Germany: Wietze | collected...
GTGATTTCAAGGGATGGGGATAGGATTATGCTGGGCTAATGTGACATTGTAGAGAGATGATTTCGGCCGATATCGGACATATTCCTATTGTGGAAGAAGAGAATGGCAATCTTTTACTGAAAGGAGTGATAATCCGTCGGGATATTACCCGGATCTATGCCCATAAAATAAAAGAGGAGTATAAGAGGGTAATGTAGGGAAGGTTGGGTTTCAGACGGATCGATTTCGCAAAAGGTGCGGGGTCGCTTGGTGCTGTCGGAATCACCATCATCGAGCCTTAAGAACCTGCCCGCCTTCTTCCGGAGGCGATCGCCTCGGGAAAGCCGACTGTGATTGATGGTATCATCGATCCTGTCGAGATGATCCCGATCACCTCTTTAGCTCCTGGTGCACGGGATTGTGCTGCCAGATCTTTGTATCAAGGACTTCTCTCTTTTTTTGATTGCCTGGATATACTTCATCATAAGGATTATTCCGCATTGATATGACCTCAGATCCACAAGCAATATCTCTCCGGAGATCTATCCAATCGTATGGAGGTCTGGTCCTCGCGCCCCGGCTTCATCCTCGCAGCAATAGGATCAGCCGTCGGCATCGGGAATATCTGGCGTTTCTCAACTGTTGTCGGCCAGAACGGCGGCGGCGCTTACCTGATACCATATCTCATCGCCGTCCTCCTCGTCGGCCTGCCGCTGATGATCCTTGAGATGCAGGCCGGCCAGCATACACGGAGTGCCGTCATCGCCGCCTTCGAGAAAGCCTCCCTCAGGTGGGCGGACTGGATCGTCTTATTCGTCGTAATCGGGGTCATTTCATATTATCTTGTTATCACGGGATGGACATGTGGGTACCTTGTCTTCTCTGCAACCGGAACCTTTGAGCCCTTCTCTGGCTTTACGGGATCGTACCTTCTAATCCTCTTCTTCATTCTTGCAGCCATTTTCTGTGGGGCGATCGTCTCATCCGGGGTCACAAAAGGGATCGAGTGGACGACGACCATCCTCCCTGCATTCCCGTGTATACATAACAAGGTGAAATTGAAATGGCTGAATTTCATTTGAAATCTTGAAATAGCCTTATTTATCAAATTTTAAAAATTATCCTCGTTATGTGTGGCTCCAAAGCATAACGATAAAGATTTTGCTTCGAAAACCGTAAATTGTGCAACTAAATCGCAATTAGATTCCAATTGAGCCATCTTTACTTTTTCATCGTTATGAGTTGGCGGGAATCCAGGATCCTCGTTCCGCTGATCTTCATCCTCCTCCTTATCATGCTTTTCTTCACAATCAGGCTCCCGGGTGCTGCATCCGGCCTTGTGTACCTCTTCACTCCTGACTTCTCGGTCTTAACTGACCCCCTCATTTTTCACTCTCGGTCGGGTATGGGACACTCCTCACCTATGGGGCATATCTGGGATCAGCTGCGAAGATCCCGGCATCTGCAGCGATCATCACGCTCGCAGATATCTGTGTCTCCCTGTTAGCCGGAATCATCATCGTCTCGATCGTCTTCACCTATGGCCTCGAACCCGCAGCCGGACCCGAACTCGTCTTCACCACCCTCCCCTATACCTTTGAACTGATGCCGTTTGGTGCTGTATTTGCGGTCTTCTTCTTCCTTCTCCTCTTCTTTGCCGCAACAAGCTCTGCCATCTCATTCATCGAGGTTCCAACAGCCGCACTTGCAGGAGCCTTCGGAAAATCCAGACGATCAATGGCTACTCTTGTCACCGTAATTCTCATCATCATCGGTCTGCCTGCTGCTGCAAGCTATAGCGCTTTTTCCCTCTCATTCCAGGGCATTCCCATCCTGGATGCGATGGATGAGGTCTTCGGCACAATCGGTCTTTCTACCTCTGCTCTTCTCCTCTCGATCGCCTTCGCCTGGCTCTTTGACCAGAAAGCCCTCTGGGGCGACCTGTCAGAAAGCTCTCCCTTCATCCGGGCAGTACCTATCCTCTGCAGGTACGTGATCCCGGTTGCCGTCCTGATCACCATCACCTTCCGGGTCGCAGCCCTCTTCTGAAAATAAACGTACATACTATGAACTGCCACCTTTCGAAGAGGGGGATATCTCCCAAGAGAATATCGGCATCACCTCCTCATATGCCCGTTCCAGCAGCACCCGGTAGTATGCAGGATCTGCAGTCGTCGCCTCCCAGGGCGGATCAGCAATCAGCCGTTTCCCGTCACGGACTACGTACCCGATCTCCATCCCGGCTTCAACAGCAACTCCTGCCATCCCATAGGCACGGATCGCTGATCCTTCAATGCACCGGTGCCGGTACTCGGTCATGCTCACCCGGCGGGTGATGACGAGATCCGCAATCGCCGCAGATGAAAGGCCGGATACTGCCTCACTGAAAAGTTCCTGCACGTCGCCGGCACGATCGTCCAGCTCTGCTGCACACTCCGCCTGCTCAAGCAGCGAGAAGATCCCCTCCTGAAAGGATCGGACATACGGGGGTGTATCGCCACGGCGGGCGGCAACCCCACGGATCTTCATGGCGCCGTCTGTCAGCCGCCCGAAATAGCGGTTATAGGCACCGGTCACATCAGCCATCGGGAGGAACGCGATCCAGCGGTACTCCTCCGACTCGGTTGCAATCCCGGTGGCTGCCTCAGTCTCCCGGACAAACCGTGGAATATCGCCCCCGGCAACCCAGAGCGAATCGACGATGCCGTGGAGGACACGGCAGCCACACTCCTCGGCGCACTCTTTTGCCGCAATCAGGATCTCCCGTGCATGCTGGGTGATCGCCTCGTGCACCGCAATAGATCCGAATTTCGCGTTCCGGTATCCGGTGTAGCCAAAACTGGTGACCAGCATCCATTTCAGGAGGCTGTCCATACCGGCATACCGTCCATCCTCCTTCTTCAATGTTTTCGTCTTCAGCCTGAGCCCGAGCACCGGCGCAAGTACAGATGCAAGGAAACCCCCTCCCCCTCCTCCGGCAACCGTCTCGGGGGAGAGGTTCTGGCCGACGATGATGGAGGGGTACATCGAGGTAAAATCGACCTGTACAACATCATCATAGACGCCCGGATGGGGCTGGAAGATCATCCCGCCTTTATCAGCCTCACGGAGGCGGGCAATCGGGCGGGTCTCTTCAGGATCCCATTTCCGGAATGGCACCGCAATACCCCGCAAAATCGCCTCATAGTTCTCGTATGCGGAGATAAGGGTACCGGGTGTGAGCCGGGCGGTGAGGTTTGGGGCAAGCCCGGTCATCCGGGAGGCGAGCAGCACCCCGGCGATCCCGCTCTCCCGGTACGTGAAACTCCGGGATGAATCGATGAGGCACCGCCCTTCCGGGATGAGTGCGCCTTCCCGGTGAACCATCCGTCCGTAACTCCAATATGACCGAGCCGAGAGCCGGCTGTATCTCCCGGTCCTGCTGATCCGCAGTAGTATCTCCAGCTCTTCTGCGGAAGAGACGAGCAACGGCATCCAGTAGTCGGCATGGGGAAAGAGGATCAGATCCGGGTTTCGGTCATCAATGGTTGTCGCAAGCTCCTGAAGCATCTCCGGAAGAGATCCGGTGATCGTCTTCCCATCCACTGCCATCCTGCTCACCACCCGGCTCCTGTACGGGGGATCAGCCACACCGATCTCCATCATCGCAAGGCTCCGGTCAAACGAGGTGGCAAACCGATCCTCTCCAGGAAATGCGCAGGCGGTAAGCCCTTTCCCGGCAAGGAACCGTTGTTCGGGCCGGAGATCAAGGTTATAGATCTTTGCGCTGTATCCGCTCTGCTCCTCGATCAGCCCGGCAACCTTCCGGGACGCAGTGATCGCATATCCTTCTTCTTCAGAGAAGATTGTTCGTACCCGGCATGGGGCAAGGCCAAACCGATCCTCAAGTCCATCAAGCATATCGCGGTGGAGATGGGGATCCTCAAGGGTGAAGAGAAATGGAGGAGTATAGGCAACCCGTTTCGACTCACCGCCTCTTCCCCAGAAACGGATGCCTCCCCTCTCTGCCGCGGCATCAAGGATCCACATCATGCTCCTTCAACAGCTCGATAAAGACCGAGAAGACCGCCGCTTCCAGTGGATCATCGAATGCATAGAACCCCTCACCCGTGTGGGCGCGGGCCATTGCGGCGAGACGGGCGGCATATGTTTGGTCTTCCTTCCTCAGTGCCCTGCCTGCCCGCTCCCATCGCCGGGCAATCTCGTTGACTCCCTGCCGGACACTCCCGATACTCCTCCCCATCAGAACGCCTCCAGTGTTGCCTGGCCGGCACGCTTGGCCCGGATGCTCTGCTTTTGCACCGGTGCTGTTTCTGGTGCGAGGGTGATGATCCGGTCAGCATAGGTTGCCATCTCCCCGAAGAAGCGATCGGGAGCGGGTGTGTACAGGATCACAAGTGATCCCGTGGAAACCTCTGCTATCACCTTCCCGATTGCAGCAGCCATACTCCTTCCGCCGGATTCAAAGAGTGTAGGATCATGCTCGATGAAGACGATCGTATGACCCGCCTCCCTGAGGATCGTAAGGAGCTGGTGCTCGGTGAATGCCCGCCTGACATCGAAGGTAGCGCTCCTGTCCCCGGCCCGTGTCAGCAGCCGGGAGCCATTACCTGAGATATACAGAAACAGGTACCGCTTCAGTTCGGGATGATCTGTAAAGAGTCTAAGCATCTCCCCTTCGGGGGCAACAATCGCTGCAAATGTTCCGGTCCCGAGGGTGATATATGGTGCAAGTCTGATCTCCATACCAACAGATCTGGATCTCCGGGGTATTGAGACGCAATGTCCGGAGTGCGAAAGTGAAGGGGAATTATTTATATCTTCCTCTCCAAGCTACCATGATAGTGATGAATATTGCAGTTTCACGACAGGATGGGGTGATCGTCTTTACACCGGATGGCAGGCTTGACGGGCATGGCTCCGGGATCTTTGATGATACCATACAATCCGCATTCCATGACGATGATTCAGCAGCTGTTGTGGATATGTCATCGGTTGAGTACCTCTCAAGCGCAGGCATCCGCACCCTTCTTACCCTTGCAAAGGAGGTGAAACGGCGGGGCGGCATCATGGCACTTGCCGGGGTACAGGAGTATCCGCTGAAAGTGCTGAAGATGGCGGGTTTTCACTCTGTCTTTACTATCGTATCCACCGTTCCGGAGGGTCTTCTGGCATGCGGGAAAGATGGGATTGCCCTCTCCCTCATTGATGAACTCTCTGCCTCGTCTGAGAAGCACGGGATGGTTTCATACCAGGTAGAGCGTGCAGGAACCGGTACCGCCCGCCTGAAGGTGCGGGGGAGCTTATCGACGCTCCTTCACGCCCGGATCACGAGAGAAGATCTGGTGGAATCTATGTTTTCGTCGATCAGATACTCAATCGGGCTTGGTGCGCTCAGTCCTGATGCTGAATCCGCCCTCCCGCTCCTTGGGGAGATGATCACCCTCCACGGTGCGATGGTCTGGCTCCCGACCGATGGAAATGATACCCCGGACTTCCTCGCGCCAGTAGGAGAGGATTTTGGGATACCTGTCTATACCGCCTTTAATATCACGCTGGAAGGGCCGTTCCATGAGTACATCTCCTTTGAATCAGAGGATCCGGATGGCATCTCCCTTGAAGATCTCTACCGGCAGCTCTTCTCGCGTGCAAAGGAGAAGCAGAAGGACTTCAAAGGCATCATCGCCCTTGCGATCGCCGGTATCACTGCCGGGATGACCGGTTCAGGGTTTGCCCGCTCTCCCCTGAGAGAGTACTCCGGCGGACTCAAAGGGACGATCATGGATGAGGATGCAATAGGTGACTGGTGCTCGGTGACCCAGATCCCCCATCATACCGGCGATACTCTCGTCTCATTCGGGGTCGGGGTGGATACAACCGCCGATCTCTCATCTTATGATCCGGTTTCCCTCCATTCCCTCGCCTATCTCCACCCTGCACACAAAGGCACCTCCGATCAACAGCTCCATAACCATGGCGTTATCTTCCGGGGGGTCCCATGGGATAAAAACGCACCTCTTGAGAAGATGATCCAGACCCTGCTCCAGGAAGCGGAGGTTGCGGATATGCGCCACCTCTTAAACAGCACCCGGTTCCGCCGTGGAAAGATCGGGGTGGCGTACATCAGCGAGGTCACAGAAGAGTAACTCCTGTACCATCTACAAGACCGGAGATGTTCATGCCACTTTTCCCAAAAATCTCAAAGAAGGCCGGGATGCCCCCCGGCTCACTCATTCATATCGGCGAAAAAACCGATGATCCCATCTCCATCACGGTGATGGATTACGATGCAGATGGAAACGTCACCGAACTCTGTACCCGTGATCCCACGTTCATCGGCAGGTACCGGGACAGTCCCTCGGTCACCTGGATCAATATCGATGGTATCTATGACACGAATGTGATCATGATGATAGGTGAAACCTTCTCGATCCATCCGCTGACGCTTGAGGATCTGATGAACACCACCCAGCGGCCAAAATATGAAGAGTACCCCGAATACCTCTTCCTGGTCCAGAGAATGCTCACGCGATCAGATGGCGAGATCCGATCCGAACAGGTGAGCCTGATCGTAACAAACACCTGTGTCCTCTCATTCCAGGAGCGGGTCGGCGATGTCTTCGATCCCATCCGCGTCAGGATCAGGAACAAAGGGAAGATGATCAAATATGGGGCGGATTTCCTCTGCTACTCCCTCATGGATACAATAGTTGATGCATACTTCGAGATCCTTGAGTCATTTGGCGAAGATATCGAGGTGCTTGAAGATACCCTTATCCAGCACCCCGGACCCGATACCGTCGTCTCGATACGCCGCCTCAAACGTGATCTGATCGCCCTTAGAAAAGCGGTCTGGCCACTCAGGGAGGCCCTCTCCTCCCTTGAGAGATCCGATACACCGCTCATCTCGGATCGGACCGGGATCTACTTCCGTGATATCTATGATCATACGATCCAGGTGATTGATGCCGTCGAGACCCAGCGTGATCTCACCGGGGGCATGCTCGATCTCTACCTCTCCACCATCTCCTTCAAGATGAACGAAGTGATGAAGGTGCTTACCATCATCGCGACGATCTTCATCCCGCTCACATTCATTGCAGGAATTTACGGGATGAACTTTGCATACATGCCTGAGCTTGACTGGGAGCTCGGGTACCCGGTAACCCTTATGCTGATGCTCTGTGTCTCTCTTCTGATGCTCGGCTACTTCAGAAAGAAACGCTGGATATAGGAGAGAAAACCTCTCTTCTCCCTCTTCGCTTCCTCATGGAAGAATGCAGTTCCAGAAACTACCTTCGGATGGTGAACCGGCCGTCTCTTCCGGGGTGATCCAAGCACGTCTTCAACCTCAGTGACAAGGCCGAGGAGATCGGCTCTGACGATCATCATCCCCCCGTCTGCTTCAAAGAGGGGGGAGAGGCTCTGCGGCGGAGGAGTAGGGGTGATATAGAGGAACTGCATCCCGCGTCCCCCGGCAAGATCAGAGAGGAGCGCTCTCTTCTTCTCCACTTCCTCGGAAAAGGCAGATGCGGAAGGGTGGGCGATTGTTGCTTCAGCAAAGAATATCGCCCCGGTGTTATCTTCAAAGAGGAGATCGACTTCAGCGGCAATCGCACCGTCTGCGCAGATACGGAGCCCGCCATCCCGTGAGTACCAGATCCCTTTTTTTGATCCGCCATACTCACCAACATCAGCTCCCCAGGCTGCGATTCTGTCGATACACCGGCTTTTGGCTCCTGCTTTTCTGAGGAGTTCATATGTTGCCGCCTCAAAGAACCTCCCCTGAGCCCGCCTGCGTGTTTCATAATCAGGAGAAAGAAGTGCTTTCCTGATCGAAAGGGGCAGGTGCCGGAGTGCACAGAGCGCCTCTTGCCTGCCCAGTTCTGTCTCTCTCAGCAGGCAGATGGCATCCATAGAAAAAAGAGTTCACCGGTGGGTGAAGTAGGCAGTGATCGAGTTCTTCTCCACAGAATCGATGCGAACAAAACCAACCCGTTCGAACTGGATGGTTCTGCCTGCAAAATCTGCTGCCTCAGCCTCGGCAAATCCTTCAAGAACCCCCTCCGGAGTGAGGATGCGGCAGGGAACCGCCGATTCCGGCGGGAGCCACTGGATGATCGGTGCTTTCGCGGCCCTGGCGTCAGCAAGCGAATCCCCTGCATACTCTGCGCTTTGATCACCGGTGATCGTGATATTGAAGAGATCTTTTAACCGGATCATCTCACCACCCTTCATCTCGGATGCAGGGATGAGCACCTCTCCCGTGAAGTGAAGCTTCCGGTATCCCCGCTCCTCATCACCCGGATAGCGGGGAGCCTCTGCGATCTGATTGGGCCCTCCCTCCACCCGGAGAGAGACCGGCTCCGGAACGAAGAAGTAGCGGTTCGATTCCTTGTCGATGATGTCACGGTTCTTTGCAAAGAGATTGTCCCATGAGAACGAGATATCGGTCTCCCCGATTCCGATCTCGGTGATCGCGGCACGCACCGCTTCAGGACGGATCCCACGGCGGGCAAGGGCACGAAGTGTCCCAAGCCGGATATCATCCCAGCCCGAGTAGGTCCCTTTGCTGATCCCCTCGTGCATCGATGAGGTCGAGAGGACAAGCCCTTCGATGGACATCCTCCCGTAATGGAGGTAGTGTGGTGGTTTCCACCCGAAGTAATCAAAGATATACCGCTGCCGCCGGGTATTGGCAATATGATCCTTTCCCCGGATCACATGAGTCATCCCGAGGAGATGGTCATCGATTGCCACCGAGAAGTTCATCAGGGGATAGACGGTTGCATCGACACGGGGATGGATGGTGCTGTTCACGATCCGCATCGCTGAATAATCCCGGATCGCTGGATCCGGGTGGTCGATCTCGGTCTTGATCCGGACTGTTGCCTGCCCCTCGATGAAAGTGCCATCGAACATCTGATCATAGCGGAGAAGATTCTCTTCAGGTGTGAGGGTGCGGCATGGGCATGCTTTCTTTTCAATCTTCAGCTCGCGGAACCGCTCAGCCTCACAGGTGCAGACATAGGCTCCTCCGAGCTCTATCAGCAGCCGGGCATACTCATAGTAGATATCGAGCCGGTCGCTCTGGTATATGATATCCGATATTTCAATCCCAAGCCATTCGAGATCCTCTCTCACCATCTGGTAGGCGTCGGGATCAACCCTCTTTGGATCGGTATCCTCGATCCGGTAGATGTACTTCCCGCCATATCGGCGGATATAGGCATCATTTAAGATGGATGCACGGGCATGGCCGAGATGGAGCGGTCCTGAAGGGTTTGGTGCAAACCGCATCACAACTCCTCCCTCTGCATCGGGGAGCGGGGGGAGTTCGGTGGATCGCTCTTTCTTCTGATGCATCGAGGCTGCGAGATCAGGTGCAAGAGCAAGAAGTCTCGTCTCCCGCTCCCCGGGGGAGAGGGCTTCGACATCGGCAAGCACCGATCCAATCATCCCGTTCAGCTCATGTGCCCTGCTCCTGAGTTCAGGATGCGATCCGAGGACTGCTCCGATCACTGCACCGGCACGCGGGACATTCTTGTGCTTTACTGCATTCTGGAGTGCATACTCTTCGAGGATCCTGCGGATCTCTTCGTCCATCTCAGAACCCCCGGGTCACGAAGAACTCGACCATCTCGATGATCAGCTGTTTCTCTTCGGACTCGGGAAGGACTGATAACCCTGCTTTTGCTTTATGAACAAGATCAAGGGCGATCTGTCTGACCTCATCGACGACACCTGCATCATGAAGCTCTTTGATAATCGCATCAATCTCGTTATCTGAGAGATCTCTTTTGTATGGGGCGAGATCAATCCCCTTCTCTTCTGCAACGATTGCTATCAGGGTCTTCTTCCCCGCCCTGAGATCAGATGCCCGGTCCTTGCCGCTTTCATCCTTTGGCGTTAAGAGATCGATCAGATCATCCTGTATCTGGAATGCGATCCCGGTCGTCATGCCAAGATTATGAAGCGCTTCTGCCTGCTGTGGTGAACCTCCGCCGAGGATTGCTCCTATCCCGGCAGCAGCTGCGTAGAGTGCTCCGGTCTTCTTCCTGACCATATCCAGGTACTCACCGCGTGTGACCTCATCCTGCGTCTCAAATGCCATATCATCAGACTGGCCGCTGCAGATCTCTTCGCATGCTTTGGCAAGCATCGAGATCGCACGCACCTTGGAAGACGGATCTGCCTCTGCCTTGCAGATCAGTTCAAATGCCCGTGCATACAGGACATCCCCTGCAAGAATTGCTGTTGCTTCATCCCATACCGTGTGCACTGTCGGAACCCCCCGTCGGAGGCTGTCATGATCCATGATATCATCATGGACGAGTGTGAAGGTATGGGTCAGTTCAAGTGCGAGTGCAGCAGGGAAGATCCGATCTGATGATCCTTTCTGCACTGCTTCGGCTGCGAGCATCACCATTGCAGGTCTGAGTCGTTTTCCCCCTGCAAGAAGGAGATGAGCGCTTGCCTTATCCAGTTTTCCGGGGGCATCCCCGAAGTACCTGAATAAGGACTTGTCTACGAGACTCTCAACAGATTTAAGGTATTCCTGTAGATCCATTCTTTTCTCCTCACATTATTTGTGGACCAGAAGCCGCTGGCCATTCGTCATCAGGTGGACATCCTTCTGGAGAGTATAGCCGAGTTCAGATGCAAACTCCGCATATGCCGCAGTCATTTCGAGACCTCCGTGTGAGGGGATGATATGCTGGGGGTTGAGCATATGAATGAAATCATAATGATCTTCCCGGTATGCGTGTCCAGTGACATGGAGCTCGTCAAAGATCCGTGCCCCGGTCATCCTGAGCCGTGTCTCGGTGAGATAGCGCTGCCCGTAGTTCATCGGGTTAGGTATCACTTTTGCTGAGAAGAGGACTTTGTCTCCCTTCTCAAGACGGTACGGCGTATCTCCTGCACCAATGCGGGTCAGAACCGATCCCGGCTCCCCCTGGTGGCCGGTTATGATCGGCATGAACTTTTCCTTTCCCTCTTTCATCATCCGTCGGAAGATACGGTCAACCGTCCTCCTGTTTCCGAATACGGAGGTGGATCGTGGGAATGCAACCAGTTTCATCTGTTCAGCGGTTGTTGAGTATCGCTCCATCGAACGACCCAGAAGAACAGGTTTTCTTCCTATCTCATGGGCACATTCGGTGATTGTCTTTAATCGGGCAACATGGGAGGAGAAGGTGGTGACCAGGATTGCATTTTTATCATCCTCAAAACTGGTGATCACATCGCGTACGAGATCGCGGGCGATCCGCTCGCTTGGTGCCCTCCCCTTTGAGGAGATATTGACGCACTCGGTGATGAGAAGGAGCACCCCTTCCTTTCCGATCTGGGTGAGACGGGCAAAGTCCGGCGGCTCTCCGATGACCGGTGTTCTGTCGAGCTTGAAGTCATTTGCATAGACGACCGCACCGTGAGGGGTGTGGAGTACTGCCATCACGGAATCAATGATCGAGTGCTGTGTCCGGACAAACTCCAGTGTCAGGTTCTGTGATATGGTATACTTTCCGCCTGCCTTCAGGGCAAAGAGTTTGTTGTTCACACCAAACTTCTGTTCTCCGGCTATCTGCTGCCGTATCAGCTCGGTTGTATAAGGTGTTGAAATGATCGGGGCATTGTACCGGTGGGCTAGTTTTGGAAGTGCACCGATATGGTCAAGATGCCCGTGTGTGCAGACGATTGCCCTGACTGTTCCTTCGATCCCGTTCATCACGGTATCGTCAGGGATTGCTTTCATCTGGATCAGGTCAAGAGAATGCATATTCTCGACCTCGGCATCTTCATGGATCATGATCCTGTCAAGGCGCAGCCCCATATCAAAGATGACAATATCCTTACCGCACCGAACCGCGGTCATATTCCGGCCGACTTCTTCGTATCCGCCGACGGTAATTACTTCTATTTCCATAATTGAACCTCTAATCGTATTTTTGTATCATCGTGCGAGTCTCTCCGGTGATATATGTCCGCACTCTCCGCATATCGCGAATGGTCGGGGCACCCGAGAGGAACATCGCTGCTTTCAGTTGTCTGTGGATATGGTCGATGGCACCTGCAAGTGCAGTATCACTCTCCATCGCGGGTGCGAGGAGCGGGAGTGCCATTCCTGCCATATCAGCTCCGAGTGCGAGGGCTTTTGCAATATCAACGCCATTTCTGACGCCTCCGGTTGCAATAACCGGCCCTCCGGTCTCTCTGACTTCGATCAGGCTTACCACCGTTGGTATGCCCCAATCAATGAAGTCATCACCGAGACGGGTGAGTCGGGGTTCGTTCATCTCCTCTTCCCGTATTCCTTCTATTTTTGCCCAGGAGGTTCCCCCGTGGCCGCCGATATCGATCGCCTTCACCCCGGCATTCCAGAGGAGGCGTGCGGTCTCACGCGAGATGCCTGATCCCGTCTCTTTGATGATCACGGGGACTGATGCATCAGAACAAAGTTCTTCGATTGCACCGAGGCAGCCGGTTGCATCGCGATCACCCTCCGGCTGGATCGCTTCCTGAAGAAAATTCAGGTGGATTGCAATTGCATCAGCATCAATCATGGAGATAGCTTCCTCTGCCCATTCAGTACCATGTTCACGGAGCTGGACTGCTCCGATATTGGCTGCGATGAATGCTGTTGGCGCTTCTTCCCTGACGACTGCAAATGACTCTGCAAGATCCGGTTGTTCAAGTGCCGCACGCTGGGAACCGACCCCGATGGCACACCCATATCGTTCTGCTGCCCGTGCCAGGCGACGGTTCACCTCGGTTGTACCTGGATGTCCGCCGGTCATCGCAGCAATGAAGAGGGGTGTTGCGAGGGAATGTCCAAGGAAACTGCATGAGAGATTGATTCCGTCCATATTGCATTCAGGAAGGGCTGCATGGACGATCCGGATATCTGGGAATCCACTTTTTCCTGCTTCGATATCATGTTTGCTACAGATCCGTAGATGATCCAGCTTCCGGGAGGTGGTTTCTTCATGTCTGCTCATGTATCTGCCCCTATGATGGTGGTTCCCCCATGCTCTTCTCCTGCAAGAAATGCTGCAAGCTGGTTGATATGAAATATCGAAGAGATGATCCCCGCATCTGCGAGGGTAAGGAGCTCCTCCACTTTCCCCCGCATCCCGCCGGTGACATCGGTCTTTTGTGAATTCCCAAGGTTAATTCCATTCAAAGTACTGCGGGTAATTGTCCTGACAACATTCCCGCATGAGAGGACGCCGGGAACGTCGGTTGCCAGACCTACACGGCAGGGGCCCACGCCTTCTGCTATCCTGAGTACAAGCTGATCCCCTGAAACAATACATGCCCCCTTTGCCCGATCCATCACCACATCACCATGCAAAACCGGAACGAGCCCGATTTCTGCCATCTTTGCCAGGTGCCCTGTTTCGAAAGAGATGAGCCTGCCGTTCTCAGCAAGCGATCCAGAGAGTGGATGGATCCCGATCGCATCCAGTCCCGCACCCCGCAGGATTGAGACAACAACAGCGTTTAATCCTGCCACTGCCCTGTGTGTCTCCCCGACACCGATTGCATTTCTCTCCCCGACTCCACCCTGAATCCCAAACCGTTCGGCTTCAGGATGGCCGCATGAACCTGCCCCATGAACGAGGATCAGCGGATAGTCGTGATGGGAGGCGATCGTCTCCGCTATCGTGGTGAGCCGGGTGTGGTCGATCACGCCGGCATTCTCCTTCTCGGTGATCACAGAACCACCAAGTTTGAGTATAACGGTTTTATTCATCTTTTTCTTTCCGTACACCCTGGGTGTCAATACCGGTAATGATTGCACGGGCTTCACATGCCTCGATAGCTCCGGCAACCCGGGTCTTTGCACTCTTTGAACAGAGTGCAAACATGCATCCCCCTCCGCCCGCACCGGTCATCTTCGCACCGAGTGCGCCGGCTGCACGTGCGGCAAGGACAAGTCGGGAGAGTTGTGGATGCCCGACACCGAGTGCCTCAAGGAGTGCATGATTCATATTCATCAGGTTTCCGAGTTCACGCGGATTATTGAAATGGTGCATCGAACATTTCGTCACAGCAGCAATTGCTTCAATGATCGGATCGGCAATCTGCGGCCGGGTCTTCTTCAGGTCGGCAACCCGTGCCACCATCCCCGAGGTGCTGTGATGAGTGAGGCTGTTTCCGATAACAAGCTGGATCTGCGGCGGCGGAAGCCTCCGTTTTGTGTTGCCGGTGATGAGCACCATTCCCCCGACAGTGGAGACGTAGGTATCGGTTGCACTCGCCCGTCCGTTCTGGACATTCTTCTCGACAGTATGGGCGATCAGGGCAAGTTCATCGGCACTCTTCCCAATCTCAAACTCATCGTTGATGGCAAAAAGGGTGGCGACCGTCACTGCGGCAGATGATCCGAGACCGGAAGAACTTGGGAGCTGGGATCTGACGTAGACCGAACCCGATACCCCCATCTGCCGAAAACATTCGGCTATATAGGTAGAATTTGGTTTCTTCTGCCGCTTTGCCTTCCTGACCGTGACCATGACCCGGGGCTTGATCGCCATTGCGATCCCGGGTTTCCCATAGACGACCGCGTGTTCACCAAAGAGGAAGACTTTACCTGGTGCGCTCCATGTTGCCAACCTATACCACCGCAATGGCTGCGTACCCAACGACATCGGGATCTCCGGTCACATCGCCGCTTGTCATATATGTGAGGAGAATGCCTTTCTCGGCACCGAGATCGGAAGTGGCACGGATCATTGTGGCGATAGGACCATAGCCGCATGCCGATATGCCGAGATTTGTGATACGCTGGTAGAGTTCATCGCTGTCGAGTGAGAGGATCGCCTCGATTGCCTTTGAATCAAGCTTTTCTGCCTCATCCCGGGGTATATAATGTGAAAAGTCACTCGATGCGACGATGATTGCTTCTTTCTTTGTCTTCTGAAGTGCCGAGAGTATCCGGCCTGATAATTTTTCTGCCTCTTCCGGGGACTGATCACCCATCAGGATCGGGGTGATCCTGGCACGTGGGAACCGGTATTTAATGAATGGCATCTGGGTCTCAAGTGAGTTCTCGTCTTCCTGGTGAGCATCCTCATCAACTGGAATCTCAAGTGCAAGAGACAACCTCTCATCATTGGTGATGATCCCAAGTGGTGTCTCCCAGGGGAGAATTGAGACACAGGTACGGTACCCACGATGGCTTGGGCCGATAACAATGAAAGTGCCGGAAAAACCTGGATCTATACATCCATAGCCCCGTGCTGCCACAGCACCGGAATAGAGATACCCGGCGTGAGGTACAACGATGCCAAGGGGATGAAGCGGGTCAGTTTTTGTCTTAAAGAACATCCCGAGCACCTGTTCAAGGTGCCCTGGCTCCTTCGGATAAAACATCCCGGCCATTCTACAGTTACGGATCTCCATAGGTATCCCCCACCTCATCTGGCAGTTGTTCTTCAGACTATTTAAATATCGGTCTCAAAGTCTTCCGGGGTGAGCGATGTGGTGACACCGCGAATCCTGAGCATCTCCTTTGCAAGGAGATAGTAGATCATGGAGAGGGCCTTTCTGCCTTTATTGTTTGTTGGAATGACGAGATCGATATTTCGCAGGCTGTTGTTTGTATCACAGAGGGCAATTGTCGGAATACCGCTCTGAACAGCTTCACGAACGACCTGTGCATCGCCGATCGGATCGGTGACGACGACGACATCCGGCTCGACATACTTGTTCAGCGAAGTCTGGTTCAGGGCAGGATTTGTCAGCATGCCCGGGATGAATCGTCCGGTTGCAGCCATTGCGCCGATAACCTCAGAAAATTTGCGTGCCGGGTACTGGCCGTACTGCCGTGAGGTGACAACCAGGATCTTCGGGGCCTCAAACCTGGAGAGGAATTGTGCTGCCTGTTTGATCCGCTCGTCTGTCTTCCTGATGTCAATGATGTAGAGTCCGTCTCCACGCACGCGGTAAATGAAGTTCATCATCTCATTGCTCTTCTGCTGTGTCCCAATGTGAACGCCTGCTGCAAGGTACTCCTCAACCGGTACAAGAGGCTCGTTCAGTTCGATATCAAGTTCATTCTCGCTCATGCAAAATTCTCCGAAATACGTATCAATTCATTTAGTTTTGCTATTCGTTCGCCCCCGACGATACCGCATTTCAGGTAGATGCACCCAAATGCAACAGCGAGGTGGGCGATGGTCACATCGGTTGTCTCTCCCGACCGGTGGCTCATCACTGTCTCCAGGCCAAACCGTTCTGCAAGGTGGACCGCCTCGAAGGTATCGGTGAGTGTTCCAATCTGATTTGGCTTGATTAAAACCGCACTGGCAGATGCATATTCGATACCGCTCTGGATACGCTCAGGATTCGTGACAAAGAGATCATCTCCGCAGATGAGACAGTTGTCATTGACCTGGTCTGTGAGGTTGGAGAACCCTTCAAAATCTTCCTCGTGGAGTGGATCTTCGACATAGACAAGGCCGTATGCATCAACGAGATCGGTGATATAGGTGATCTGGTCATCGGTGGTTCTGCTCCGTTCACGGTAGATATACCGCTCCCCGTCCCAGAGTTCTGTTGCCGCAACATCAAGGCCGATGGCGACGGTAACGCCGGTTTCATCGCAGACGGTGTCTATGGCTGTTCCGATCAGGTCAAGGGCCTCCGTGTCGCTGATCTGTGGGGCCCAGGCCCCTTCGTCGCCCTTCCCGCAGGTGATGCCTTTTGCAGTCAGGAGTTTTTTCACCTCCTTATGGACGAGGGCATTCGTGAAGACGGCTTCTTTTGTGGAGGATGCCCCAATCGGAATGACCAAAAACTCCTGAATCTCTGTTGCACCTGGTGCGTGTGCCCCGCCGCCGATGACATTGCCAAGAGGTAGTGGGGCTTCTTCAGCAAAGACTCCCCCGAGATACGTGAAGAGTTCCATGCTATAAGCCGATGCAGCTGCCTTTGCATTTGCAAGAGAGAGCGCAACGGCGACATTTGCTCCGATTGAACCAAAGTTGCCTGTTCCATCACATTCACGGAGGATACGATCAAAGCTCCGCTGGTCATGGGAATCAAGGCCAATCAGCTCGGGGATGACGGTGGTGTATGCAAAAGGGATTGCCTCTTCAGGCGCCCGTACAACAGCTTCATGGGTTCCGGTACTTGCACCGCTTGGAGCAGCTGCACGTCCGAACCCGCCATCCACCCAGATATCGGCTTCAATAGTCGGGTTTCCCCGGCTATCGAGGATGCTTCTGAGTGTGACTGTTTCAATTGTTGTCATGCCACCACGACTTCCCGCTCCCCGAAATGGCGCTTGACGGTGATGGGGACAAGTCCCTTCTCAAACTCCTCAAGTGCAATCTCCAGGGGATCAATACGCCCGGTTCTCACAAGAACCGGGGCTCCCATCGATATCTGGAGAGCCCGTGCTCCTATGATCCTGGCTCGCTCATATCGAGTGTAGGATATCATGATAATCATCCGTAAATTTTTTGAACAGAAATGGGGTCGCTGAGATTCGAACTCAGGTCACTGCGTCCCGAACGCAATAGGATAGTCCAGGCTACCCCACGACCCCCCCTTACTGATAGGGATACAGCTCATTGATAATCTCCTTATGTGAGAGGATCATTCTTCTGCAACAGTACCTCTCCAAACCGAGGGAATCGAGGATCTCTTTTGGATCCTCGCCTGCTGCTTTTCGCTCTTTAAACTCATCCCAGGCTGTGGAAATAATCTTTCCACAGGTGAAGCATCGTACAGGTATCATTGTCCCCGATTCCTTATTAGTCTGCTTATATTTAACGGTACGACTTCTGGAATCTCTTCCGAGCACCGCGTCCATGAGGCTTTTTCGCTTCTTTCTGACGGGAATCATTCACAAGGAGGGTTCTATCATATGCCAGATAGACCTCTTTGATCGCCGGATCATTTGTCCAGCCGAGGATGCCACGACCAAGTGCTGTCCTGATTGCCTCTGCCTGTCCGATGATCCCTCCACCGGATACATCGATATCGATATCGATTGTATCTGCCACACCGGGAGCAAGGACGAGTGCTTCTGCAATCTTCATCCTGATCAGTTCGGACCCATATACCTCAAGAGGGACCGAGTTAATCCTGATTCTGCCTTTGCCTTCACGCAGGGTGGCGCGGGCGACCGCGGTCTTTCTCTTTCCGCTTGTATTGATAATCTTCGTCAATTCAATCCCTCTGCTTAGAATTTGGCTCCAAGGTTCTGACTTATTGTCTGCAGCGTTACGTACCTTGGCTTGCTCAATCTGTTCCGGTGTGCCTCCTCAAGCACTTCCATCTCCATCCCGACAAACTCTTCCGGAACTCCGACATAGGCTTTGACTCTCCGGAATGCCTCAGCACCCGGACCGGTCTTGTACCCAATCATCCCGCGGATAGACCGCTTCATGATATCGTCCGGCCGGCGTGGGAAGAATGGTCCGCCCTCAACAGATCCACGAACCCTTCGCTGGTGGTACTTCTGGAGGATTTCGGCTCTGCTTCCTGAGAGGATAGCTTTCTCGGCATTGACAATTGCGATCTCCTCGCCATTGCGTGCCCGCTTTGCAACGATGCTCGCAAGCCTTCCGAGGAGGAGATTTTCTGCATTGATGATCGTTACCATCGTTCTTCACCTCAGTATCCGAACCCGGCTTCCTTTCGGATTTACCGATATCAGTTCTTCAATCGTCATGCAATCACCGCTCGCCTGTGCAATCTTTTCACGGGCTGAATCGGAGAAGTTTAAAGCTGCTACCTTCACCGAATGTTCAAGCACTCCGCTTCCAAGCACCTTTCCGGGGACGAGGATGATCTCGCCTTCCTGTGCATAGCGGTTGATCTTGCCGATATTGACTTCAGCATAATTTCTGCTGGACGTGTCGAGCCTCTTTGCAATCTCACGCCAGATCTGTGCCTCGCTCTCATGGGATACATTCCTGAGCATCCTGATGAGATCTGTCAGGCGCGGGTTAGTCTTGCCCGTTCTCTTCATCTACTGTCCCTCCATTGATATTTCCTGTAAAGATTCTATGAGTTCGTCAGATCTCTTTCTGATATATCGGATCCCTTCTTCGACGATCTGCTGTGCCGGAAGCGATCCATCACTCTCGACTGTGAAGAGGTATTTTGTCTTGTCTGCATTGACGTGTATGGCCGACTCTTCCCCGATACCTGTTCCAATGCATGCCTTCTCGCAGAGCTTGCAGAGTGAGCATGCGTCTGCCTTCCCGTCAACAACACGAACGGTCTGTCCCTTGACTTCGAGAACATTGCGAGGGCATTCGTCAACACACATCCCGCACCCGTCACACTGGTCGGTTACCTCAATCACAGGATATTGTTTGTATCCACATGCAATGGTCGCCTGCCATTTTGCATGTTCTGTGCCGGTGTTCAGGTATGCAACGGCTTCGATGACAAGCTTCTGGTCTTCCCAGAGTTTTACGAGAGGAATATTCGTATCGACAGGGGTTGTCTCCGGATCTTCCGAGACAAAGTCCCCCGAGGTGGCCACGCCGGGCCCCTCCATGGTCAGTGTGAATGTGACCTGGCAATGGGGGCATCCGGCTCCCTCACATTTGCATGCTTCTCTCCGGACAAACCTTGCAAGGTCAGTCTTAATCGGGATCATGCCGATCCGATGGGCGAGCATCTCGTCAAAGAGGACGCTGGTATTGTCATAAATCCTGACATCCTCGATAGCGAGTGTTGGCACCTCACCGATCATCGCACGCCTGAGGGCATTTGCATATGCTTCGGAGGCGCCGCCCAGGGTAAATCGCACGATTGAGTCATCGACCCTGCCGAATACGATCTCCATCAGACTCTCCTTCCCCGCCTGCCACCGCGAGCCCGGATACTGTCATGTGAGACCGGGGTGACATCTTCGATCCTGCCGATGCGGATACCGGCACGGGATAGTGCCCGGATCGCTGCCTGTGCTCCGGGTCCCGGACTCCGCTGTTTGCCGCGGCCGGGTGCCCTGACCTTTACATGCAGGCCGACGAATCCTTTGTCACGTACAGCCTGTGCCACATTGATTGCCATCTGCATCGCCGCATAGGGAGAACTTTCGTTCCGTGCCTGCTTCACGACCATTCCGCCACTGCTCTTGCAGATTGTTTCTGCACCTGAGAGATCGGTCACGGTGATGATCGTGTTGTTAAAGGATGCATAGATGTGGGCAATTCCCCATTTGTCATTCTCGGCTGCCATCTTCAGGCCCTCACATTATTAATACGGCCCCGCTCGGGGTTGCTCTCCTTTGCAAGTGGAGAGGTTCCATAGTAGCTGATCTGATCCTCTTCGGCTCGTGGAACCATGTAGCCTGGAATTGACATGCGCCTGCCGTTGATGGCGATATGGCCATGGTTGATCAGCTGGCGTGCCTGCTTTGGTGAACGGGCAAGTCCCTTCCTGTAGACGATCGTCTGGAGACGGCGTTCAAGGATATGGCTGACCTTCAGCGAGAGCACATCATCGATGGTAGCTCCTGCGCTGACAAGGGCATATCTCTGTAGGTGCTGGAGCAGCTCTTCGCGGCGTGCTTCAACCCGCGCTTCGTCCACACCACCGGAACTCATTGCGAGAATGTCTCTTGCACCCTGCCTGTGGCGGCGGAGAATGTGGGTTGCCTTCCAGATCTCCTTTTTGTTCCTGAGTCCGAATGTGATTGCAATATTCCGCTCGTCTTCAATCCGTGCCTTTTCAAAACGGCGTGTCGGGGACTGATACTGTTTGTGATTCTTTCCTGGATATCCCATATGTACTCACCCCTCACTTCTTCTTCTTGGATACGCCAACCGTTGTTCCGGTTCTTCCGGTTGCCTTGGTCCGCTGTCCACGTACCTTCTGGCCGGTCTCATGCCTGATGCCCCGGTAACAGCGCATCTTCTTCATGATATTGACATCTTCCTCATGGGTGAGGGAGACATCGACACCGAGAAGGTGGCGGGGTTGTCCCGTATAGAGATCTTTTGGTCTGTTCATCATCCAGGTTGGGACTGTCTCTACGTACTCGTCCACAACAGCGCGGATCCGGTCAACCTCTTCATCAGAGAGTTTTCCCATCAGTTCATGGGTGTTGACACCGGCCTTGCGTGCCAGAACAAGCGCGGTGTGGATTCCCACACCCTTGATGCCCGTCAGTGAGATCTGGACCTGCTTGGTGCCGTCGAGATCGGTATTACTGACGCGTACGAAGTAATTCAGTTCGGATTCTTCCATGTATTATTCCTCTTCTTCTCCTTGGAGCGCTGAGGGAGGGATTTGAACCCTCGAGTCCCAGAGGGACACAGGTTTAGCAAACCTGCGCCATACCAGGCTTGGCTACCTCAACAGAGTCATATCGCATCTTTCGACACTCGCAGTGCACGAATAGACACCGCTCCATAAAGTGAGTGCTCTATACTATTGGAAGAAAAGGGTATTAATGGTTATGGGTTCCGGGCACCTTTCTGACGCAGACTGCCTGAGGAGACGAGTGCTGATGTCATGAGCGGGATGGCAATGGTTGCATCGCAGAAACACTGGACACGGGGGCAGGTGATCGCCTCTTTTCCCCAGCTGATCGCCTCTTCGAAGGTGCATCCGGAGAGCCCTCCCCAGTGGGGGGCGTCGGTGGTGAACTGGATGGCATAGGCATGGCCGCCGAGATCGCTCTTATGGATGGATGCGATCACCTGCGTCTGCTGGATAAAGTTCTTCGGAACGCCGCCACCAATATAGATGACCCCGGTCTTCTTTGCCTTCTCAACGATCCGGGTGATCTCATCTGTATCTGCGATCTGATCAATATGTACGCTTGTTCCTGCTCTCCGTGCCATAACCATGCTGATCCCAATGGATGAATCTGCGAGTGCGGGAACAAAGATCGGTATTCCTTCCCTGGCACAGGTGGCGGTCAGGGATCGCCCCTCCGGCTTGGTCTCGATGAGCCATTCTCCAAGCTGTTTGATCAGCTCGCGGCTTGAGCCCTGGAATGGGGCGATCGAATCAATGAAGTCGGCAACCTGCTGGTCGACACTTCTGAACTGCTCTTCATAGGCAAAAACATCATAGATGCGGTCAATCCCCTTCTCAAAGAGTGCTGCATCATCGACATGGTGATGGCCGCGATAGTGCCTGATACCAAGATGCTCGCAGATGTCATGGAAGATGTTTGCACCTGTTGAAACGATACCGTCAATGAAATGCCGCTCTGCAAGCGTAATAAGGCATTCCTGCATGCCTGCCGGGACCATCGCACCTGAGACGCCAAGGAGGATTGTACAGTCCGTATCGTTGATCATCTCTCTCCAGATGGTATATGCTTCACCCAGTTTTCTTCCCTGAAAACCGGTTCTGCTCATCGCTTCAAGGAGATCGGCGATCCGCTCGGTTGGTTTCACCGGAGTGGTGGGGGTCAGCTCCATGCCAGTTACATTGCTGCGGGAAGTATTAAATGCAGGGATGGAGGCGAAAAATGATCAAAAAAAGATGGTGATCAGAGTGCACTGATGATCGATCTTCGGGTGACAAGTCCGATCGGCTTTTCTTCACCAGTTACAAGGACGGTGCTGATATTCTTCTCGGTCATCAGGTCGATGATCGCTTCGACTGGTGTTCCCATTGGGACGGATATAACAGGGGTGCTCATGATATCCTGTGCAATCAGGTTCCGAATCCGGGTGTCATGGTGCTTCACCTCGACCATCTCTTTGAGCTTCACGAGGGCACGGGCGAGATCGGTCTCGGTGACAATACCAAGGACGCGTCCGTTATCATTGACGATGAACCGGGTTGCCGAGTCATCCACCATTCTCCGGTGGAGGTGGACGACCCGATCCTCGGGGGTGATCCTGGGTGCAAGCTCGATAACATCCTCAAGTGGGCAGTCCGGTTTCATGACCTTCAGCAGATCTCCCATTGTGACCATCCCGATCAGCTTATGTTCTGCATCCAGAACAACCACGATCTTATAGTTCTGAAGGAGTGGGATGAGGATATCGATCTCCTGATCCGGGTATGCGAAGGTAAAGTCCTCTTTTACCACATTTGCAACATGAATCTGGGTTGGAGGGATGGCTCCGGTCTTCTTGCTGCCGATCTTCTCGGCTATTGTCCGGCGTGATGCCGTCCCGATGACCCTGCCCTGGTGGGTAACGATGATCGGATCGATCCCTTCGCCGAGCATCCTGTCAAGCGCCTCTGTGATGAGTGCTGATTTCGCAATACTGACAGGTTTTGACATGATGTCTTTGATGGTAAGTTTCGTCGTCATTGTGCTACCTCTTTCAGTATGTCATCCCGTTTTAATATTCCTTTGATCTCACCGGCTGTTTCGGCGATGATACTGTTGATCTGGTGCCTCCGCATCAACGCAATCGCACTTGATATTGGCTCACCCGGATTGATGGTGATCACCGGACGGGACATAACATCTTCTGCAACCCCGGACAACTGCCGGACATGCCTCAGGTTTTTTGGTCCTCCGGTCTCCTCCCGTCTCAGGTGCATGATATCCTTCTCGGGGACTCCTTTCTGGTCAAAATACTCATAGAATGCAATATTGGATTCGGTGATCACTCCTGCCAGTGTCCCATCATTGTTGATCACCAGGATCTTATCATTCCTCTCCCTGATAAGATCAATGACGTGGTTAAGTGAGTGGTACCGTGAAACAGTCAGCACATCTTCCATGATGTCGCCGACTGTTGCATCGATCCGGTCTACTTCTCCTGAGGCCATGATATCGCTTTTTGTGATGATACCCTCGATAGTATCCCCATCTATGACCGGAAGACCGCTTATGTCATGGGTAAGCATCAGTCCCGCGGCTCTGCTTGCCTGAAGATCCGGCGATACCGTGATTGGATCCTTCCGCATCATCACCTCTACAGGAATCCTGTCGATCGGTCTTCTCCTCCAGATGGGATCGTGCTGCCGGAACCCGTATGCAATATCCTTCTTGGTAATAATTCCGGCAAGTTTCTCCTCATCCATCACAAGCAGCCGGGAGATCTTATGTTTCAGCATCAGGTTGCGTGCATACGCGATATTCTCCTGTGTATTGACAATGTAGACCGGGGCTGACATCATCTCTCGTACAATCATGGTGCATCACCTCGATGCGAGTGTTCTGACAAGATCAAATTCCGTGATCATCCCGATGAGTCGTGCATCTTCTGTGACCGGGAATGCTCCGATACGTTTCTGAACCATCTCCCGTGCAATATCATTGATGCTCTTTTCAGGTGTTGTTGTCTGGAGAGAACCGGTCATAATTGACCTGATTGGAAGCGCAGTCACCTCGGATACATCTCCGGATTGGATCTTCCTGAAGACCTCGCCGGATCCGACATACTTCATTATGTCGGTAGCCGTGACGATCCCAAAGAGGACATCATCCGAGACCACGGGAAGTCTTCTGAAATGATATTTATTCATCTGGCGGGCTACATCGGCAATCGAGCAGTCGGGATTGGTTACCCGCGGTGATTCTGACATCACATCCTCAACCGAGAGGAGACTCTGGCCCTGGAAGAGGGCTTTTAAGAGGTCGTGTTCGGTTACCATGCCGACAACTCCAGATTCATCATTAATGATCGGAGCGCCTCCATGCCTCTTGTTGACGATCATGTCGATTGCATCGTCAATATCATCACTCTCAGACAGCGTCATCACCTGTTCGGTCATGATAGATCTGAGGCTTTCGTTGATGGCTGAGAGGAAATTGCCCTGATGCTTCTTCTTAACCAGGTTGTACCGGTCTCCACCTCCCATGAAGTCGACAATATCCGATACCGTGATAATGCCACGGAGCTGACCGCTCCCGGCATCGGTGATCGGGAGTCTTCGGAACCCTTCCTGTGTCATCGTTGCAACGCCATCACAGATGCTCATCGTCGGAGGAACACAGACGACGTTTGTCGTAGAGATGACCATGATTCCGCCTTTTCTTTCTGCCGGGCGCGATTTGAATTCTACCGGACCCCGATTCAACTTTCCCTGCATCATAAGGTGGCGTTCACCTTTGTTCTGGCCTGTCGTATTCTCATGCATGGTGATCCCTTATGTTTTCTGTACAAAGGTTTTTCAGGACATCATGACGATCCAGAATCCCGACGACATATCCGTCATCGACAACCGGAATGCGGCTGATATCATGGGTGATAAGGAGATTGGCAGCTTCGGAGACCGTGGCATTGGGACTCGTGGTAATTACCGGTGTTGTCATGACGCGGGATATGGATGTTTTCGCACTGTTTCCCAGTGAGCGTCTGATACTGCCGTTTTCAATGAGATCACGGCGTGATATGATGCCGATCAGTTTCTGATTGGTTACAACCGGGAGGGATGCATATCCTGTCTCGACGATCCTGGAGTATACTTTCTGGATGCTCCAGTCCGATTCCGAGCAGATCACATTTGCTGTCATTGCATCGCCAACAGATCCGGTGATCTCATGGCGGGATACAAGAACTGGAAAAAGATCCCGGAAAAGAATTGCACCGATGAATGTCCCACTCTCTTTCAGGACGGCAACGCTGTCTGTACCTGCGTTCAGAATGGTTGAACCGACCTCCTCAAGGGATGTCTCCATGGCAACTGATGGCGCTTCACGGACAAATCCCGAGATCGTTACGTTCGATCTGGTATCGGTTATTTTCAGGACATCGGTGATATCGATCATCCCGGTAAGGTGTCCCTTCTCATTGGTAACATATATCTCACGATACACGTCATCACGTAAGATCTGACGTGCATGGGTGACGTACTCATCTTTATGGAGGGAATGCACCTCAATCAGCAGATCACCTGAGACTTTCATTGAATTGACTCCTCATCGCGGCATACAGGGCAGATGTTCTGGCTGTCAATATACATGAGATCATCTGACATACTTCCACACCGGTCGCATACTCCGGCATGGTAGTCGTTCATGCGGTTAATGACGATGAGATCGTTCATTATCTCGTTGATTTCATTGGCTACACTGAGAATGTCCCGTACAGTAAGAATTCCGATGACCTTGCTCTCCGCATTCACCACCGGAAGCCTTCGGACATGGTTTGTAACCATCATCCGTGCAGCATCGGCAATTGCAGCATCTGATTCGATCGTGATCAGCGGTGTGCTCATCACATCCTTTACATATACCTCGCCCGGTTTTCTGTCTTTAGCCATAATCTTGCAGTTGAAATCCTCCTCGGTAACGATGCCAATTGGCAGATTATTCTGTAGCACGATACAGCTCCCGACCTCATCACGGCACATCGCCCGTGCAGCATCAGCAGTTGTTGCATTGGCATCAATTGTAGTCGGATTGAGTTTCATCACCTCCCGTACAGGGACGCGTGTTTCGAAGTCCATGTTGTCATTCTGTCTCATTTTCTGTTCACCTCCTTTTTCTGCTCTCTTCGCTGATGACACATCTACTATGCCATGCCCATATTAAAAGATTCGTAAACCAGACCTTGCGCCGTCTTCAGAATTTAAAGGCTCTCTCTACCGGAACCGGTTTTGCAATACGTGGGTAGTATTAATAAGAATTGGGAGAAGAGTACAAGTACCATGGCAGATAAAGAAACTGCCAGTGTTCAGGGGTTGACAGATGAGTATGTTTGCTCAGGCTAAAAAAAGGTTCAGTAAGTTTTTTCAGAATATTTTTCGCAGGAAGCGCTCCAGAATAGGCATTTATGGTCCTCCAAATGCAGGAAAGACTACTTTGGCAAACCGGATCGTCCGTGACTGTTCCGGTGATGCCATCGGTCCTGTATCTGAGATTCCTCATGAAACACGACGGGCACGGCGGCGGGAGAATGTTATCATAACCGGAGCAAATGGAAATACCCTCTCACTGGATATTGTCGATACTCCGGGCGTGACAACCAAGATCGACTACCACGAGTTTCTGGAATACGGCCTTGAGCAGGACGAAGCGATCTCCCGTGCACGTGAAGCAACCGAGGGTGTCGCAGAGGCGATGCACTGGCTCAGAGAGGATATTCATGGTGTCATCTATGTAATGGATAGCACACTGGATCCCTTCATGCAGGTGAATATCATGATGGTCGGGATTATCGAGAGTCGGGATCTCCCGGTAGTGATCGTCGCAAATAAGACTGACCTCCCCGATGCAGCACCATCGCGTATCAAGAGTGCATTCCCCCAACACCCGGTCATCTCATTATCGGGACTTGAAGGGACGAATATGGAAGAGCTCTATGATATGATGACCGAACACTTCAGGTGATCTCAATGATACAGGGAGTACAAATCGAACTCATCTCCGCAGACCGGCTGACGAACCTTACAACAATGGAGAAGATCAGGACGATCCTCGACTCGGTCATGCTCGGCAACATTGTTGTTCTTGAACATGGTCTGACGCCGGATGAACAGAGCATGCTGGTTGAAGTCACTATGAGGGAGATCAGGCCCGGTGGATTTTCAGGGATAGAGATGGAGACCTATCCCGGGAAGGAAGCTGAATCCGGAGGTGTCTTTGGGCGTCTCTTCAAAGGTAAAAAACCCCGGCAGGGAAGAATGACCGTTATCGGTCCTGCCGGCCAGTTGAAGATGCTGAAGATTGAGCGTGACCGGCTTGTTGCCTGGGCATCGCTCACATCGGGAGGATAAGCAGTATCCATGCCTCACAAATGTACCCAATGCGGCCGCGAGTTTAGGGATGGCTCAACAGAGATCCTGAGGGGGTGCCCAAGCTGTGGCGGGAAGAAATTCTTCTACGTCAGCGAGAAGGTGAGGCATAAAGATGTCTTTGAAGAGAAAAGTATCGGCGAGATCGCTGAAGAGACAAACGAACCGATCCTTGAGGTCAAAACCCCTGAAAAACCACATGCGGATATGTACGATCGGGTCGAGAGTGTCCGGATTGTTGGCCCCGGAAGTTATGAGTTAAATATTGAGAAACTTGCACGAAGTGATGAGCGTGTCATTGGTGTCGGGAAGGATGGCAGCTATGTCGTTGATCTCATCTCGATGTCCAAGGCAAAAGGTAAAAAGTCGAAGATGAAGAAATAATAACTCCAATATCTATCTCATTTCTTTTTTTAATCCCAATCCATCGATAACTGTGGCGCCCCCCTCAATCTTTAAATAGTATGATGAGTTACAGATAACTGGATTTCTAACAGTACTGGCCACCTGACCGCACCATGCATTCTCTTTGTATGCCTGTTCCGGGGTGTGTCGTTTCTATCGATTGTACCATACACTGGTACAGAAAGATACCCGTCACGGAGGTGATTCTATGACAACACGCTATATCACATCAGTCTCACAGATTCCAAGGCTCTCGGCTGGGGAGAAGAAAGATATCAGGGAAGTTGAAAACTGGTTCTCGTTTAAAGCGAGTGAATACTACTTAAACCTCATCGACTGGTCCGATCCATATGATCCGATCAGAAGACTGATCATCCCGGATCCCGGTGAGATTGGGGGTGAAGACGGCGATCTTGATCCTTCAAGCGAATCAACATACACGGTAGTACCTGGTCTTCAGCATAAGTATGCACGTACCGGCCTTCTGCTCGTCTCAGACCGGTGTGCAGGTCTCTGCCGGTATTGCTTCAGGAAACGCCTCTTTGTCGAAGGTGCAGATGAGATCTCCCCTGATATAACTGCCAGGATTAACTACATCAGGAAACATCCCGAGGTGACGAATGTCCTCCTCACCGGTGGCGATCCCCTGATGCTCCCGACAAAGAAACTCCGCGAGATTATCGCAGATATCAGGACGATTGATCATGTTCATATCATCCGGATTGGGAGCAAGATGCCTGCATATAATCCGATGCGTATCTCAGAGGACCCGGAGCTCCTCGCTCTCCTGAAGGAGTACAGTCATCCCGATAAACGTATCTACCTGATGAGCCAGTTTACCCACCCGCGTGAGATCACGCCGGAGGCCGAAAAGGCAATTTCCGCTCTGATTGATGCGGGTGTCATGATCCTGAACCAGACTCCGATTCTGCGTGGAATAAATGATTCGGGCGATGTGCTGGCGAAACTCTTCCGGAAACTCACCTTCATAGGGGTATCTCCCTACTATATCTTCCAGTGTCGCCCGACTCATGGAAATCATATCTATGCCGTTCCGATCGAGGAGAGCTACCGGATATTTGAGGAGGCAAGATCCCAGGTCTCCGGTGTTGCCAAGCGTGCACGGTTTGTGATGTCGCATGCCACCGGGAAGATCGAAATTGCTGCCTGTACGAAGGATTATGTGGTGATGAAGTATCATCAGGCAGCAGATCCTGAGGAGATGGGCAAGGTTGTCGTCTGCCGGAGAAACCCCTCGGCATACTGGTTTGATGATTATGTATCGATCGTCGACGAATGCCCCCTCTCCTCAATGGATGACCCCCGCAATGATCTGGTGATCGGCGCATCCCCTGAAGCCGATCCCCTCTCAGAGTGAAGGTGCCCCCTTCCCTCCGATACTCTTAAAGTCTTACCTGTTCTATTAGTATACCGCACAGTATGTGCTGGCTGAGGTAAGTCCGACGTGCTCGATGGCACTGCCCGTTATGGGGGCTTGGGATTACGGCGAGTCAGTTAAGGCTCTTTTCGTGACTTCCAGTGAATGGCAACTGCCGGACACTCCTGCACTCTCTTGCAGGCAGCTAAACAACAAATGAGGTAAACATGGCACGAATGCATGCACGACGGAGAGGATCGTCGGGTTCTGTCCGTCCTTATAGAACGGATATTCCGGAATGGTCCAACACCGATCTCGCTGAGATCGAGAAGCTGATTGTTGGAATGAAGAAGGATGGCCTTTCTTCCTCTGTCATCGGTATGACGCTCAGGGACAAGTACGGTGTCCCCGATATCAAGCTGGTGACCGGTAAACGTATCGGGACAATCCTAAAGGAGAACGATCTCGTCTCCGAGATCCCCGAAGATCTTCGGAACCTGATGCAGAAGGCTCTTGGAATGCGGAACCATCTCTCTGAAAATAAGAAGGATCTCCACAACACGCGCCAGCTCCAGCTGACCGAGTCGAAAGTCAGAAGACTTGTCAGGTACTACATAAAGTCAGGAAAACTCCCGAAAGGGTGGACATACAAACCGGAGACCGCAGAGATTCTCCTTTCACGATAAATTATGCCTCTTTCGCCGTCAACTGAATTGCTTGCACAGCACCTGAAGTCATCAGACTTTGTGGAGATCTATGCCCATCACGATGTCGATGGGGTAGCAGCGGCATCAATTATTTGTACGGCGTTAACACGAATTCACGTTCCATTTCATCTTCATATTCGTTCAACAATCACCAGAGATATGATCCCGGATGACACACCGGTTCTCCTCTGCGATTTTGGGTCATCGCTACCTGATCTCCCTGAATCCGTGATGGTCATTGACCATCATGTCCCGTCATTTTCGGGTGAGTTCCATGTCAACCCGAGGCTCTCGGGCATCGATGGGGATCTTGAACTCTCCGCATCGGGAGCGGCATATTATGTCGCACGGGAGCTTGGTGAGAATCGTGACCTCACTGGCCTTGCAATCATGGGAGTTATCGGCGATCGGCAGGATTTCCTTGGTCAAAACCGTGAGATCCTGAATGAAGGGATCGGCAACGGGGTGATCTCGACCAGGCCGGGCTTCATGCTGGCTGGCCGAACACTCTATGATCGCCTCTTCCTTGCAACGGATCCATATCTCCCGGGAATATCCGGCAATGATACCGTTTGCAGGGAGATGGCCAGGATAGTTCAACCAGATCTACCCGCAGAAGACGATTCATTTTTCCTCTCCAGGCTCGTACTCGGAGTTGATGAGGAGGCATCTGCGACCGCGCTCCAGAGGATTGTATCGGACAGCTATCAGCTTGAACGTGAGGTGATCCCCTGGGCTCCTGCTATGGCTGCTGTTATCGACGCCTGCGGAAAGTCCGGACGGGGGGGTCTTGCCGTTTCCCTCTGTATGGGTGATCCCGCCGGACTGGAAGAGGCATGGGATATCTTCTCGGAGTTCAGGCAGAAGATTCTCATGAGTGTTGAATCGGCAGATGTCATTGATGAGGGGTGGTACCGGGTGGCCTATCAGACGGTCTCATCCGATGTTGCTGATCTGCTCTCGACCGATATCTCCCGTTCTTCCCCGGTCTTTGTCATCGCAGGAGATGATGAATTCTGCTCCGTCTCCGCCAGAACACCTCCGGGTCTTCACCTGGATCTTGACAGCATTGTCAGGACTGCAGCTGCTGCTGTTGGCGGCAGTGGCGGCGGGCACATGAAAAGGGCAGGGGCAACAATTCCTGCCGGAACAGAGACGCTCTTCCGGGAGGCGGTTATGGAGGCGATCCCGGCATGAAGATCGAGAGTGGCCGGATCCGGTCATATCATGCTTCGCCCGAGTGTGTTGCAGGGAGTCTCTCTCCCGACAATATGGACACAATGGAGATGCATATATCTCACGAATGTGTTGAGATGGTGATGTGCGATATGCCGTTGCGATCGGCAATCGCAACAGTTGATGATTATCTGATGAACCTCTCGATTGCAGATTCGCTCTGTTCTGAGAGGATAAAAAAGATGGAATGCGAAAAAAAGGCATAAATCGTAGATTATGGTAATTAGGTGATACGATGGCAAAAAAGAAGCAGATTGGACGCAGGGTCGAAGGCTGGAAGGCAAAGAGCTGGTACAAGGTCTATACCCCTGAGGTCTTTGGTAAAGTATATATCGGGGATATTGTCTCGGCGGATCCCGCAAACATGATGGGCCGCGTTATGCAGGTTTCACTTGGTGAGATTGCACAGGACTACTCCAAGCAATACATCAAGATGCAGTTTCGGATCAACAATGTCGCAGGCGATACAGCCTACACCGAGTTTATCGGCCATGAAGTGACCCGTGATTATATCCGTTCAAATGTAAAGCGGCGGACATCACGGATCGACTCCACGGTGACCCTGAAGGTACAGGGTGGCCGTGAAATCCAGGTGACACTCACCTGTTTTACGCTGAACCGGGCAAAACTCTCGCATATCCATTCAATCCGGGCAAAGATGGTTGAAGTTGTCACCCGCCTTGCTTCCGAGATGGATTATGATACCTTTGCAAAGGCAGCGGTTACTGGTGATATCTCACGCGAGATCTTTAAGGATTCGCGGACCATCTTCCCGATTCGCAGAATCGATGTGATCAAATCCGAAGCGGTCAGGACTGCAGCCGAGAAGGCTGCGGCCATCGCCGCATAATTTTTTTTGTTCCCCTAAGGGGCATACTCATAACATATTGAGGTGTATCTCTATGCAGGATGAATGCGCAGAAGATACTTCTCCTGGTACTAGACGGGATCGCAGATCGACCGTGTGATGCACTTGATGGGAAGACGCCTCTTCAGGCAGCAAAAAAGCCAGTCCTAGACCGCCTTGCAGAGGAGAGCGTCTGCGGAATCATGGATACCATCGCACCCGGTGTCCGGCCGGGATCAGATACTGCACATCTGAGCCTTCTTGGATATCCTCCCGAGCGCTATTATACGGGCCGGGGTCCCCTGGAAGCTGAAGGATGCGGGATTAGAATGGAAGCCGGGATGATCGGGTTCCGTGCCAATTTCGGAAGCCTTGATTCGAACGGAACGATCATCGACAGGAGAGCGGGACGGATTGCATCAACAGAACCACTCTGTGCCGCAATACGTGATGGGGTCGACCTCTCCTCGTTTGGCGTGGAGTTCTTTTTTGAGCCCGGTGCTGGTCACCGGGCGGCTCTTGCATTCCGTGGAGAGGGGCTTGGTGCGAATGTAACCTCCAATGATCCAAAACACGAACAGCTCCCTCCTCTTCCAATCCGCCCGATGACGGAAGCGGGATCAGATCTCCATACGGCGGAGGTGGCAAATGAGTTCCTCCGCCAGTCCCGGGAGATTCTTTCTGAACACCCTCTGAATGCACAGCGGATCGCTGATGAACTTCCTCCTGCAAATATTGTTCTGATACGGGGTGCAGGTTTAATGGGGAGGTTTGACCCCTTCCCTGAGAAATGGAAGATGACCGGGAGTGTCATATCAGCAGCTGCTCTTATCTCGGGAATCGGATCAGCGGTTGGCCTTGAGCCGGTGCATGTGCCGGGGATCACCGGATCGGCCGATTCCGATCTCAAAGCAAAAATTGCATATGCTGAAAAAGAGCTTGAGAGGAAGGATTTTGTGTTGCTGAATATCAAGGGCGCAGATGAGTTTGGCCATGATGGAAAACCTCTCCTGAAGCGGGATTTCATCGGGGTGATCGATGCTGCACTGGCACCGCTCCTTGATAGAAATGATATCATTATCGCGATATGCAGTGATCATACGACGCCCTGTTCGGTGATGGATCATGCAGGCGATCCTGTGCCGATCATCATCAGGGGCCCCGGTGTACGGGTGGATTCAGTCTCATTGTTCGATGAGATCTCCGCTGCAAGCGGGGGGCTTGGCAGGATTCAGGGTGGAGATCTTCTGCCGATACTGGTCGATCTGATCAACAGATCCGAGAAGTACGGAGCCTGAGATGCTGGCTGATATGGATGAGAATGCAGCTTTGGTTCAGGATGATACCGGAACAGAAGAAATTCAACAGGAACGACTGACGATAAAGGGTTGTATTGTTCCTGATAAAACCGAGCTGCAGGAACGGATCCTCAAGGCGCCCGGTGATGTGATCGTGGGTGATCACTCGCGAATTGAGTATGGAATATCCGGGTATGATGTCTTCATAGCAGAGTCCTGCACCCTGAAAGGGGATGTGATCGCAGAAGGCGATCTCAGGATCGGCAATTTCTGTGATGTAGACGGTAACCTCGTCTGCGATGGAGATGCTTTCATCGGCGAGGGTGTCATGATCCGTGGTAAACTTTCGGTGGCGGGAAATCTCGATATCGGTGATAACGTTATGATCGAGAAGGGATTTGATGCTCGCGGTGATATCGAGGTCAGAAACCCGATGCCGGTGATCCTCTATATCTTCCTCTATGTCCTGACAATGCTCAGAATTGATCATGAGGAAGAGATCGACAGATTCATTGAGGAGCTCTGTGAAGATGATGCTCATCCACTTATGCTCCCCTCAAAAACCGTCCTTGATGAGTCACGGCTTCAGGTGCAGACCTCAATCATGATCGGCTCAGGATGCAGGCTCCACGGTCAGATCCGGGGGGAGAAGGCAACAGTCGGATCAAATTCCACGCTCTTTGGAAGTATACGGACAACAGATTCCATTGCAGTCTCTTCCGGTTCGGAGATTCACGGGAATGTGGAAGCCCGGAATGATGTCATCATCGAAGCATATGTCCGGATACTCGGGAATGTCGAAGGGCAACGGGTGACGATGGATGAGAATGCAACCGTTGAGGGGGTTATCAAATCAGTCGGCGGTCTGACAATACAGAGGAAGAAGAGATGAATGCTGAAGAGATTTTTGAGGTTCAAAACCTGACATTTGTTGAGCCTTCTTTTGGGGATCTATCAGGGATTGATTATCTCTCCGATCTCCTTGCCCTTCCTGCACAGAACGGGTATGGCAGGCTTCTGATTGATATGGATGATGATCCCCTGGCAGTTGCCTTTTCGGCAGACGAGTCGGCATGGTGGGCATCAACCTGCCTGTACCGGCCGATGACGGGTGAGGAGATCGAACGATTTGAGCAGGTTGGGGGTGATCTCTACCAGACAGAGCGGCATCTCTGGGAACGGGCTGTCCGGAGGTCATTTGCCGAAGAGATCTGTGCTGCTGTCGATCCTGCATTTGAGGATGTCCCCCCGGATAGGGCAGAAAAACTTGAATCCCTGATTCATGAGGTATGGGGACGTGAAGGATCTGGTCCATGTATCGACTGCTGCTGTGGCTCGGGGATCGGATCGTCTATCATATCAAAGATGGGGATGGAGCCGCTTGCCTATGATAACGATGAGGCGCTCATCGCCCGGGGGCTGATTGCAGGAAGGCTGGATCCGGAAGGAACCCTCTGCATTGATGGCAGGACAGCCGATGTCTTCCTGCCTCCGGCTGAGAGGGGGCTTGGGATCATGCTCGGTGAGATTCACTCGTTTGGAACAGATCTCTGGGAAGAGCTTGTTATGGTGCTCTTTGATCTCTGTGAGGAGGCGCTGATCACTGTTGGGACCAACCGGGAGTCAGAGCTGATCAGGGAGTGGGGTGCATCGGCGGACCGGAAGATCGAAGTCTTTGAGAATGAGCGTGATCCGGTCTATGATCGATGGGTTTGTGTAGGGTGAGCTCGCTCTTCGTAATCCTTGAGCTCCTATTCCTGGAAGGGTATGGGGGTCTATCTCGCCTGAACAGATCTCATTTCTCTTAGGTGAAAAGCCTTCCCAACGTCCCCTCCTCCATTATTTTTCATCCATACGACAACCGACGTCTTTTCTGGCATATTTGGGCTTTCTGATGTGGTGATATACATATCAATAGGTTTCTTCTCCTGTGCGCCAATGGTGAAGGACGAGGGATAATAGGATACTTACACTTCCTCCGGCACTCCATCAGTCCGGGATATCCAGATTCGCGTATCTGTCTCTGAGGAGATGATAATCGGGATGATCGCCGTTAAATCAGGTTTCAAAGCAAGTATTGGTGCCCTGTGATTGCATGCGGTCGGTGGTGGGTGAGCCCACCCCCTTGTCGTGAGGATAGCCCGTAGTCCTGACATAGGATCTGCACCAGGAAATTGTTGTACATTATGTTTACTATGGAAGAGATCCTATGGGTGTTAGGTACAGGTCTTGCCTAATTTACAGGGTGATATTGAGGTGCGACAAGAAAGCTATATCATGGATTGCGGGCAAATCCGCCGTCCTATCTGTCTGGGATGATGTTCCTACCATGGCATGCGCTCCTGGTAACGGGGGTGTGTGAAGCCCATGGGACAACGTGGAGAAGAATAGAACCCTGATCTGTTCAATCTGCCAGGAAAAGAACGCCATGGAGAAGCAAACGCTGAATCATCGTGAAAGGGTCGTAATCGGCAACAGGCGAAACCAGGGTGATACCACGCCTGAACCAAAAAGGTATGGAACACGGTCATTACTGTGTCTGATGCAGGATGACAGACAGACAAAATGTTCCCGGCTCAAAGATGACTCCTACAGCGTTCACAAGTATCTCTGATATGGAACTTGGAAACCCGTATGCACTCCTCAATCGGGGTATGGAGGTCGTGAGACCAACAGAAGGTGTAGACGGAACAGGATGTCTCAAGAAGCGAATGTCTGCCTGTAATGGGCAGGATAGAGGTCATGCCTCGACCTGAAAGGGTGCTGACGTGAGACAGGTGATTCATAGCACTGAAGGAAGGTATACCAATGAAAGTATGTCATTCAACGACGCACATTTGCGAGAAGCATACTGACAGGGATCTTGCCCGGCAATGGAACTCCATCGACTGGAAGAAAATACGATCTACTGTTAATCGGCTACAGATCCGGATTGCAAAGGCAACGCAAGGAGAAAAAAAATCTACTTTGCGTTACCGCCCACTAACGGGTAAAGGAATGCGTGAGCCGCACGTGCTGGCTCTTGGAAGGGGGAGGGATGGTAACATCCCTTCCCTATTCGACATAACCCCTGCAAAAACGCTTGATCGGATCAGATCAGAGAAGGATGAATACGGGTCAGCAGGTATGAGCGGATCCTCTATCGGTACCTTACACCGGGATATGCAGATGAGATCCTGACAGAGGCAGATGCAGTCGCACTTGTCACCTCCACAGCCGATGCCCTTGCCCGTGATGCCCGGCAACGATCCGGGCGATCAATGCAGGCGTACATCCCTAAAGGGATGGAGACAAACCCGCCCGCTCTATCTTTGTCTATGATACTGATGTGGGGATGGTCGCCCATGCTACAAATATACATCTTGTTGGCGTGGGTTTCAGGGGAAAAACAGATGTTGCGGGAACGGTATTCCAGGATACTATTGTAAAAGGAGCAGCAAAAAACGGGTCCTGGTGGGAGGATTCTATCTCTATCAACCCGGCTGATGGCGATCTTTTCTGGAAGAGCACCGATTATCAGCTTGTATACGGGAGTGACGGGATGGAGTACGTGATCTGTAACGGGATCTTCAAGACGGAGTGAGAGGGGAGGTCTTACCTCCCCTTCTGCTCGTCCTCATCGGTCCTGCACTCGAGATCCGCAAGGATCATCAGGGGGTCGTCCTCTTCCCGGACAAGGCTGCGTATCCGCTTCAGCCGTTCGACTCCGATGAAGTGTTCTGCCATCACCCTGCCGAAAGGCGAGAGCTCGATGACCCCGCCTTTTCGATGGATCAGCCTGTACTTCTCCATCTCGGGGATGGCATCCTCGAGGGTTCCGACCATCCGCTCATTCATGGACTCAAGATCCTGCTCGATTCCGCGGGCAACGACAGCATTTGCCGCATACTCTTCACTGCTCTCCTCCATCCCGTAGACGGGGGCGACCTCCTCCATCACGCCCCTGAGGAGATTGATTGCCACCTCCTCCTCGGTCGCCTTCGACTCCCGTGAATAGGAGCCGCCGGGCTCGGCCAGGATCACGACACGCCCCGCATCATGGAAGTCGGGCCGGCCTGCTCTTCCGATCATCTGGTGGAACTCCTGCACTGTCAGCCACTCGATCCCCATTGCCAGGGCATCAAAGATCACCTGTGATGCGGGGAAATCAACACCTGCTGCAAGGGCGGCTGTGGTGACGACTGCGGCGAGTTTTCCTTTTGTGAATCTGGATTCGATATCTCTTCGTTCCTGTGCCGTGAGGCCGGCATGGTAGGGGGCTGCACGTGGGCCGATTGCATCGGCGATCTGGTGGCAGCGGGATCGGGCGTTGGTGAAGACGATCGTCTGCCCTTTGAATCCTTTGGAAGAGATCTTCCCAAACTCCTCGAAGATCAGCCGCTTGATCGTCGGGATCTTCGCATCCCGTTCAACGAAGAGGAGATGGCGATCCAGAGAGACCGGCCGCTCTGCATAGGTGACCAGATTCGCATTCAGTTTCTTTGCGAGGATATGAGGTGCGCCGATTGTTGCCGAGAGATAGATGAACTGTGTCTTAGGAGCGATCTGCTTCAGGCGGGCGATCATCCCGTCAAGCCGGTGACCCCGTTCCGGATCTTCGAGCATCTGGACCTCATCAATCACCACTGTCCCGATATTCCGAAGCTGCCGCCCTCTTCTCAGGATATTGTCGACCCCTTCATAGGTCCCGATGATGATATCCGATCCCGCATCCCGCCGTGCAGGAGATCGTGTCTCGGGGAGGTTCAGACGGGAGACACCGGTTGAGATGGAGACACGTGCCAGATTCTTGTACGTCTCGGAGAAGCGCTCGTACTTCTGGTTTGCCAGAGCAACCAGCGGCACCAGGAAGAGAAGACGTCCCCGCCCTTCAAGAAGGTTCTTGAGACCCGCCATCTCTCCGATAAACGTCTTCCCACTGGCTGTTGCTGCAACGATAAGCAGGTGTTTCCCATAGAGGAGTCCCGACTCAACCGCAAGCTGTTGTGCGGGCATCAGAGTAGTAACTGATACCGCATCCACAAACTCGCGGGGCAGCGGGAGCTCTTCCAGCCGTTGTGTGTCAGAAACCGGATGCGCATCGACCCTGTCAAAGAGTGTCTTCTTCATATCGAGGCTCTCCGGCTGGATGATCGCAAGGACCGCCTCGAGATCCCGGTGCTCCATCAGGAGATCTTCTATATGCGCACGGGTCTTTTTTCCGAGCTTTCTGAGATGAGACAGTTCGCGTGAGAGTTCTTTCTTTGCACAATCCGGGCAGATCAGCTCACGGCCGCACCTGATCCGTGTCTCTTTGGAGAGCTGTGTGATCCGATCCTCCAGGAGGCAGATTCTGCATATATCGACAAATGAATATGGTATCTGAAGATTTTCCAGGAACTCTTCAAAAGCAGCATCATGCTGGGTCAGGTATACGTCGCCCTGGCGGAGGGCTACAAGCAGATCCTTTGTGGGTGTCTTCTTTGGGTGGGATGTACCCGGCTTTCTGACCATAAACTCGTCGGGCCGGATCCCCCGTGTCGTTCTCGCGAGGGATACGGTGCCGACATGGCGGATTCTTCGATCATCAAAGAAGAGGATCCGATAGGTTTTCTTCCATGGGAGGATGATCGCGCTCATAGGTGCTTACTGCACCGCCAGATCGTGGATGGTATAGGAGAGTCCTGCGGTTTCAAGCCGTTTGATAAAGTCGGTGAACTCAGAATCAACAACGATGATCGCACAGTTCATACCGTGAAATGCAGCTTCGATAACACCTTCACGTGCGCCATAGAACATATCGGATCTAATCCCCGACCGTTTCAGTGCCATATATGCCTCTACCCCGACAGCACCGACGATCTCGGCCTTCTGCACGATCTTGAAGAGCCGATCCCGCTCAACGACCCGGGATCCGCCCCGTTCGATCCGGGGTACCTTGCAAACAAAGACTGAACCTTCGGTATGCTCAATGATACCGCTCAATCGTGCGACACCAACATCAGTCCCCTTCTCCGCATCATCGATGGTAATGCCTGTTGCTGACTGTTTTTCCTTCCCGGCATAGAGCCACCCCCCTTTCATGAAGACGCCGACCGAATCGCCTTTCTTCAGGTCCTCGCCCGCAATTGCAGCCCATATTGCTACCTGCTGTATGATATCCCGCCTGATATGGCGTGCATAGCTCTCGAGCTGCTCCGCACTTGAGAGCACCCATTCGATCCCCTTACGGGTGACACTGTACCGCCCGCGCCCTTCTGCGGTGATCAGCTCGTCATCTGCGAGATCGCGGATATATTCGGAGATAGCCTGCGGGGTTACCCCGAGCTTCTCGGCGATCTCCTGCTGGCGTATTGATGGCTGGTGCTCGGCTACTTCAACGAGAACCTGAAACCTGGTCGTCTCCCTTTTACTTCTGAGAAGATTTCCAAGGGGATCCTTACTTTTCTCCATCAAGGAGTATCAACCCCTGTCCCCGGACATCAAAATGTGGCAGACGCTTTGCTATGCCCTTGACATAGATCGGTTTTACACCAACTTTCCGCGCGATCTCGCTGATGGAGGTATTTCCTAAATCTACTTCGGCCTTTATATTATCGGAAATTTCCCTGAGTTTTTCGTCGTTTGATGTGGATATATAGAGCATCGAGACGAGATCTTCCATTGAACACTGGAAATTTGCCCTGAACTTCTGATAATTAACCCGGTATTCCTTCTCGGGTTTCTTTCCCGGAACTGTTCTCCATTGCTCATCGATAAGGTTTCCTTTCTTCAGCATCTTCAGGCAATGGCTGATGCATTCACCTTCATATTGCTGATATTCACCTTCATATTGCTGATTCAGTTCCTCTTCAGTAACCCATGACTTCGAGAGCAATTCATAAACCATTTTATACCCTGAGTTGTTAAACGTAACAAGCAGAGGTACTAGCTCCACCGGGTCGCTTACAATTTTCGTCTTAGGATGATCCGTCACTGCAAAACCCTATGTACTATATTGCTCTGTAATTCTATAACCTTTGTTGATAATCCATGCGGAGATCTGGCAGTATCATCGTCCGTGGGATCGTACAGGGTGTGGGGTTCCGCCCCTTTGTCTATGCAGCTGCGGCATCACTCGGCATTCGTGGAACGGTGATAAATCTCGGCAGCGAGGTTCTTATTCACGCTGAAGGAGATCGTTTTGACGAGTTCCTCGATGCGGTCCGGAGAGGGCCGCGCCTTGCAGCCATAGACGAGGTGATAGTTTCACCCCTTTCAGGTACAATTCCCGATCATTTTTCGATCCTTGATAGCAAAGCGGGCAACCTCTCCGGGATGATCCCCCCCGATGTTGCGATCTGCGAGGCCTGCATCCATGATATTAATCAGGCTGATGGTCGTTATTTTAACTACTGGGCAACATCCTGCGTAGATTGTGGCCCGCGGTACAGTATCATCCGCGCGCTTCCCTATGATCGGGAGAGAACAACAATGGATCTCTTCCCTCTCTGTCCTTCATGCGAGGAGGAGTATTGGAACCCGCGATCCAGGCGCCACCATGCCCAGACGATCGCCTGTGCCACCTGCGGCCCCTCGCTCACCCTGATGGATCCGGACGGCCGGAGCATGCCGGTTGCAGACGCGATCAAAAAAGCAGCAGAACTTCTTGATATGGGAAAGATCCTGGCGATACGGGGGATAGGGGGTTTCCATATTGCATGCATCGAATCATCAGCAGAACGGCTGAAAGCCCTCCTCGGAAGGACCGAGCAGCCACTTGCAGTGATGGCTGAAGTTGATACCATCGAGCAGGTTGCCATGCTGAATGAGACTGAGAGAGAATATCTTACCGGTCCCATCCGTCCGATTGTCATCCTTGAAAAACGCGATCACACTTCCCACCCGACGATATCAAACCTGCATACCCTCGGGATGATGCTCCCCTATACCGGTCTTCACCACCTTCTCTTCAGTCATCTGCGGTCACCGATGCTCGTGATGACGAGTGCGAATGTTCCCGGAAACCCGATGATCACAGAGATCGATCTGGTAATGTCGCGTCTTCGGGATGTGGTGGACTATTTCCTCACCCATGATCGCGAGATCCAGAACCGGTGTGATGATTCGGTTGTCCGTGACGGCCTGATCATCCGCCTCTCCCGGGGTATTGCACCGAAGAGGATCAGGATCGATCTCGGGAATAAAGCCATCCTCGCTGTCGGGCCTGAACTGAATGCCAATGCCAGCATCTACAACAATGGCTTCTGCATCACCTCCCCTCATATTGGAAATATCAGGAACCCCTCAACCGTCCGCTACCTTGAGGAGACGGTGGAGCGGCTCAGAGGCTTAACCGGTACAACGCCTGAGATCATCGCCTGTGATCTCCATCCACAGTTCCTCTCGACACGATATGCAACCGACCTTGCAGATGAGCTTGGTGCAGCACTGGTCCCGGTCCAGCATCATCGGGCACATATTGCCGCAACGACCCGCGAGCCGTGCGTCGGGATCGCAATTGACGGTGTCGGGTACGGGGATGACGGCACTGTCTGGGGAGGCGAGATCTTTGTCGGGCAGGCACCCGGTTACGCACGGGCAGGACACCTTGAGCAGGTCATGATGCCGGGTGGCGATGCTGCAACCGCACATCCCGAACGGATGCTTTATGGCATCCTCCCCAGACCTGAAGTACTGGATCTCCTTGCCTGGCGGGGGTGGAATGATATCGCCTGTTCGGCACTTGCACATCAGGTTGAAAGAAGGTTTAACACCATTCAGACAACCAGCACCGGGAGGGTACTTGATGCTGCATCTGCTCTGCTTGGTATCTGTTCTGAAAGGACCTATGATGGCGAGCCAGCGATGCGGCTTGAGGCAGTCGCTGCGTCGGGTAGAGCCGCTGAGTGGGAGCTCATCATCTCTGAAGAGAACGGTCAGCAGGTGCTTTCTACTTCCCACCTGATGGAAGAGGCCTTTTCACGCTATCTTCCCCTGAAAGTGGAGAGCCATGAGATGCAGAGGCGTGCTGTTGCGGATATTGCCGCGTCCTTCCAGTTCAATCTCGCCCGTGGTGTTGCCCGGATGGCAGTGTCTGTAGCCGAAGAGCATGGTATCGGAAAGGGTGCCCTATCGGGCGGCGTATGCTACAACCACATGATCAGATCCACCATCTGTGAAGAGCTCAGGAGAGCCGGAATCGAGCCGGTCATCAACACAGAATACCCACTCGGTGATGGTTGCATCTCATTTGGGCAGGCGATCATCGCCGGAACCAGATGAATTGCGGATGGAGGCACGGGAGTTTGAGTACCATGACCGGGAATTCGGATCCCCGCCTGGGGATCCTGATGAGATCGCCCGTGTTGAACTGAAGATCTCAACGGTCATCCAGCTCTTCAATAGCCTTGATCCCTCGCCTTTCTATGAAAAAGAACTGGATACTGATGCTGAAGAGTATATCTATGCCTCATTTGAAGGGATTCCCTTCGATCAGAAAAACATGGTTCATCATCTACCTGCCGCTTCGTAGCTCTGATGGTTTATTCTTCAACCGAAGAAAATCGCGGGCCTGCTACAGCAGTGTTCCCACTCCGGCGTACATGCACCATAATCAAAACCAGATCCTGCCTTCTTCAGTGGGGGGATTGTCTGAGTAAAAAAAAAGAATTTAGCCGAAGAGGGCTCCAAGACCAGCCATTCCGGATTCTTCTTCCTCTTCCTTCTTTGACTCTTCTTCCTCAGGCGCCTCTTCAGCAGCAGCTGCTGCTACGGGTACTGCGGCAGCTACGGCTGCAACGGGTGCTGCAGCGGCCTTGCTGATGGCATCTTCGATGTCAACGCCGTCAAGGGCGGCAATGAGCGCCTTTACACGGGATTCGTCTGTAGCGATACCTGCGGCAGAGAGAACTGCCTTGACGGATTCTTCTTCTACTGCTTTGCCAGCTGAGTGCAGTAAGAGAGCAGCGTATATGTACTCCATAATTCAGTCACCTTATTCAACTAATACTTTGATTGTGTTCATCTGTCTGTATGCCTTTGCGATGATGCCATCAATGACATCCTTCTCGTAGATAGCGGCCTCTATACCAAGGCTGCGAGCTTCACGGAATGCCTTTGCAAGGATCGTCTCCATCGTGAATGCAGTCGGATAGACTGCATTGACCGAGAGGTTGAACGCCTGCTGAACGGCAAGAACGAGCTTGTTGTAGTATTCCGTCTCGTCAATACCAAGTACATCTGGAAGATACAGCTCATCCTGGTAGAGTGCGACGAAAAGAGATAAACCGACATCCATCGGCTTTATGTCAAGCTTCGAGAGAACACCGGCTTTCTTCCGGTCAATGACCTCACCAGCCTTTACGACCGTCTTCGTCTCGCGGATCTTCACCTTGCCGCCATCGATGGTGGCCGGGATGCCCGCCTGCTGAAGTTCGCTGACGATAGGGCCTGGCTTGAAGCTTGTTGCTCCCTTTGGAACAACGATGTCCTCTGGTGCGATCTCACCAGCTTTGGCAGCCCGCTTTGTCTTCGTCTGTTCAAGGGACTTGAACAGTCTGAAGGGGTTGTCGTTTGTGAAGATCAGTGCCGAGTGTCCGGTGATATGCTCTTTGAGATCGTCATATACTCCGCCAAGATCAGAGAATGCATGCTCGATGAGCGTGTTTCTCATCACCTTGATGGTGGCTCTCTCTTTGAGGTTCCGCCGGATCTGCTGGAACTGTGATGCAGGGATACCAAAAGTATCGATGATGCCGAGTAAGGCATACTCCTGCACATTCTTCTTGACTTCTTCAACCTCATCCTGCTTCCACTGAGGCAGGTGGCGTGTGTATACTGCCATTTAGATCACCCTCACTGCCGGCCCCATGGTCGTTTTGACGAAGACTGACCTGAGGTTCTGTGAACCCTGCTCGAGATCTGCTTCAACTCTTTTCAGGACTGTGTTGATATTCTCGGCGATCTGTTCAGGTGACATCTCTGTCGTCCCGATCTTCGCAGAAAACGTTAGTTTATCCTTGGTACGGATCCTGATGGAGCCGCGCAGACGCTCTATAATAGGTCTGATGTCCTGTCCCGGGGGGATGGGCATTGGCATCTTGCCGCGTGGACCGAGCCTTGGGCCCAGCCATCGGCCTACGAGTGGCATAACAGCGGTCTCAGCAAGGAAAAAATCATAGTCGCATGCAACCTGTCTCGCTTCACGCGGGGCGCCTCCCAGGCGTTCGATCTCCTCAGGGCCGATGATGATATCGGCACCTGCCTCTTTTGCCTGGGTGGTTATGTCTCCTTTGCCCAGAACCGCGATTTTTTTGGTGCCTGGACTCTCTGGTAGAAGAATCGTCGCATCAATACGGTTTTTCGGCTGCGCCATGTCGATGTTCTTCAGGTTGATTGTGATATCCACACTCTCCCGAAACTTCCTCTCTGGCGCCTGCTCGATTGCCGTGGATACGGCCTTCTGAATCTGGGTTAACTCAACCATTAAATGATGCCTCCATAGTTCCCGACCGCAAAAATTACGATCTCCTATGGTTGTCTCTGTGTCTATGCGTTTAGCTGATCATCGAAATGGCCCGCATTGATCGCAGCAATAGCATCCTGTGCCTTCATGCCTTCGATCGTCACTCCAACGGAGCGACAGGTGCCTATGACTTCCTTGACCGCATTTCTGAGGTCATAGGAGAGCATCGACTCCTGTTTCATGCGAGCGATCCGAATGATCGCTTCAAGCGGCAGATTACCAACCGGCTGGGTATTTGGGCTTGATGCCCCCTTCCCAACACCAACCTCTTTCATGATCAATGCCGTCGTCGGCGGGATACCCACCGAGATGGTGAAGTTCTTCTTATCGTCGACCTCCACCGTGACTGGCACAGTCATTCCATTGAATTCCGATGTCTTCTGATTGATTTCATCGACAACGGCCTTCACGTTGATGCCAAGAGGGCCCAGCGCAGGGCCCAATGGCGGGCCTGCGGTCGCTCTACCGCCGGGTACCAGTACCTCGACAGTTTCTGCCATAGTATCACCATGCCGGCAACCCCTGTAATGGGGTTGTCAGCTGTGGTTCATATATGTCAACGGCAGATCTGATAAATATGATGGGAATAGTTCACTGGAAAAAGAAGGGATCGGAGGGTTATGATATTTTTCAGTCTTCGCCCTTCCGCTCGATGACCCTGACATGGTCGCCCCGGACGGTGATCGGGATTGGAACGATACTCTCATACAGCTCAACGGTGATCTCCTCCTTTCCGAGATCGATCCGTTTGACAACTGCCTTCTCTCCCTTGAAGGGCCCCGCAATCAGCTCGACGATGGTTCCCTCTTCAATACCTGAGACAACAGGTTTTGGCTCAAGGTAATGCAGGATATCTTCGAGCTTTGTCTCGCCAGGCACAAGTGATCGTGCACTGGGAATGCTCTCGAGGAGTTCCTGGATTCGGCCGCGACCTTCCGGTGACTCAAGGATCACATATCCTTTCAGCTCCTCCGGTACAATCACAGATGAGACCCTGATGTCAACATCATTCCGCTCAACAGTACGGAAGATAGAATCTGCAACCGCGCGTTCCTGCTTTGAGGTCGTCTTAATTGCGTAGTAGTGGTTTACTGCCTCAGTCATTTTCGATCAATTCTAGAAAACGAGCATGATCTCGTAGATGATAAATCCAACAAGGCCGATTACACAAATTCCAATCCCCGCAACGAGGCAGATCTTGCTGAACTCTTCACGGGTGGGTGTCCGTGCAAGTTTCAGTACACGGATATATTTCCTGAAGAGTTCCTCATTCAGATTGAGGCCTTTGAGGTCGGGTTTCCTGATTTCTGGGGTATTCATAGTGATCACTTAAGGAAATCTATATCGTATTGCTTCTGGAGCCGCTGTCCGTGAGGAACATCCGGCTTTCCATATATCTGGGGGGACTGAACGCCGGTGACGATCAACATCGTCCTCATCCGGTTCTGCATACCCGGATCAATCTGGGCACCCCAGATGATCCGTGCATCGGGATCGATCCGCTCGTATATCTCCTGAACAACGCCTTCGGCTTCCGACATAGTCATATCAGGGCCACCGACTACATTCACAAGTGCAGCAGTTGCGCCCGAGATATCAACATCAAGGAGTGGTGAACGGAGTGCTTTCTTTACCGAATCGGTTGCCTTGTCTTCCGAGTCAGATTCACCCATTCCGATCATCGCGATGCCACCCTGTTCCATGACAGATCTGACATCGGCAAAGTCAAGGTTCACAAGGCCCGGAAGCGTGATCAGCTCGGTGATCCCTTTCACGGCTTTCATCAGCACTTCATCTGCTACCTTGAATGCGGTGGAGAGCGGGAGCCGTGGAACAACTTCAAGGAGGCGGTCGTTTGGTACGACGATGACGGTATCTGCAACCTCACGGAGGTGTTCGAGGCCTGCCTCGGCATTCTCCATCCTGTTTGCACCTTCGGCGGTGAAGGGGAGTGTCACAACAGCAATCGTCAGTGCTCCTTCTTCACGTGCAGCCTTTGCTACAATTGGTGCGGATCCTGTCCCGGTACCCCCACCAAGACCTGTTGTAACGAAGACCATATGGCTTCCAGCAATAGCCTTGTGAAGATCACCCTCACTCTCCAGAGCCGCTTCTTCACCCCGGCGGGGAACCGCCCCGGCGCCAAGCCCTTTTGTCGTCTGTCTGCCGATGAGTATTCTCCGGTCAGCTCTTGTCATTGCCAGGTGCTGGGCATCGGTATTGATCGCAATCATCTTTGCCCCATGGATATTCTCTTCAAACATCCGGGTGATAGTATTCGATCCCCCTCCGCCACACCCGACGACGGTGATGATGGTGCGAAGACTCTTGAGAACATCCTCAAAGTCTTCATCATCCATGCTCCCTTCGTATTTCGAACTCGCCTGTCCTTCAACTATTGGCGGGTTTTGATATTCGGCAGGTGCCTCTTCAGCTACCTCAGCCTCTTCCACCTTCTTCCGTGATAATGCCTCTTCCACGATCGATCTCATGTTATTCTCTCCAATCCCGGGATTGTGATCTCCTGCAGGACATGGGTGGTGACCATATCGGCCGAAATCACCCTCCCCCCGACATCAACAGCCTGCCCGCTGGCAAGCCTGCCGAAGAGTGGTCCTTCTGGTACCCCGAGTTTGCGCGCTTTCTCAGGGTCAAAACGTTCTCGACTGATGATAAGGCGATCCCCCTCTACAACAGCATGAGAATGTTTCGTGATCTGTTGTACACACAGGGTTATTAAATCACTTGCTAATTGTGCCTCGCTCTCACGGCATCCGATGAAGGCAGGGAGGGCGACTGTTCCGCCTGATACGATTCTAAAAGACGGGGTGATGGTATCAAGGGCAGTGATGAACTCCTCTTTGCCACACCTGAGTGCTTCATTGAGGAGTTCTTCATTGATCCGGATCACTGATAATGCGCAGTCACGTTCCATCCCATGGTTCTTCAGAACCGGTGCCTGCGCAATCCCGGATGCAAGGGTGGTTGCCTGGCGCCAGGTCTTCCAGGGGACACTCCCCATCTCATGAAGCATGCCTTCCGTAACAAGCGGAAGCTGTAGTTCTTCGAAAAGCCTGGCGATCAGATCGAACTCCTTCGTGCTGACCGCTTTTCTATCGATATATCCGGCGACTGCTCCGGTCATCCCGATCATCCTCCTCACCCTGTCAGCAGTCATGGTCCCTGCCTCCCGGGAATGGGCGATATGGCCAAATGCTCCCCGGGTTTCTGACGCGATCACAGTCTGCCGGATGGCATAGTGGGTGCCGCCAACCCCGATCAGGGGTAGAAAATCTCCCGGTACTGCGGAGAGCACACTCCGGGCAACAGCTTCTGCCGCTTCTGTATCACGCCACTCCTTCTCAGTACTCCCAATCTCGACAAAGAACGAGGGGGTTGTCAGATCGGTCGGCCCATGGTGGGTGATCTCATACCCTGCACGATACCCATCCGGGGCATACCGTATCAGGTTCTGTAGAACCGCCTGCATCATACCGGGATCGGCTGCCGAGAGTTCATCGGGTGCACCTCCATATGCCGCCTCACTAAAATTGCCGGTCACATGAACCGTCAGCACCGGCTCGGGATTCACGCTTGAGTGCCGCGAGAGGAAGATGATCCGATCTGCCTTCACGCTCTCATCAAGATGATCTTCATGGATGAGCCTTCCATCAGTCTCATGAAAGAGATGGCCCTCCTGTAAAAGGGGCCAGGTATCTTCTTCCTCCTGTCCGATCAGATCATCCATGGCTTTTCTGATTGCCACGCCTGCGGGATCACGGCGCGAATGGATAAGGGCAGTTACCATGGTTCATATGTTTGATCCGTCCGCTAAAAGCGTTGATCCATACTATCCTGATGGTTGCATGATGACTGATCCCATTCTGTAAAAACTATATCATCAGAATGCAATGATTGGTATATGTCACACGACGCAGTAGCTGAGGCATTTGCCGCTGAAGGTATTGAAAAAGAGATCAGATGCGAACAGGCGTTTGCCATCTCGGAGAAGTACAAAATAGAAAAATTCGATATCTCCCGGTACTGCAATAAAAACGGTATCAAGATCCGTGGTTGCCAGCTGGGTTGTTTCAAATGAGCCGGTTCATCCGGGTGATCCCGGTACATGAGGCGGTATCCCGCCTTCTCTCCATCAAGCATGAACCGAGTGAAGAGTTGGTTCCTCTCGGAGAGGTGCTCTTCCGCATTTCGAATGCCGATATCATTGCACCTCATGATATGCCGGGGTTTGCACGATCAATCGTTGACGGATATGCGGTGCTCTCCTCTGACACCATCGGTGCGGGAGAGTCCCTACCCGCGATGCTCACCTGCACCGGCAGGATCGAGATGGGATCAGCTGTTCCGGGATCGATTGTGGCAGGGGAATGCAGGTATGTCCCAACCGGTGGGATGATGCCGGAAGGTGCGGATGCGGTGGTGATGATAGAGTATACCGAGACGGCCGGGGATCAGGTTCTTGTAAGCAGGCCGGCATCCTGTGGTGAGAACTATGTCGCAGCTGATGAGGATTTCAGATCAGGTGAGGTGATTCTGAAGTCAGGCCACCGGATTCTCCCGCAGGAGATGGGAGTGTTTGCAGCAGCCGGTATCCTCTCTCTCCCGGTACGGCGCATCCCGCGGATTGCGGTCATCGCAACCGGGAATGAGATCATTGCCCCTGATCAGGTGCCCCTACCCGGACAGGTGCGGGATGTGAACTCGATCGTCTGTGAATCCTTCATCCGTCAGTGCGGCTGTATCCCCATATCACTTGGGATCGTGCCCGATGAGCCTGATGAACTCACCGCTGCCATACTGGAAGCGGTTAACCAGGCCGATGCGATCTTCATCTCCGGCGGAAGCTCCAAAGATGACCGGGATGCGACCGCACGGGTGATCGCTGATCTGGGATGTATCCTTGCCCATGGTATCGCGATATCGCCCGGAAAACCGACGATCATCGGTGAGATCCGGGGTAAGCCGGTGATCGGCCTCCCCGGTCACCCCTCTTCTGCTTTTATGGTCATGCGGGCGATCTGCGCCCCTCTGCTTCAGGCAATGAGCGGCCTTACTCTCCCGGAACAGATCTGTTCTGCAACCCTTGCTGCCGGGATTCCATCTGCAAAAGGGAGAGAGGATTATATCAGGGTGAAGGTCAGGGACGGGGTGGCAACCCCGCTCTTCTCAAAGAGCGGGCTCCTGCATACACTCGTTGAAAGCGAGGGGTATGTCCGTGTGCCTGCAGAGTCAGAAGGATTTGAAACAGGCGCAGCTGTGGAGGTGATCCTGTGGTGAGCAGGTATCTCTCCCTCATCCCGCTTGAAGAGGCGATTGAACTTATCCGCAGGCACTGTCCGCCTGTTCCACAGGTGATCCGCGTGCCTCTCATTGAGAGTGTCGGGCGGGTGACGGCCGATCCGATCTATGCGGCATATTCTGTTCCCGAGGCGCACCTCTCGGCAATGGATGGGATCGCTGTCTCTTCACGGGCAACCCATGGCGCAACAGATAAGCACCCGATCATCCTTTTGGATGCTGTCCGTGTGAATACCGGCAATGTCATTCCATCAGGCTATGATGCCGTGATCATGATCGAAGATGTCGCGTTTGAGAGCGGAGGATATGCGATCAGAAAAGCAGCAGCACCATGGCAACATATCCGGCCGGTTGGTGAGGATATTGCCCAGTCCGAGATGGTTCTTCCCCGTGGCCACAGGGTCCAGTCCCATGATATCGGGGCACTTGCCGCATACGGGATCACCGATGTTGCTGTTCTCTCCCTCTCTGCCGGGCTTATCCCGACCGGAAGCGAACTGGTGGCTCATGGCACACGCCCAAAACCCGGCCAGGTTGTCGAGAGCAACTGCCAGATGGCAGCAGCACATCTCCGATCACTTGGGGTTCGTGCAGAGATCACTCCCCTGGTTCCAGATGAACCCGACCGGATACGGGAGGCGCTTGATGCCGCAGTATCTGCTCATGATATGGTGATCATCTCGGCAGGTTCGTCAAAGGGTACCAAAGATTATACCGCGCAGGTGGTTGGTGAGCTTGGTGAGGTGCTGGTTCATGGGGTTGGTATCAAACCGGGAAAACCGGTGATCATCGGGGTGATCAGGAGTAAGCCGGTGATCGGCCTCCCTGGCTACCCCCTTTCCGCCCTGACGGTGATCCGTGAGATCATCACGCCGGTGATCAGAAATGCAGGGATCCCTGTTCCATCACGTGAGGTGATCGAGGCGGAACTGACCCGGACACTTGCATCGGATATCGGGACCGACGAGTTCGTCCTGATGACGACGGGTCATGTGGCAGGACGGCTGATAACAACTCCTCTCTCACGCGGTGCAGGTGTCCAGATGAGTGCGGTTCGTTCAAACGGTGTTCTCCGGATACCTGCGGATACAGAAGGCTTTGAATCAGGCGGACAGGTTCCTATATCCCTGAGTGTGCCAAAAGAGGAGGTTGAAGCGGGCCTTATTCTTGCCGGAAGCCATGATCCGATCCTTGACCGGATGGCCGATCTCCTTGCTCCGCTCCCGGTCCACTCTGCACATATCGGGAGTATGGGGGGGATTCTGGCGTTAAAGAAACGTCACTGCCATTGTGCGCCGATGCATCTTCTTGCACCCGATGGCACCTATAATGTCCGGTACCTGGAACGGTACCTTGCAGGAGAGGAGGTGACCCTCGTCTGTGTTGCAGAACGTGAACAGGGTATCGTCTCACGGGATGGGATCACCTTTGAGGAGCTGGATTCAGTCTCGTTTGTGAACCGGCAGAAAGGATCAGGTACCCGGATGCTCCTTGACCATCTCCTGAAAGAGCGCAGAATCGATCCATCCACGATCTCAGGCTATGATCGGGAGATGACGACCCATCTTGCGGTTGCCCTTGCTGTTGCAAGCGGAGAGGCGGATGCTGGTCTCTGTGTTGCTTCTGCCGCAGGGATTGTGGGATTGCCTTTTGTTCCTGTCGGAACCGAGCGGTATGAGATCGGGATCATGACCGATGACCTTGATGATCCCCGTATCAGATCCCTCCTTGAGTTGATCGAATCTGATGCGTTCAGAACAATCCTGAACGAATCAGATGGTTACAGGACCGATGCCACCGGTATCCGGCAGACCCTCTCCCTCTAACCCATATCTTTTAGTTCAAGCACCGTCAGGATATCTGTCCGGGTAACGATTCCAACGATTCTTCCCTCTTCAACGACAGGGATCCTGCCGATATTCTGCATTGTCATAATCCTGAGCGCCTCAGTCACCGATGCGGATGGCGGGATTGTGATGATCGGCTGCCTGCTCATCACATCACGGACCTGCATCGCCTCGCGGTCGATCTCGCTGGTCCTGTGGATATCCGCAAGGGTGATGATCCCAATCAGGTCTCCCCGGTCAACAACAGGGAATCCCAGGTGCTTTGTGGTGTACATCAGCCGTATCACTTCGGTGAGCGGGTGGGTCATCTCGACACTCATCACCTCTTTTGACATGATCTCGCCGACGGTTACATCCTGGAGGAGGAAGTTTGTCGTGACCATCGACGATTCCTGGCCTGCGCCGACGTAGATGAAGAATGCGATGATGATCAGGATGAAGCTGAAGGTGAAGACCCCGATGATCCCAAAGAGTATGGCAAAGCCCTTCCCGATATCCGATGCTATCCGTGTTGCACGATGAAGCGGCATCCGCTTTGCAAGCCAGGCACGAAGCACCCGTCCGCCATCCATCGGGAATGCCGGGAGGAGATTGAAGGCAAAGAGCAGGATATTCAGGATCGCCAGGTACCCGAATCCATAGATGAATACGCCTGCAACAGCCGGGGCGTCAACGACCAGATCAACTACATAGACGAGTATCCAGCTGAGGATCCCAAGCCCGAGACTGGTGAGGGGGCCTGCAATCGCCATCGGGAGCTCCACTTTTGGGTCCGGGAGCATCTCTTCCATCGATGCGACACCACCGAAGATGATCAGCGTTATTGCATTGATCTGTATGCCGTGGGCACGGGCAATAAGCGAATGGGCAAGTTCGTGGATGAATACACAGAAGAAGAGGGTAAACGCCACGATCGTGCCGAGAATATAGGGTACAACACCGCTTTCAATGATGGTTCTGTCGATGGGTATGACAAAGATACCCTCAATAAAATCGACCGTCAGGTTGATCTGGCTGCCGATGATCCATGCAAAGAGCGGTATCACCAGTAAAAAAGTGATATGAAGGCGGACAGGGATGTCAAAAATCCGTCCTATCTCCAGCGATCCATTCATGCAAGGGAGTATCTTTTTTAAGTATTTAGTATATATCATGAACAGATTGATATGAAGTGGCAGATCTCAGATCTCTTTGGAATGAGCGTATACACTGACAGGGCTGTGTTCATCGGTAATGTCGCTGATGTTGTTATTGATATAGATAACAAAAAGATGGCATCGCTTGCCCTGACAAACATTAATCCGGATATTATTGACTTAAAGTCGTTCAAGGGCCTGAAAGTCCCCTATCGCCTGATTAAGGAGGTTTCTGACATAGTACTTATCCGGCACATACCTGGTGCCTTCAATACGTCAGCCGAACGCGAACAGGACGAATGAAACGAAGGGAGATCTATTCGGAAATCCGGACAATAGCGCCCTTTTTCATCAGAATTGACGGGAGAGCCTTTCGCTCCGTTGCCGGGGTGATCGGTCTTGAAAAGCCGTTTGATGGGCGTTTTTCCTCTGCTATGGAGGCGGTATCATCCCTTCTCCTCAGGGAGAGCGGCCTCTCCCCGGAGTTTGCCTATACCTTCTCCGATGAGATCAATCTCTTCTTCACAAAGCTCCCTTTTTATGGCCGTGTTGAAAAACTGGACTCTGTTGCAGCTTCTTACACAGCAAGCGCCCTTACACGGGAACTCTCTCTTCCGTTCCCGATATCATTTGATGCCAGGGTTATACCGGTTGATCGTGAAACTGCGGTGGAATACCTGATCTGGAGGCAGAAAGAGGCATGGAGAAACCATAACAACGCCTACTGCCAGTGGGCGCTTGCAGAAGATGGTCATCCGGCTTCACGGGTGCAGGAACTGCTCCATGGGATGAATACTGCTGCCATGCATGAGTTGATGCATTCGCGCGGGATCAACCTGGCAGAGACGCCCGGATGGCAGAGGCGCGGACTGGTTGTGTACCGGTCCTCTGAAGAAATGCCCGGCTATAATCCAAAAGATGATGAAGCAGTGGTGACGCAGAGGATCCGGATCGTCTCTGATAGGAATCCTCCGCTCTTCCAAGCCCAGGAGGGGAGAGTGTATCTCTCCTCTCTCCTCTCAGGGGCCAAGCAGGGTAATTGATACGCTGAGCCCCTCGATATCCCAGTCTGATGAGAAACCCCTCTCTTCAGCCTTCTCTTTCGTAAACATAAGTGATGATGCACGGATCTCTCCTGCAATCCAGTCTTTTGAATGCTCGAGCAGTGATCGGATCCGATCATCTCCGATGGCAATGGCCGCCTGGATCTGATCATCAACCGAGAGATCCATCTGTTTGCGCATCTCCTGGACACGCCGGATCACTTCACGTGCATAACCTTCTGCCTCAAGTTCATCGGTGAGGGAGACGTCGACATAGATGGTTGCATCGGGCATTGCTGCTGAATAGACATTTTCGGGGAGTTTCTCACTGAAGGAGACATGGTCTGCCGTGATGACGATCTCCTGGTCCCCGGCGGTGATGGTTGCAGATCCCACCTCATTGATCTGCTGTCGGAGCGCGGTTCCGTCCGCCTCCTCGATCATACGTTTGACCAGTACCCCGGTCTTTCCAAACTCCGGTCCGATCTTCTTCATCTGCGGCTCTGCCGTCCAGAGGACACGTTTCCAGGTGCCTGATACAACATGGACACTCCTGCTGTTGGCACGTGCCTTGCAGAGGGGGAGGAGGGATTCGACTGCATCTTTGACAAGCGGACTCTCTGTTGCAACCACGACCTCGCCGACCGGCCAGCGGAGTTTCCTCTTTCCTGTCTGCCGTGCATTTGCCACCGCATCGTCAAAGGACCGGACCACCTGCATCGCATCCTCGATAGCGGTGTTGATCAGGCTCGAATCTGTCTCTGCCCAGTCGAGCATATGTACGCTGGCTGCATCTCCTGAGAGTCTCAGGTTCCGGTAGATCTCTTCGGTGAGGTGGGGGATGAACGGGGATGCAAGGGATATGAGCCTCCTCATCACGAAATAGATCGTCTCATATGCCTCCTGCTTGCTGGTCGAATCCTCTTCAAGCCACATCCTCGGCCTGACAAGCTGGACATACCAGCGGGAGAGGTCATCTAAGATGAATGAGATGAGTTTCCGGGTGACCCTGTGGATCTGGTATTCATCCATTGCCCCGCTGATCTCCCTGGTCAGAGACTGAATTCTTGAGATGAGCCACCGATCCTCAAATGCTCCGTCAGAAGCGATGCGGCTGATTGCTGATGGATCATAGGCGCCTGCGGTATCTGCTCCCGGCTGGAAATTATCAAGCCGCATATAGGGGATTGGGAACCGGTAGACGTTCCAGAGGATATTGAGTGCACGGTGAACCGTCTTTACACCCTCCCAGTTGAATTTCAGGTCATCCCAGGGTGCGCTTGCCGAAAGGATGTACAGCCTCAGGACATCAACCCCGAACTTCTCAATAACCTCCTCGGGGGTGACAACGTTTCCAAAGCTCTTCGACATCTTCTTCCCCTGTGCATCCAGGGCAAACCCGTGCATCAGCACCTGTTTATATGGCGCCTGTCCAAAGGCGATTGTGGAGAGGCCAAGCTGTGAATAGAACCATCCCCGTGTCTGGTCCTGGCCTTCAGTGATGAAGTCGGCCGGCCAGAAGTTTTTGAATGCCTCCTCTTCACCCGGATAACTGAGTGTTGCCCATGAGGCGACCCCGGAATCGAACCAGACATCAAAGATATCCTCGACACGGTGCATGGTGCCGCCGCAGGTGCAGGGGATGGTAATCTCATCGACCAGAGGACGGTGCGGATCGGCGATTGTTCTGCCGGAGAGCTCTTCAAGCTCGGAGAACCTGCCGATCACCCGATAGGTATCGCATGATGGACAGACCCAGACCGGGATCGGGATGCCCCAGTACCGCTGCCGGGAGATGCACCAGTCGCGCGCACCTTCGATCCAGTCATGGAATCGTGCGCTCCCTGCCCAGTCCGGGAACCAGGTCACTTCGTCCTGTATGGACGCGAGCATCTTCTCTTTGGCATCACTTGCCTTGATGAACCACTGAGAGGTGGCACGGAAGATATTGGGGGTTTTACAGCGCCAGCAGTGGCCGTACCGGTGGGTGAGTTTCTTCTCGGCAAGGAGTGCCGAACCGAGTGCATCGATGATGTGTCTGTTCGTTTCCGTATCTTTAACATAGAGTCCGGCAAATTCGCCGGCTTCCTCTGTGAACCGTCCGGTACCGTCAACAGGGCAGACGATCTGAAGTTTCTCCTTCATACCAAGGACATAGTCGTCCCAGCCATGTCCGGGGGCGATATGCACCATCCCGGTATTTTCCATGGCAACAAAGTCCGCAGCAACGACACGGTGGGCAATCCGGGCCTGCATCGGGACAGAAGAGACAAGAGGGGATGTATATTCGGTGCCAATAAGCTCTGCACCCTTTTTGACACCGAGGATCTCATAGTCCTGGTACCGTCCGGCTTTCAGAACGCTCTCAACAAGATCGTCTGCAATCCAGAGGATCTCGGTTACGCCTTCCCGGACTGCTCTCACACGTGCATACGTGAAGTCGGCAGCAACAGCAACAGCAACGTTAGCGGGGAGTGTCCAGGGTGTTGTCGTCCAGATGACGAGGTATTCGTCTTCTGATCCGCTAAGCGGGAATTTGACAAAGATTGACGGATCGGTGACGTCCTGATATTCGACCTCGGCATCGGCGATGGCGGTCTCACATCGTGGGCACCAGTTGACGACGCGGTACCCCCGTTCGAGCATGCCTTCCTCCTCGACTCGCCTGAGTGTAAACCATGCGGCTTCGATATAGTCATTTGAGATCGTCTGGTATGGGTTCTCAAAGTCAAGCCAGACACCGAGATCTGAGAACTGTCTGCTCATGATCTCTTTATGGGTGATGGCAAATGTCCGGCATCTCTCGACAAACTGTGCAATTCCGAATGTCTCGATATCCTTCTTTGAGGTAAACCCGAGTTCGTTCTCAACCCTGACTTCGATTGGAAGTCCATGCATATCGTACCCCGCCCGATCGATCACATGGCGGCCATGCATCCGGTGATACCGGAGGATGGCATCTTTTAAGATCTTGTTCCATGCCGTTCCGAGATGGATGTACCCGGTGGTATATGGCGGTCCGTCAACGAAGAAGAATGGTTTTCCATTTTTCCTGAGTTCCTGTACATTCTTGTAGATATCTTCAGCATGCCAGAATGCACGTACCTCCTCCTCCACCTCTTGTGGTGTATAACTGCTGGTGACTTCTTCCACCTGGATCCCTCGTTCTCCTGTATTCCTATATGTACGGTGGAAACAGACAAAGGGTTTTCCACCAAAAACCAGATCGAAAGATATTTTTCCATCTCCGTAGGCGTTGTAGTATCTCGGGGTAATGGTTGATGGCGTGTCTGGTACGCACATATATTAAAGGGGATTACCCGCATATCTGCCGGATTGAAAGGGAGCTTTTCGGAGATTACGGTTATTCTCCCATCTTTCTTCGCCAGGCAGGCGAACTCTTCAGGGAGACATTTTATGTCGCTGCCCATGGAGACGATGCAATCGGCTATATCATCGGTGCGCAGGAGGCAGATGATCAAAAAGAGGCATGGATCCTGAGGATTGGCGTTGCAGCCGAATGGCAGGGGCAGGGTGTCGGGGCCGATCTACTTGATCCTCTTCTTGAATCCTTCAGAAAGAGGGGGGCAAAACGCGTCAGGATTGCACTCTCAAAACGGCATACTCCTGTGACGGTACTGCTCCAGTCAAAGAAATTTGAGATCCTCTCCTATGAGCCAGCATATTACTATCCTGATATCGACCGGATGATCATGGCGCTTCTGCTCTGATCTCTCTTCTGTTTATCAGGAACGTGTAGATCTCCATCACCAGGAAGACGCCTGAAGGGAGGGCGATGACCGCGATCCACTCATGGAGTGAGTTCACCTTTCGATCAGGAGAAGGTGATCAGGTGGTCGATCCTGGTTCCGCCGGTCGCCTTCTCCCATTCCTTCTGATCATTAAACGGTCGTTTTGCAAGGATGGTGGCAAAGGTCTTCTTCCCGATATCGGGAAGTACTTTCAGAGCAGATGCCGGGATCTGGTTGATAGGAATTGGATGGGGGAGGGCGGTGAGTGAACGACTCCCGTATCCTACAACGGCTGTATCGATGAGGCTTCGTCCCTCCAGTTCAAGGGGGAGGCCGATGAGGATCGGGTATGTCCCCATCTGGCGGGCAAATGAGGTTCTTCCTGAGATCTCAACGATCGCATCTTTCAGAATAGTACCGATAGGAAAGACACGGGCAAGCATAACGGGATCGAAATGTTTCCGGGTCCACTCCTTGAAAGACCGGAACTGGCTGTGATGGTGATCAAGGGTATTCTCGTCATATGCCCGTGTCCCTTCAAACGGCATCAGCTGCCGGATATTGACCCGGCGGACAAGAAGTCCTGAGCTGATAAGGTCTTCGAGGAAGGACTGGTTCAGCCGGTAGGTCTCTTTGGTCTCATGGAATAGTCCGCAGACGAAGTTTATGCCCGGAAGGAGGTGGGGGACACCATTATTGTCCCGCATTCCTCCTACTTCGTTGACGATTCTGATCGCATCCATCATCTGATCCGGTGTTGCCTTGAGGTTGTTTGCATCAATCACTTCAGGATCTGCGGTCTCCATCCCGAATGCGGCGATATCCCCGGGTGTGTGGAGCTCGACTATTGCTGCGAGCGCCTCGCGGGCGGCATCCTCATGCCGGGCGATCGTTCCGGGATTTATGTTATCAATATGAAGGGTTGCGAGATCCGGGGCAGCCCGACGGATTGCCATGAAGAGATCCCGGATCTTGTCAGCATCGGGGTGTGGAAACCCGCCGCCACTACTTCCATATGCCAGCAGATCGGGCTGCCGTCCGATCCGGAAATGGCGTACGCCAGCTGCGGCAAGAGCGGCAACCTCCTCTTCAATCAGGGCAACCGGCCTGTACCGGGGGATGCCATAGAAGGGTTCTGTGCAGAAGGAACATCCGCCAGTATCAGCGCGTGAGCAGCCTTTCGCTGTCTCAAGTTCGAGCATGACATATGGAAAGAGCGGGTGCTCCCTGACAATCCCTGCTCCAAGGACACTCCACCGTCCGCTCTCTGCATAGTCCTCCACGCCATGGGGCTCTTCACCCGAGAGGAAGCGGTTTACGGCTGTTGCAGGATCACCGGTGAGCAATGCGGTATAGCCAGGCATTGGCTCTTTCATCGCCTTTTTTCCACCGCCGGAAGAGATGCCGTAATTGATCGGTCCCCCGAGGAGAAGCCTGCTCCCCTCAAAAAGAGATCCTATCTGCTGCAGTTCAGTCAGGGTTGCAGGTGTTCCGGCAAGGTATTTGCCGGGAACGGTCTGGCCAGCGATAACGACAACAAGAGGGATCGATCTGAGTGCCTGGAGCTCATGTGGTGCTGATCTGATCTGATCAATTGTGGTATAACGCACCCGATACCCCGCTTCGGTGAGAACGCCTGCTGTTGTCCGGATATAGGGTGAGATGTATGGCGGGACGCCGAGGCAGGCGGGCTCGTCCACATACCCGTCAATAATAAGAGCGTCAGAGGTCATGGCCGATCATGCCGAGGAGCCGGCGTGCCCAGAAAAGTTTTCCCTTCTTCATCGGATCGACTGCGGTGTCGGAGAGGTCAAAACCGATGAAGTTCAGGCGTGCTGCCCCGAGCGCGTCTGCTGTGAAGGCGGCGCGGTCGCCATCGGTGAAGCCGCCGAAGTTATGGATATTGTTGCGTGGGGCGGCCTGCGTGGTTCCGATCAGTTTTCCCGGAAACCGTGGAACCCATCTACGGAGGAGCGGCATGTTGTCGCCATGGGCATGGACCGCAATAATCGTCTTCCCTTCATTCATGGTGATGAAGGGATCGTCCGCCCCATCCAGATCGGTGAAGATCGCATCCGGGATAATACCTGCATTATACAGGATGAGCGCTGCGGCATCTGCTGCGATGACTACACCCTCTATCCTGTCGGTTTCTGATGCAAGGCAGGGGGCATTGCCACAGATGGTGACATTTTTTCCTGAAATGAGGGTTGTAAGTGCTCCTATATCATCCCGGGGGAGGATCTCAGCAAGGAGGGTAGCTGCTTCTTCATCAGCGGCGCGATCAAATCCAAAATAGTCAAGGATCTCAGTATAATGAGGTTCCCAGTCTTCAAACCTCATTCTTATCCCCGTTATCATCGATACCGACGATCTTGGTGAAGATGTTTAAGATCGGGTCAATGATCATGTCAAGGAGTTCTTCCTTGTCACGGACAAGTGAGAAGTAGTTGAGGGGGATGCTCGCAGCAGCCATTGTTCCGTGCCCCCCTGCATCCCCGAATTCACCGAATGCCTCTTTGAGAACATTTCCAATATGCACCCGGATATCCTTGTTCCGGGCGGATATGGTGATCTGCTGGTCGGTGATGCCGTAGACGAGGGCGGTTGTTACGCCCTCGAGATTGACGAGCATATCAGCTGCCTGGGGGATGGCATCACGGTTCCGGAGATAGCCGACATTTGCAAAGAGGAATCCATTCTTTATTTTGCGGCTTGTGATCGCGTTCCCCATTATATCAATCGTCTCCTGAGAGTACGACGGGGACATGATCTTCTCAAGGAGATCGGCATCTGAGAGGGGGAGGAGGTATGCGGCATTATAGAGATCATTGGAGGTGACACCACGCCGGAACTCGCGGGTATCTGCCCGTATGCCATAGTAAAGTGCGGTTGCAATCTTCGTATCCACATTGATGTCAAGCTCCTGTAGGTACTGGGCAAAGATACTGGCAGTAGCGCCGCTTTCGGGGCGGATATCTATGAAATTTGGTTTGTTCTTCAGTTCGATGCCATCTGAGCTGTGGTGGTCGATGATGATATCGACTGCCAGGTTTGGATTGAGATCATTGTTGACTCCGGGTGCTCCGCAATCAACAAGGGCGAGATGGGTGCACTCTTTCAGCTTCTCGGGTGTGATCCGTTCCATCTGAATCTCAAGGAGATTGACAAATGCGCGATTCTCCTGGTGTCCGACATTTCCATCGAAGAGGATGACACATTTCAGCTCGCCTTTGGTTGCGTCCTGGGCGATGGCACAGAGTGCCATGGCGCTTGATATTGCATCCGGATCGGGGTTTCGGTGTGTGATGATGCCGATTGTTCCGGTCATTCCTTCAAGAAGAGAGTAGAGCTGTTGTGCGCTCCGTGCCGCAACCAGCCGCTTCATGTGGTTGACAGCTGATTTTGCGACCACCTGCTGGGGATAGAGGACGACATCGGCCCCCTCCTCAACGAGCTTGTCAACAGAGAAGAGATCCACTGCACGCGCTATACAGAATGCCTGCGGATGGCACTTCTTTGCCAGTTTGACCGCGGCCAGATTTGCCTCCTTATTGCTTGAGAGAACGAAGATGATCTCAGGGATGGGGAGATCACGGAAAAGCTCTGGATCCGCTATGTCATGGGCTATTGCCTGGTACTTATGGTCTTTTAAGTCCTCGACCCGCTTCTCATCAGAGTCGACAACAACGATATTATCGGTTTCTTTGAGGAGTTCCTCTATGACATTGTAGCCGATGCTCCCGCACCCAAATACCATATACCGGACTACTGGTTTTGGGTCACTTCTACTACCATCAGCCATACCGTACTTTGGTACTTCCAATATTATAATGGTGATTGGAGGGGGGGATCAGGGGTATTTTCAGAAGGCATAAATAGTCCTGATTATAACTATTTTAGGTCAAATAGCTGGGCCTGTGGCTTAGTCAGGAATAGCGACGGACTCTTAATCCGTCGGTCAGGGGTTCAAATCCCTTCAGGCCCGTTTTTCTCCTTTTACCGCTCCTGATTTCCAGTTTCAAATATAAAGAAATGAAATCCATCTCATCACACTGCCATCAGCATCTCTTCAAGGCTCGGGTACCGTGATTCGATCCGCTCGACACTCCCTCCTGCTGCATCGATCTGCGATGTAATCCGGTTGAGCTGATCGATATCCTTTGCAGTCGATACATACCCACCGTCGTCGGGGGAGAAGAGAAGGTGTTCCCCAAGGGATGAGGCATCAGCAATCCTGAAATGGATGAAGTAGGTCAGGGAGCCGAACTCCTCCCTCAGTTCATCCATCGTGCCAAACGCAACCCTCTCCCCTTCAGAGAGGATTAACACATGATCAGATATCTCTTCCACCTGGAAGAGGTTATGGGCAGAGATGATGATCATCTTCCCATCATCACGCAGTTTTCGCAAAAAACCGGTGATGAATCGCGATGTCATCGGATCGAGACCGGACGTTGCCTCGTCATAGACGAGTATCGTCGGGTCATGGAGGAGCGAGCGTGCAATGGCAACTTTGCGCCGCATCCCTTTAGAGAGCTCCCCGAGCTTTTTGCCTTCGTCAGCAAGTTTCAGTGAGAAGAGAAGCTCTTCAGATCGGCTTTTAATCTCCTTCCGGGGCATCCCATAGATCTCCCCGAAGAATGAGAGGTACGATGAGATTGTCATGGTATCGTACAGCCGCGACTCTTCAGGCAGGTACCCGAGCCGCTCTTTCAGCGCATTTGGATCGGCAATGACATCGATGCCATCGATCTCAAGGGTACCTGATGTGGGGGTGAGCAGTCCTGCACAGATCTTTAAGAACGTGGTCTTCCCTGCCCCGTTATGCCCGATGATCCCAAAAATACCATTATCTTCAATATCGACGTCAAGTCCTTGTAGTGCAACAAATGAATCAAACTCTTTTCGAACATCCCGGGCATGGATCATACTGAAACGGTTCAGCGTTTTGATATAATAAGGGTGCCGGAGGGGGACCATTCTTATGAGCTACCTGTTCTCTCCCTCTCAATCCCGGACTGGTTCCGGGCATACTTCCCCCTATCCCCGATACCGACTATTTTATAGAAGAAATATCTTATGTAGGCGTGCATGAGCGTGGGGTATCTCCGGCAGATCCATGTTGTGGCGCGATGGGAGCTTCTGCGCACCCTCTCGACAATGGGGCGTGGTGTACTGCCTGTTGCGGTCATCCTCTTCATCCTCCTTGTTGCCGCATCCGGACTGACAGCACAGAGTGGTCTCCATATTCAGGATGGCATCTATCGTCTCGGTACAGACAATGTGCCTGCCGGTGAGGTGATCGCCGATGATGCCAGGTTCATGGTCTTCATCGATTCACCTGAATCTCTTCTGAATACCTGGGATTCATATGATCTCGTCATCCTGGGCAGTGAGGTTTATGTCCGGGATACCGAGAAAGGGCATGCTGCCCTCACCTCGCTCGAACAGGTCTTTGAAAGATATTCTGCATTTATGAATGTGCAGGAGCCTGATCTCTATGCCGCATATCCACTCTGGATCAACCGTATATATGAGAGGAGTACCATCGACTTCTCCGCAACCCAGAGCGGCCAGCGTGTCTCTTTAGTCCCGCAGAGAGATGCTCCCATGCCAAGGGGGGATGTTGTTCCCGTTACAGCACCTGAAGTATCTGTTCCCTATGAAGCCGATCAACTGAGAACCGAGATCAGCCGAACTGCGGCACAGGATGATACCATCAGCCGGTATTCACAGGTGATCGGCCAGGAATCGGGTTCCGGATCATTCAGGACACCCAGCCAGCTCGCACCCCCGCTCCCCTTTGACTCGATCATCCTGATCTTCATCTTCATCTTCCCCCTCTACTTCACCTCGCAGTTCTTCATGATGAGCATCATGAATGAGCGGATCGAACGGCGGGGAGAGATCCTCCTTTCAGCACCATACCACCCCTCTGCCATCATCATCGGAAAGGCCCTCCCCTATTTTGTGATGATGATTGCAATCTCATTCATTCTCATCTTCATCAGTTCTCTCCCTGTAAACACCATCCTGCCGCTGATCCCGGTGATCTTCTTCTTCCTCGCAAGCGCACTTGTCATCGGGATGCTCGCACGCAGTTTTAAGGAGCTCTCCTTCCTCTCGATCTTCTTCTCAACGATCGCCACTTCATACCTCTTCTTCCCAAGCATCTTCGCCAATGTCCATGTCGTCTCCCTCATTTCACCGCTTACCCTGATCGTCCTTGAGATCCAGGGAGACTCATTTACCCTGATGGATTATCTCTATTCAACGAGCCTCTTCTACCTCACAAGCATCATTCTGTTCTATGCCGGCTCTGTGAACTTCACTGAAGAACGGCTCTTTTCGCTCCACCGCCTGATCCCACGGACGATCGAGTTCATCTCTGCGGGAATATCAAAGACATACCCGATCCTCTCCGTCTTTCTCCTCGGAGGACTCGTCATTCCGTTCGTCTTTATGGTGCAGCTGATGGGGCTTGTCCTCTTCTTCAACCTCCCGATGCCGCTCTCTATCCTCCTCCTGATCGGATATGCGGCGGTGACAGAAGAGGTGGCAAAGTCGATTGGAATCTATGCACTGGCAAAAATCCTCCCCGGCGGCCTCACCTGGCGCCTTGTCATATTCGGCTCTGCCGGAACTGCGCTCGGTTTTCTTGCCGGAGAGAAGCTCCTCCTCTTTGCAACAATTGCACAGGTGACAGAATCGATCTTTGGGAGTGTTATGTTCCTCTCCCTCCAGCTCCTCTGGATGCCATTCCTCCTCCATGCAGGCTGTCTTGCAGTTGTCGCAGTCGCCCTGAAGGCCGGGGGATTCCGCTGGTATATTCCCGGTATTATCCTTGCTACACTCATCCATGTCATCTATAATCTCACCGTCATTGGGGTGATCCCACTATGAAGAGCCGGAATGTCCTGATAGTAACAAAGAAAGAACTCGGTGGAATCTATGCCGAGAAGACGATCGTCTTTGCGATACTTCTCCAGCTCTTCATCGCGCTCTTCTCGTCCTTCCTGATGGTCGGGCTGACGACGATGTACGATCCTGATGCTCTTGCAGGATACCAGGGTGTCGAATATGGGATCGGGTATGTTGGGTCAGAAGGCGTTCTCTATTCAATCATCGAGGAGAGGCAGGATCTCAGACCATACAGAATGGATCTGGATCCTGCCATCACCTTGCTGAAGGAACGGCAGCTTTCAGCAGTTGTCTGGGTTCCGGATACCCCTCCTGACGCAGAGGGGCCGGTTCTTGTGACCCTCTATATGCTCCAGAATGATATCCAGTCGGCAGTTGTCGAGGTGAAGATGAAAGAAGTGTTTCTTGTCTATGAAGAGGAGCTCAGGGGCGAGAGATCTGATCGCCTCACCCTGGATCCAATCCCGTTGAACATCCCTGATACGGGAGGGAGATCCACCTACTTTGAATTCGTCTTCGGACTCTTAATCCCGCTCCTTGTCTTCATGCCGGCAATCATCTCCGGGGCACTCATCATTGATCTGATCACGGAAGAGTACCAGGCAGGAACGCTTGAGACACTCCTCTCGACAACGGTCACGTATGGCGAGATGCTCTTTGGAAAAATACTTGCATGTATTGCGATTGTTCCGATTCAGTCAGCGGCATGGCTTCTCCTCCTTGCAGTAAACGGGATTGTCGTACAGCACCCGCTTGAGATCCTCCTTCATGTTGCCGCCGTTACAATGATCATGATCACTATCGGAGCCTTCTGCGCTCTCCATTATCGGGAGAGGACAAGTGCGCAGTTTATCTTCTCGACAGCGATCGTTGTTCTCATCATCGTTGCGATGGCATTCCCCTACAATCCGCTCAACCTTATTGTCAGGCTATCAGTCGGGACGATTGGATCACTTCACTGGATCATACTCGCAGGCGTCCTTGCCACATCACTTCTCCTGTTGTTCCTCCTGATCTGGTATGCAGGGAGGATAAGCCGCCTTCCTGAGTGAACGGATCATGTAGGATCATCAGATTCATTGGAAAGATTTAAGGAGGGATACTGCATGTTTAGGAAACATATATGGTCATTTCTTTGAGGTTTGAATCGGTCGTGTATCTTCTTCTTACAGCAGCAATCGCTCTGTTAATCTTCTTTACAATCACATCAATACGCATGCTCCTCTCTCTTTCAAGTGTCCGGGAAATCCGCCGAAAAAAAGAGACTGAAATGTCTGTCCCCTCTCTCTGACATTCGTACAAAAAAATTCCTCCAGGATATGGGGAAGAAATAGGTGATCCTAAATAGTCGTATTGTCTGAAAATAGTGCTATGAACTGGCGGGGGCAGAGATAGGTGCGGTCAAGAAAAGAGATCGTTTCAATCCTGAAAGGATTAAAGGCTGAGATGGCCGCTTCATTCGGGGTAACGCAGCTTGGTGTCTTCACCCCGCCTCTCCCCGGCACTGATGCGCTCCATGTGATCGCTGCCTTCTCAGATGATCGGGACCTTCTTGATATGGCTGCACTGAGCTGTTTTATTGAGAAGAAGGCGGGTCAGAAGATTGTTCTCATCTCCCTGAAAGGCTTGCGGGAACAACTTACCCCCTGTATCATGCAGGCAGAACCCCTCTCCCAGGCACAGGTTCTCCTCTTCCAGAGGGAGATCCAGAGATCAATAACCGAAATAGAACTTTTCTGTCGCGGGATCATCTTCGAAGTCTTTCTCTCGGATGCAAAGACCCGGAACGCGGTTCTCTATCATATCCAGACGATCGGGATCCTCAGCTCATGCATCCCGGATGAGTATAAGGCAGCCTCGCCATCTGTTCCCTGGGATGTACTGGGTGCGCTACCTGGTATGATCTCACCCTGTTATGGAACCGATCTCAGGCTCGTCTGGAATTGTGTACAGCGGAGGCTGCCTGAGATCAGGGAGGCACTCGAAACCCTACCCGGTATGAACAGATCGAAAGAGGGTGCGAAGCGCCGTTTCTTCTAAGGGTGCCCCCTCATAGCGATCATCCCCCCTCACTCAGAAGCAGTACTGCATCCCATCCTTCTGGAGCTGATCGTGGAGCTGCTTATATGCCGGGAGGAGCGTTCCAACCAGATCCCAGAACCGCTGCTGATGGTTCCTTTCAACCAGGTGGCAGACCTCGTGGATGATCGTATATTCAAGATATGGCGGAGGAGCCATCGCGACTCTGATATTGATGATGATCCCATTCTTCGGGGTGCAGGATCCAAACCGGCGTTTCTGGTATCCAAACCGCACCCGGGGGCAGGCGACACCGATCGCCTCTGCTGATGCGGCAGCGATATCCACTGCAACAGGCAAAATCTCTTCTGCATAACAGTCCATCACCGCATCCCTGATCCGGGGCAGCTCCGCTTCTGCCCCTCTGCCGGGGGGAAGAGCGATCCAGAGCTCGTCGCCACGGATCGATGCGGCGATAGTTCCTTCCGATCCGGTATGATGAATCGTCAGCACCCTCCCCTGGAATGGGATCGTCTCACCCTCCGTATATTGCCGGGACTGCATATTCTCACGCCATACCCTCTTCTTCGAACGGGTCTTCCTGATCCATTTTGACACATCTGCAATCGAGAATTCTGCCTCTGCTGCGGTGAGCGGAACAGGGGATCGGATCTCGATTGCGAGATCGTCCCGGATAGTAATCGCGATCCGCTTTCTCTTCCTGTTGACTGTAATGTAATAGGGAATCTCTTCACCGTCAAGTGTCACTGTGCCATTCCGGAATGTGCCGCTTGTATCCCCCTTCTGAAAGACTGAAATGATCCAGCCCTCGTTTGCCTTCAGGAACCGTCTGGCTGCCTTCTCCATCATAGGCACGGGAGATTCGATCTCAACCCTCCCCTTCTCCCTGACGATGAGACAGGGATATTTTCTCCGCCTGTTTATCCGGACCGAATAGGCGAATTCTATGCCGGCTACCGTGAAGAGGCCCTCCTGGCATCCCTTCTCCTGATCCCCGGTTGCCATCAGAGATTCTTTTCGTCCTGATGCGAGAAGAACCCACCGTTCTCTTCAATAGCTTTCATAGTCTCAGGTGAGAAAATACTAAAGAGATGACAATCCGTGCCATCAGCACAGAAACACTCTCCACACTTCTTGAGATGGCAAAAAGCCAGCACCCGCTTGAGTTTGTTGCCCTTCTTGAAGCGGATAACGGGGTTTTGTCCGGCATAAACCTCCTCCCCGGCACCCGCCTGGATGAGCGGAGCGCCTCGGTCCTCACCGATATGATCCCGCTTGGGATGTCCTTTTCAGGGAGTGCACATAGCCACCCAAACGGTGTTATTGCACCATCTGATGCGGATATCGGGTTCTTCCCACGCTTTGGATCATGCCACCTGATCATCGGATGCCCGTATGGACCCGATGACTGGCGGGCATTCTCCCGTGATGGATCACAGAGAAGCCTCGAGGTGATCTGATTGACACGGGTCGTTGCCACCGGCACCTTTGATATCATCCATCCGGGCCACCTCTTCTATCTGGAAGAATCCCGGGCACTTGGCGACGAACTCCATGTGATCGTTGCGCGCGAACAGAATGTGAAGCATAAGCCAAAGCCGATCATACCCGAGGATCAGCGGCTTGCCATGGTTCTCGGCTTAAAGCCGGTCGACCATGCTGTTCTTGGGGATCTGACGGACATGTTCAGACCTATCAGGGAGCTAAAACCCGATATCATCACCATCGGTTTCAATCAGAGGTTTTCACCGGAGAGCCTTGAAGCCGAGTTGAAGAATCAGGGGCTGGATATCCGGGTTGTCAGGACAGGGCAGTTTGAAGATTGCGAATTCTGCTCATCACGGCGGATCATTGACCGGGCTCTGCTGCTCCGCGGGTATGTGCCCTCAACAGAGGACAACATTCCATAACAATCTTTATCATCTTTTCAGCAAAGTCCACCTCAGGTGAAGTGAGATGACAGTACGAAGCCTTGACGATGAGATTGCGATCCTCTCGTCATCTGCAGAAGAGAAGGGCGTTCTTCCGGCGGTTATCCCGGTTGAGGATATCGTTGTTTCAGACTGGGTCCGGATGAAGTGCAGGTTCGGGTGTAAGGGGTACGGCAAACACCTGAGCTGTCCGCCATACACCCCGAATCCCGAAGATATGCGGCGTATTCTCCATGGATACAGTATTCTCCATGGATACAGGACTGCACTCCTTCTCAGGTTTGATGGTGATCCCGCCCACCCAACGATCCACCCCGAGGATATACCACTTGATTTCCATCCTTTCTACCGGGAGATGATCCTCTGGATCTGGGATACGGTCTGGATGCTTGAGAAAATGGCGTTTTATGACGGGTATTACAAGGCCTTTGGATTTGGAGCATACCCCTGCATCTTCTGTGATGAATGTGTTGCAGAAGAATGGGCGGGCCCGATTGATGAGAGTATCAGGAGATCATGCAGGAAGATGGATCGTGTCCGGCCGAGTATGGAATCTGTCGGGATGGATGTCTTTGCCACGGTAAAAAAGGTGGGATGGGATATTCAACCGATCCCCTGTGCGGGATATGAATATGGAAAGATCGAACATGGAGATATTCGTTCGGTTGCCCTCCTCCTCATTGAGTGATATAGTCGGGCTTCTCAAAACTGCCGATGTTGTAGTTCCTCCTTAAAAACCTCCGGACGTTCTCCGAGTCGATCCATCCCTGATCGAGCTGTTTGATGATCTCGTTGATCCTGTCCACCTGTTCCATGATCTCGGTTGTGATCTCGTCGCTTGAGAGGGCGGAATAGCCGATGATCACCTGGAGCGGGTTTCTGATATGATCGGCCAGGATTGCAAACTGTTCGATATTCCGGTCAATCTGAATAAATGCCTGAATCATGATCCGCTCTGTTTCTTTCTTCCCGGTGATATCCCGTATCACCGCCGAAGCCGCATCCGGGTTTTCTTTGAGGGAAATACGGCTGAGACTCACTTCAATATCTCTCTTTTCCCCATCTTTTTGGTCTATTGCCCCTTCAATCAACCCGGCATCTTCAGGGATGACCAGATGTCCCGCATCTCTTTTGATGCATCCTGGTATGACCTCATCAATGGTCATGGAATGGATCTCGTCTTCTGTATAGCCAAAGATCTCAGATATCTTCTCGTTAGATTCGATAATTGTACCCGTTCCCTGGTCGAAGATGATAATGCCCTCGGATATCTGTCTGACCAGGCTCCGGTACCGCTCCTCGGACTCCTTCAGTGCCTCCTCTGCACGCCTCCTCTCCTTCCGATCATCGGCCTCCTTTAATGCACGGGATATCGATGGAACAAGACGGATAAGATTGTCCTTCATCACGTAATCCTCGGCACCGGATTTCACCAGCTCAACCGCCGCTTCTTCCCCTATGGCACCGGAGACGATGATGATTGGAGTCTCTATTCCCTGATCCCTGACAATTTGGATCAGCTTGTCTCCTCCAAATCCCGGCATATGGTAATCCGAAAGGATGATATCCCACTCCCCCCTCAGAAGTGCTTCAGATAATGTTTCTGCGTTCCATACTCTGACGGTATATGGGCTATATCCACCTTTTCTGAGTGCCCTGATGAGAAGGAGCGCATCATCCTCGGTATCTTCAGCAATAAGCACCCGCAATATCTGCTCCATCATCTCCTCCCTGCCGATGGGCTTGTGTTCAGAAGCAGCCAGTAGTTTCCAAGGGTATGTACCGCATCAACAAACTCGGTAAAATCAACAGGTTTTCGGATATAGCTGTTTGCGCCACGTGCATAGCTTTCGATGACATCCTCATCCTCAACCGAGGTGGTGAGGATGATGACGGGGATCACACGTATCCTCTCATCACTTCGGATCTCCCTGAGCACCTCAAGTCCGTTGACTTTTGGGAGATTGAGATCGAGGAGTATGATCACCGGGAGATCATCTTGATCCCGCTCTGCATATGAACCGGTGGCGAAGAGATAATCAAGAGCTTCCTGCCCGTCACGTACAACTGCGATAGGGTTTGCAATCCTGTTTTTTTGAAATGCCCTCAGGGTCAGAAGTTCGTCATCCCTGTTATCCTCAACAAGCAGAATGGTGCCTTTTGAGATCATTGCACAACTCCTGCTTTTTCTTTTGAACCGAGAGTAAAATAAAAGGTGGCACCCTGTCGGGGTATCCCTTCTGCATGGATTGTACCTTCATGTTTTGAAATGATCCTGGCTGTTGTTGCAAGACCGATCCCGGTTCCCGGGAACTCATCTGTTGTGTGGAGCCGGGAGAAGGGAAGAAAAAGCCTCTTTTCGTAGGCCATATCAAAACCGGCGCCATTATCGGAGATGTAATAGGCTGTGATATCCCCTTTCTTCTCTGAATAAAAGCGTATCTCTGTCTTCTCCTTCTTCCCGGTGAATTTCCAGGCATTTGAGAAGAGGTTTGAGAGGACGCTCCGCATAAGCCCCCGGTCCGCCGAGACGACCATCCCTTCTTCGATCTCAACCCGGGCGTTTTCACGAGGTTCCTGCTCCATAATCTCTTCAAGTACCTCGTATGCAAGGTCGGAGAGGGAGAATTCCCGACGGTGGAGTTCTGCCCGTGAGATCCGTGACAGGAGGAGGAGATCGTCTATGAGGGTTCCCATCCGATCCGATGCCGATCTGATCCGTTCGAGATAGAGGTGGGCATCCTCAGGGAGATCGTCTGCGAAATCCTCCTGGATCGCAAGAGAGAAACCATTGATGCTCCTGAGAGGCGCCCTCAGATCATGGGATACCGAGTAGGTGAATGCTTCAAGCTCACTATTCAGGTTGGCAAGCTCGCGTGTCCGCTCCATTACCCGTCTCTCAAGCTCCTCATTCAGCTGCCTGAGCCTCTCTTCTGCCCGGTACCTGAGGATAATCTGCCAGAGTGCCTCGCCCAGATATGTCGCAACCCGGAGATCAAACTCGTCATACCGGAGTGGCTTTCCCCTGAGTGTGATGATCGCCACAACCCGATCCCCTTCAAAGATTGGGAGGCAGATGCCACCACATCTTCCCCCGATGAGCGGCTTTCTCCTTTTGATCACCTCTTCCCATGGCCCGCATCTGTCTGCCGGAGAGAACCTTGCCATTTCAGGGATATCATCTGAAGATGAGAAGATGGTGAAGAAGGTCTCATCAGGGGAGAGGATGGCACAGTAGGCATGGGTGCTCTCTGTGAGTTTCGCTGCTTCCCTGAGTGCTGCAGAGAGGATCTCTTCCTCCCCGGCATCCTGGACGGCACTGATCCTGATCACCGACTCGAACATGTCTTTTGTTCTAATTATTGCCTCTTCAGCTGCCCGTTGCCTGGTGATGTCGCGGATGATGGCAATCCGGTACGCTTCCCCACTAAAGATCGCATGGTGCATCGTTATTTCAAGTGTTGTTGATTCTCCATTGGATGAGTGGAGGTCCTTGATGAGTGCCATCCCATCGTCAGCCTCCGGCCGCATGAGAGAAGTGTCATCCAGGCAGTCGGCAAGATGCATGCCCCGGAGCTCTATCTGCTGTTTGTTCAGGAGGCGGCAGGTCTCTTCATTCAGATCCACAATAGTATCTGATCTCGGATCGATGATCATGATCCCGACACTGACCTGGTCAAGGATGAATCGGAACCGCTCAAGCTCACGGAGCCTGACCCGCAACTCCGGGTAGTAGCTCTTTCGAAAGGAGGTCTCCCCCAGCCCGAGGATCTTCTCACGGAGCCTGAGCTGTTCTTCCCTGGTACTTTCAGAGCGCCGCTTCATAGAGCTGCATGACCTCCCCGACCTCCGGCAGGATTGGATTGGTGACGATGCATCCATCCACCATTGCATGTTCGGCAAGTGTCCTGATATCCTTGCTGAGTACACCCCGATCACCGAGCGAGCCGGTTATTCCAACTGTTTCAGCAAGCTCGCGCACCACACCTATGATCGCCTCTGCACCATTCTTCTGGATATCATCTTCAGATGCACCGAGTATCCTTCCGATGGTATCGTACCGCTCCTGTGCAGAAGGGTAATTATACCCGATAACCACCGGCAGGAGGAGGGAGTTGGTCTCGCCATGCGGGAGATCATAGAGTCCGCTGATTGGGTGAGCCATCGCATGCACAAGCCCGAGGCTGGCGTTCGAGAAGGCAAGACCTGCGTGGAGGCTTCCAAGCATCATCAGCCGGGTTGCCTCACTGTCTGTGCTATCATGGTATGCAAGCGGCAGCGCCCTCTTGATCATGCGTATCGCTTCAAGGGCATGGAGGTCGGTCAGGCTGGAGCTGCCTGTTGAGACATATGCTTCAATGGCATGGGTGAGTGCATCAAAGCCGCAGTATCCGATGAACGTTTTCGGAAGTGTCGTCAGCAGATTGGGATCAACAAGCGAGACATCCGGGATGATCGTCTTGCTGATGATCCCGAATTTTCTGAGCTTATCCTGCTCGGTGATGATTGCAAATTGTGAGACGTCGGCAGAACTACCTGCGGTCGTCGGGATGCAGATGAGCGGGGGTCCCATGTGGCGGATCTGGTCGACCCCCTCATACTGCTGAATCATGCCGCCATTTGTTGAGAGTATGGCGATCCCTTTTGCGCAGTCCATCGGACTGCCCCCGCCGATTGCCAGAATTCCATCACAGCCGTTCTTTCGGTACATCGCTGTGCCAGCATCCACCTCGGTTGTGCGTGGGTTCTCAGAGACAGAACTGAAGATTGAAACAGGTATCCCCTCGGATTGTGCAGCTGATGCAATCTCGCGTACCCAACCTGCTTTGATGATTCCCGGATCGGTGACGATGAGAGCATGGCTGATCCCGAGGTTTTGAAGATAGGCAACAGCCAGTTTCCTTGCCCCCTCTCCGAAGATCACCTCCGGCATTACAAACTTCCTGAGTGTGTCGACTGTCATCTGTAGAGCCTCCCGGATTTCTCGATCTCTATGTATCATCGGAGACGGAAAACAGTTGTGGGAAAAAGAGGCAGTACCGGGTGCGTGTATATCGATGATGGGGAGATGCCGGAACAGAGGGGTAGCGACATCTCCTCTTGCCAGGGTGTTGGACGTGCCATGAATTGACGCGCCCGGTCTGTATGGTGTGTCCTGATGGGACAAAAGAGTGTTAAACTTTGTATTAGTTAATATTTTTCATCATATGTGTAACATCAAACCAAGATCCTATCTCTTTTCAGGGTGATACTTCTACAGATGCATTCCCTGCAGATGACCTGTATCTTTCATGGCCCTTTTGTCTTTGATGAAGGGGATGCAGCCCGGATCTATCATGCGCTCCTGCCAGAGCAGTGTATTGTTGCCGGAGTGATGGGGAGGACGGCAGCTGCCGAGAGCGGCCTGCCTCTGACATTTGCCGATGCCCCTCCCTCTGTTGTGATCAATGGGATGGAGGGCGTCTGTGTGTTGGTTAATAGGGGGAAGACGCCCGCTTCCGGGAGGCGATTTGGCGAGATCGTCGCCTCGCGAATCTGTGGCGGCCTGATCCATATCGAGTGTTCCGATCAGATCTGTTATCTCTGGGATAATGGGGATGATGTACTTGCAGAGGAGATCTCTGATCGGATCGGGTACCGGCTCGTTATGTTGAACTCATCACGGGATGATCAGCCGGAGATGCGGAGGATCTGCGGCTGTATTCCTGGTGAACCGGTGATGGTCGAGGGGATCACCATCGGGTATGCGACTGCGGAAGAGGCGGTCATCTCATGTAAAGATGGCATCCTCATGCCGATCAGCGGCATATGCCTGAAGCTGCATGGTATCGAGAAGCTGTATGCTGCCAGCTGCCCTCCCCTTGATCGGGCATGGTGCAAGAGTGGCTGGATCAGGACTGCTGCTCCACTGAATCCCGTTCGATCTGCTCCCCCGTGTGGCAGGGTGCAGACGATCGATCATGCGGGGATTTCCCTCTATCGGTTCATTACCCCTGATACATGTGGTATTCTCTCTATCGGGGACGATACCACAGCAGTCTGCGGCCATATCGGAGCGGTGCTGGGTATCCCGGTCTTTGGGATCACAGACGGGGACGGTGATAGCATTGTTCCTGAAGCCTATGCTCCGGGATCTGTTATTGTCCGAACTATCTCCGGAACTGACGATCAGATTGGGCGCGAGATTACTGCATTCCTCCCACAGGGGGATCAGATCTGCTGGGATGAACTGGTTGCCTCCATGCTTGAAGCTTTTTCCAGTTTCATAATCGTATGGAGGGATCTCCGGTGATGCGATGTGCGGAATGCAAGGGAAAAGGACTCTGCGGCCTCCCGAAATGCCCGATCATGCAGCGGTTTTATGCACTGACCGATGAGAGGCCACAATCAGAATATATGGGCCCGTCACCATCCATCTTCATCGGCAGCGGCGGGTATCCCCGTGTCGTCGGAGGGCCGCTCCTCCTCCATGATTCTGACACACCGACGGACTGGATCTCCCGCGGCCTTGGTATGGAGGAGATCGTTGGTATCAGGTCGAGGACGATCCGGGGTTCACAGCCGGTTAAAACAGTCCTTGAGAAAGCGCAGGAGGTCGCCCTCTCCAGCAGGCCCCTTGATGTCGAGGCGAGGTTTGAAAAGCCGATCCGCTATGATCTCTCGTTTGACGGGACCGTGGCGCCGATCGGCCTCTCGGGCAAACTCTCAAAAGTCTCTGTTCTGGATAATGCCGTGCTGGAGCCTGCTGTTGACCGGTATACCTCGGATACTGATGTACGGGCGACCGAGGCTGCATCTGCACTCTTTTTGGAGGGGATCGACGTCTACCGGATCACCAACCTCCTTACCGCAGGGCTCCTCGGCTCAAAACGGACATTTGTGCCGACCCGGTGGGCGATCACTGCAGTCGACGATATGATCTCAAAGGATCTCAGGAAGCGGGTGGAGCGGATGGTCCCTCTCCAGGAGGTGCTCGTCCATTCAGCTCTTCTGTATGGAAACAGGATTGTTGTCCTCTTTATCCCTTCCCCGGATTTTAGGTTTGAGATGATCGAGCGATGGCAGAGGAACTCTCTCTGGGGCGGATCCGAGGCTGTTGTCGTTGTAGATGGAGAGAAAAAGAAGAAACAGGGGTATTCTCCGATTGCAGGCGCCTATTACTCAGCCCGTCTTGCAGTCCTCGAATACCTGCTTGAGATCGGCAGAACCGCCCGGGTGGTGGTGATCCGGGATGTCTCGGGGGATTACTGGGCGCCGCTTGGTACCTGGGTGATCCGGGAGGCAACCCGGGCTGCACTGAAATCTCCTGTCATCACCTGTTCCGATCTCCAATCCGGGGAGGCGATGGTCACGGGATTGCTTGGATCGTCGTTCTGGCGGAGCCGATCGGATCTGATCCGTGATATCCGATCCCAGCGGACATTTGCCGACTTTTTCTGAAATGATTTTGGGAACAAAACAATAGCTTCATTCACGATCACGGAAGAGGTATATCTGATTGAATGCTCTTTTCCGAGTTTGCCCTCTTATGTGAGAAGATAGAAGCGCTCGCGAGCCGGCTTGAGATGCGGGATACAATCGCCGATATCCTTCCCGGCCTTGCACCAGATGATCTCCCGATCGTTGTCCGGTTCATCCGCGGCCTGATCTTTCCGGAGTGGAGCTCCGCACATCTTGGGGTCGGGCCAAATCTCCTCTATGATGCGGTTGCCTATGTGGCGGGCTGGAAACGGAGTGACGTGATCGCTCTTGTCAACCTGACCGGAGACGCCGGATTGGCTGTCGAACACCTCCTCAAAGAGAAGACCCAGATGAGTCTCTTTGCAGAAGAGCTGACCCTCGGCGATGTATATGCGACATTTCTGAGGATGGCCGATACCGCCGGTGCACAGTCGCAGAAGGAGAAATTACGGAATGCAAAACTCCTGTATTCGAATGCATCGCCGCTTGAAGGCCGGTACCTCACCCGCCTGATGCTTGAAGAGCTCCGGATTGGTGTGGGGGAAGGTAGTGTGCGGGATGCGATTGCGATTGCCTTCTCGGTGAGCCCCGATTCTGTGAACAGGGCACACCAGGTGATGAATGATCTCGGTGAGGTGGCCAGGATCGCGTCTGTTGATCCGGAATCACTCCTGAACGTGAAGATTGAACTCTTCAGGCCGGTGAAGATGATGCTTGCCCAGGCGGGAACGATTGAGGAGATGGTTGCAGGTTCAGGCGAGGTCTGTGCGGAGTATAAATATGACGGGAGCCGGTTCCAGTTTCACCGGTCCGGCGAGCGTGTTGCCATCTACTCCCGGAGGCTCGAAGATCTCACCGCTGCGCTTCCTGATGTCGCCGATCAACTCTCAAAAGTTGTCTCAGGCGATGTGATCCTTGATGGCGAGGTGGTTGCCATCAGGGATGGGAGGCCGATGCCATTCCAGACGGTGCTCAGGCGGATACGGAGGAAACATGATGTCTCTGCCCATGTGGATCAGATACAGATGATCCCCTTCGTCTTCGATATTCTCTACTGTGATGGTGTCGGGCTGATCGATCTCCCACTTTCAGAGCGGCGCATCCACCTCGAAGCCGTGATGGGCGGGTGCATCGCACCGCAGATCCGATCGTCTCATCCTGAGGAGCTCCTGGAATTCTATCAGACCGCACTTGGGGAGGGGCACGAGGGAATTATGCTGAAAGTGCCGGGTTCCCCCTATATCCCCGGCAACCGGGGGAAGCACTGGGTGAAATGCAAACCAGAAGTTGAGACGATTGATCTGGCGGTGATCGGGGGTGAATGGGGCGAAGGACGGCGTGCCCACCATTTCGGCTCTTTCCTCCTCGCCTGTCAGGATGATAACGGGGTGCTCCTTCCGGTGAGCCGTGTTGCGACCGGCATTAATGATGATATGCTCGGCCTCCTCTATGATCTCTTCAAAGACAGGATCATCAGCACAACAGGTAAGGAGGTTTCCTTTGAACCGGGGATCATCTTTGAGGTCGGATACTCGGAGATCCAGAGGAGCCCCAATTATGATTCAGGATATGCGCTTAGGTTTCCACGATTTATCAGAATACGTGATGATAAGCGGATGGACGAGATTGAGACCCTCGCCCAGATTGAGGATCGGTACCGGCGGTTTGGGAGCCGCCTGGATTCTGGTCATGATCCGGACCGGGAGCAATAATCATATACCTGAATGATGCGATCTCTCTTGTATGGGAGTGGGCACTGTTTCGGATCTGATGACGCATGATGATCCAGATCAGATCAGGGAACGCTTCCGCCCGTATATCCGGGAGAACAGCGATGCGATAGATCGTTCTCTTTCACTCTTCTTCTCCCATGTTGTCTCTGCCCTTGAAGATGGATGCCCGCAACTCACCGATCCCGACTATAACGTTTTTCTGGATGAGATCGCCTGTGAGATCTTCCGGCAGAGCTCCCGGATAAATGATCCTGCTTTCGATCAGGAGCTCGGAGCCATTCTTGCAGAATATAAGCGTAATGGCGGGAGAGGTGGTCTTGATCTCGTTTCGGGCCTGCATTCCATCAGGAGGGGTCTGTACCACAATGCCGTTCTTCTCCTGAAGAAGTACCGGTATATCGACCCGCTGATCGGATCAGCCATTGCCTATTGTTATATTCAGGCGGGCCGTGAGGAGGGAGAAACGGATCGCATGCAATCTGATCCTCTCCTCTCTGCACGGGAGCAGCTTATGGCGATGAGCGAACACCGCCCGCCTCTCGTCTCCCCTCCTCCCCTCTCCGAAGATGAGGTCGCTCTCCTCTCTTCCCTCTTCTGGGATGTCTATGAACAGGCACGGCAATGGTTCCCCCATGACGAATGGTTCCCTGAGATTGCATTATTAAAAGCTGAGAGTGATGGCGATGCCTGCCGGTATGATTCGGTATTGACAGACGCCCTCACCTTGTTTCCTGATGATATCAGGTTTTTACGGCGTGCATTCCAGGGGGCGCTTGAGAGGGGATCGGTCGAATCCGCTGCAGTGATCCTCCAGAGGATGATCCGGGTGATGCCGGATGGAGTGGAGCCGGTCTACTATGGCCTGAAGCTGGCGGTTATCACCGGAAGGGCTGAGATCTTCTACCGGTTTAGAAAGCAGGCGATCATCCGGGGGATCCCTCCCTATCTCACCCATCTCCTCGAGTATATTTTTGAGATTCTCCGGCATAATCGCCAAGGGGCGGTGGAGACGAGAAAGCGTTTCTCGTCATTGTATCCCCGCATCGGTTATAGTATGGATCTCTTCACATACCTTGAAGAGGATATCTTCTCCGGCGATCCGGACAGGCAGAAGAGGGGTATGCAGGCACTACTGCCGATAGTTGACAGATTTGCGATGAATGTATTAAAGATAGGAGAAGAGTGACCTATGCATGATGATCTAAGTGTTCAGCTTTTTTTGCGTTCTCCCTGTGGGATGCTTGTCCTTGAAAAGAGGACAGGAACTGTTGTTGCGATTAACTCAGCCCTCTCAAAAATCATCGGATGCCGTAGTGGCTCTGATCTCTCCCTCCCTCTCTCAGCAGTTCTTCAGACCGGTGCATCTTCCCAGACCTCACGAGGTGTCTTTGAACAGAAGATACGAAATGCGGTCATGGAGGAGAGGGATGGGTTCACCCAGATGCTCCGCGATGCTTCCGGGGTAAGTGCTGAATACCTGATCAGGCCACGTGCAATCAACCTTGACTATCGTGAATATATCCTGCTCTCCATATCAAAGGTCTCAGATACGGTCTCATCGAACCTCCTGATGGAAGAGGCACTTGCCGAGAAGGAGGTGCTGCTCCGCGAGGTCCATCACCGGGTAAAAAACAATCTTCAGGTGATCTCAAGTCTCCTCCAGCTCCAGTCCCAGTTTGTGAGCGATCCGAAGATCCTCGGTTATATGACTGACAGCCAGAACAGGGTCAGGGCACTTGCCTATGTCTATGAACATCTCTACCGGTCAAAGGAAATCGGGCGGATCGACTTTTCCGAATATACAACCCGGATCACCCAGAGTCTTCGGAGGGAATATGGCGCCAATGCACAGAACGTAGCCGTGCAGTTTGATATCCATGATGTGGTATTGAACCCGGATACCTCGGTTCCCCTCGGGCTTCTTCTCAATGAACTGGTTTCAAATGCATTCCGGCATGCATTCCCTGATGAACGTAAGGGCACGATCCAGATCTCCATGCACCCAAATGAGGATGGAAGCTACACTCTTGCTATCAGGGATGATGGCATCGGGATGCCGAAAGGCATCAGGATTGAGAAGATCCAGTCGCTTGGACTTCTCCTCGTCTCTTCCCTGGTGGCACAGCTGGATGGAACGCTTGAGCTGAAAACAGGTAATGGAACTGAGTTTCGGATTGTCTTCAATCCATTACAATATAAAGAGAGGGAGTAAAAGATGGCAGAAACCAGTGTTTGGATCGTCGAGGATGAATCGATCGTCGCAATGGATTTAAAGGCCCGTCTTCTGAAGATGGGGTATTCTGTTGCCGGGATCTCCGGCTATGCAGAGGAGGCAATAGAAGAGATCTGTTTGAATCCTCCGGATATTGTCCTGATGGATATCGTCCTGAAAGGTTCGATGGATGGGATCGAAGCAGCAGCGATCATCAGGGAGGAACTGGAGATTCCTGTTGTGTACCTGACGGCATATTCTGAAGATGGAACGATCTCACGGGCAAAGGTGACCGAGCCGTACGGGTATATCCTCAAGCCGTTCATGGAACGCGATCTCAGAATTGCCATCGAGATAGCTCTGTATAAGTCCATGATGGAGAGGAGGCTTCGGGCAAGTGAACGGTGGCTGAAGTCAACGATGCAGAGCATGGGAGAGGGGATTATCGCAACAGATATCGGGGGGTTTGTGAGGTTTATGAACCCGGTTGCATCCAGGCTCACCGGCGTCAGCGAGGATAAGGCGATCGGAACCCCTTCAGGCACTACGTTTCTGATTGAGAATGGTAACGGAAGCCAGGGTGCAGATCCAGTTCTGCAGGCACTTCGGGATCAAAGGGCGGTCTACTCTGATCAGCTGATGGTGCTCGTCTCATCAGATGCTAACCGGCGTTTTGTTGAGTATACTGCAACCCCCATCCTGGATGAAAAGGATCATCTCAGCGGGGCGGTGCTGATCTTCAGGGATATCAGCGATCGTGTCCGGGTTGAAGAGGAGCTCCGCCGCCACCGCGAACACCTTGAAGAGCTTGTGGCCGAGCGCACACTGGAGCTTCGAAAAGTGAATGCCCGGCTTGAACAGACCCTTCATTATATTGATATGGCAGAGAAGAAGTGGGTGGAAGAGGCGCTCGTCTCAGAGGTTGCAGGCAGCTATACAGGCCAACCCCGGATGCCGGATGGGCTTATCAGCATTGACTCAGATCTCCATGTCCGGCTGATCAACTATGCGGCAGAAGAGATGACCGGATGGACACAGAAAGATGCTGAGAATCAACCGCTTTCTGCTCTTCTCTCGCTTGAAGATCATTCCGAAGATGCAATCGCCAACCGGCTCCGTTCTGTTGTTGAAGGTGGTGCCAGGCAGCCTCTGGAGATGGATTGTATCCTTCTCAGGCGTGACGGGGTGAGAATGCAGGTGCGTGTCAGCGTCGAGCCATTTCGGGATCACTCCGGCGTGATCATCGGTGCAACAGTCTCACTACACCGGATGTAGCCTTCTTCTGGGGGAGAGATCTGTAATCAAATGTATCAGTTCTCTATCGATAGGTTCGCTCAATGGATCCGTATGGGTCGGGAGAGGCAGGAGCAGTCGATCCCCGGAGAGGCAACCCGGAGATCGGTATAGGTCATATCGATGCCAAGCGCCTCCTGTGATGAGGCGAAGGCAACCGAGGGGGAGTTGTTCACTTCACTCAGATGCGCGAGGATGACGGTGGAGGCTGAGCCGTTCAGTTCCCTGAGGCATTCTGCTGCCATCGTGTTTGAGAGGTGCCCGGTTTTGCCCCGGATTCTCTTCTTCAGGTACTCAGGGTATGGCCCCTCAGCGAGCATCTTCGGGCAGTGATTTGATTCGAGGACAATTCCATCGCTCTCTGCGAGCAGCTCCCTCATCCGGGGGGTGATCATCCCGGTATCGGTCATGATCGAGAGCTTCAGGTCTCCGTCTGCAATAGAATAGCCGCATGGTTCGGTGGCATCGTGGGAGACGGCAAACGGGGTGACTTCGAATGCCCCGACTGTCAGGGTGGTATTGTACCGGCAGGCGATATGGGGTGGAGGTTTTTTGATCTGCTGCCGGGTCGAGGAGAAAGCTGCCAGTGTCCCGCCGGTTGCAATCAGGGGGAGGCCAAGTGCACGGGCAAGGGCATTGGCACTCCGGACATGATCGGTATGCTCGTGGGTGAGGAGGATCCCCTCGACGATTGAAGGGTCTCCGCCAGACCCGGATACTCTGGTGATAATATCTCTTTTTGCGATGCCCGCATCGATGATGAGAGCGCTTGTGCCGTTGCTGACGTAGATGCAGTTGCCACTGCTCCCGCTTGCAAGCACTGTGCATTCCATCAGGTACGTATTGGTTGCTCCTGTTAGATAACAGGCGGGGTTATGCCCCCCGATACATTCCTGATCTCTTATATCTCGCCGCCACGTTGCTCCAGCTCTGAAAAGACGGGTGCAAGTGTTCCGCTCATAATTGATCGTTTTGCAAGCCTGATCAGGTACCTGACATACTGGATATGTGCCAGCTGAAAACTGACAACCAGTCCAAAGCAGAGCGAGACGATGACGATCAGACTATAACCGCTGAGTGTAACCATACAACACCTTATGATTCTCGTTCAATCTCATCAAGGAGGGGAATGAGAGAGTCTTTGTCTGCGCATTCCTTCCCGATGATGAGAAATCTCTTCGTGTAATACCTGGAGAGTGTAATGTATCCTCCGACAAGTCCTATACCAAATGCAAGAGCCCCGATGGCAACATAGGCGGAGAGGCTCATGAGGAGATCACTCATTTCTTCACCATGGGCATTTTTTAGCTTCCGGGTATATAAAAGGAGCAGCTATTTCGTCTGGAAAATATCAGTTTTTGGAAAGATTCAATGGATCTCCGGGTGTATAGGTACGTATGTGGAACCAATGTGATATTTCCGTCTGGAAGGAGAAACGGCGGGGGGATATTTCCGGGGTTCTGGGTGCGGTCCGTGATATCGTCGATCTGGTCGAGAGAGAGGGTGATGCTGCCCTTCTCGATCTGACAGAGCGGTTTGATCGGATCAGGCTGGATACCCCTTGCATCCTCCCCGAAGAAGTGGAAGAGGCATACGAAGAGGTGGATGAACGCCTCGTTGAAGCACTCTGTGAAGCAGAAGCCCGGATCACACGGTTCCATGAACTCCAGAAGTCCCGTTCCCTCTGGCTCGAGGAGGTTGAGCCGGGTATCACGCTCGGTGTCCGGACACGGCCGCTTGACCGGGTCGGCTGCTATGTGCCAGGAGGGAGAGCTGCATACCCGTCCACGGTCCTGATGACGGCTGTTCCTGCACGGGTGGCGGGTGTTCCAGAGATCTGCTGCTGTACCCCCCCCCCCGCGGATCCACTCACACTGGTTGCGATGGATATCGCCGGGGTGACAGAATGTTATCGTGTCGGTGGCGCCCAGGCGATTGCGGCAATGGCAATCGGGACCGAGACGATCCGGCCGGTCGATAAGATCGTCGGGCCGGGGAACGTCTATGTGACGGCGGCGAAGATGATCCTCCGCGATCGTGCCGAGATCGATTTCCCGGCAGGCCCCTCTGAGATCGGGATCATTGCGGATATGACGGCTGATCCCTCCTATATCGCGGCCGATGTCCTCGCCCAGGCAGAGCACGACCCCCATTCTGCAAGTCTGCTGGTGACGACTGATGCGGGGCTTGCTGAGCGTGTCGGGAAGGAGATTGGCCGGATGGTTGCTTCTTCCCCAAGACGGGAGATCATCGAAGAAGCCCTCACGCAGTCCGGATATGTGATCGCATCCTCCCGGAGTGAAGCAGTCCGGATGATGGATGAGATTGCGCCCGAGCACCTCTCGCTGCAGGTTGCCGACCCGATGTCACTCCTGCAGGAGGTCGGGCATGCAGGCTCGATCTTTGTCGGGCCCTGGACACCGGTTGCCTGTGGGGATTATGCATCCGGCACAAACCACGTCCTCCCCACAGCCGGGTATGCGAAGGTTTACTCCGGGCTTGATGTCCAACACTTCTGTACCCGCAGCCAGGTCCAGATCCTGACCGAAGAGGGGCTTGCGGCGATCGGCGATGTGGTGGAGGCGCTCGCCGAGGCAGAAGGGCTCTATGGGCATGCAGAGTCGGTGCGGGTGAGGCGGCGGGGGTAGGAGGAATACATATGAAGGAGAGCAATCAAGAGATATTGGTGAGAGATGTGGAGAGAATCAATACCATAAAAATTATCGTTGAAAAACATTCAGATGGTTATATTGCTTACCCTCTCGGCTTAAAAGGAGTTGTTGTCGCTGAAGGTGACACATATGAAGAGGTACTTGCAGAGATACGTTCCGCTATTCAATTTCATATCGAATCATTTGGTCAGGATGCATTCGAAAATAATGATATCATGGAGACCTTCATCACAGAAGTTGCAGTTTAACGGGTGCCATATAGATGAAGTTTCCACATGATGCGCCCCGACAGAAAGTACTAAAAACATTGGAATCACTTGACTTTCTGGTTATCAGAACCGGGAATCATATCTCTCTTGCCCGGACAAATGCTGATGGATCAATTACTCCAATGACTATTCCAAATCATCCTAAAATTAAATCATCGACTCTTCGAACAATATGTAATCAGGGAGGCATTTCAAGGGATGAGTTTGTGAAGAGATACGAGATGTCGTGAGCATAGGTGAGATAACCGGCGGGACCGACTAACTACTCACTGACATTCTCCTGGAATGATTGTGTGGAGCAATATACTCCTATATCCTATACACCGCTTTTCCACTCTTTTCTCCCCTCCACTTCCCCTCTCCGGGTTCAAGCGGCGCGATATCGTCTGCGACCTCCCGGAGGGTGGCACTTGCGAGATCGGCGAGGTGGACAGCCCAGGCTTCAGATGTCCGTGGCATGACCTCGCCGTATTCTCCATGGTGTGACTGGACGATATGGAGGAGGTGGAGGTAGGTGGCATCGTCGAGGTAGTCCATAAACCGGGTGAGGAAGGTGATCCCAAGCGGGATGTGGCCGATCAGATCGTACTCCGGGCGGGCCGCATACCCGATCCCTTTCTCTTCAAAACAGAGGGCTTTTCCGATATCATGGAGGAGTGCTCCGGCGATCAGGATATCGCGGTCGATCCCATAGCTCTTCTGTGCTTCAGCCATGGCAACAGCAATTGTCGCCGTCTCAAGGGTATGTTCTGCAAGGCCGCCCCGGTAGTTATGGTGGTGTTTCTTGGCAGCAGGCTTCTCGTAGAAGCCGCCTGCATCCATCAGGGCGAGGGAGACGACCAGTTTGAGCTGGCCGTTTCTGATCGTCCCGGCGAGGTTCTGTATGCCGATTGCGGTCTCTTTGATATCAACGGGCGAGTAGACGAACTCGCCTTTTTCTGATGCCGGGATGACAGCCGGGGCGGCGAGATCAAGAATCCCATCATTGATATTGATCTCGCATTCCCCATTGAAGACCTTGGCAAAGCCCCGGATCCGGTAGACTTCTCCCTGCTGGAGGCTCCTGCCGAGTGCCTCGATCTCGTCAGCCGATTGTGCCGGCAGACCCCAGATCTTGCAGGAGATCCTGCCGGTTCTGTCGGCGAGGGTGGCAAAGAGGTACCTGCCGTCATCTTTCTTTTTGCGTATATCGATCTGTTCGAGGAGGAAGAGTGAGTCTACCTCGCATCCGTCGTGTATATCAGTTATGGTCTGGGTTTTTGGCATGGGATCACCTGAAGGGGGATGTATGGTATTTTTGTCCGGGCTGTTTGTATGTGGATCTGGTTGCTGAGAAGTATTTTGTGTATCGATTGATACCTTGTGGGTGAGTTTTATATTTTGTGAATCCCTCATATTAATGATGCCAACTGGTTTCAATAAACAGGCTATCCACCAGATGAGGCTGATCCCAGTAAGCAAATCAACCTTCTGTGACCTCTATACCTCTCAAGGATCCGGAACAGACTATTGATGATCTGATTTCAGTGATGATCCAAAGGGAGCGGGATCTTCGTGATTGGAAGAGGATTAGCGAGATCGATAGAGTTGGTGAATTTATTCCTTTTAATCCCGAAGAAATGATGCAGGATTATTGAGTTCCTCTATGGATACAGATCGGAGTAGAGGATATATCTCGTGATATCTCTCTCAATGTTTATGGTATTGTCAGTTCTCCCCATTTCGAACCGTTCTTTCCCATTGAGATGGTTCTTTATATAGAGTGTATCATTGGCAAAGAAAGGTTAAAGAATGGTGTATCCATATGAGGCTCTCACAACGTCTCTGGTTAAGAATCATCGGAATGAGAAAAGATCACGCACATTCTCAATCAAGCTCACCTGACAGGCCGGTGACCCGGATACTCTGTCTCTCTCCTCCCAGCTACGAGTGATCCGCCCGTTCCCCTGCCTCCCCTATCTCCTCATCAGAGGGATCGAGGATACAGAGCCTTGCAGAGTCACGTGCCTTCTTAAAAGCCTCTCTCGCCTCTTTGCTTCTACCGAGGCTGTTGAGTGCCAGCCCACGGTAGTACCACTGGAACCGGCTTTCTGCCACAAAGCCGAGTACCTTCTCCCATGCTTCCACTGCTTCAGCATGCCTGCCGAGGGCCTCGAGGGCAGCACCCCGGATGTACCATGGAATGCAGAAATCCGGGTAGATGGCTATCGCCTGATCGCATGATTCGATGGCATCAGCATATCTGCCAAGTGAGTAGAGTGAACACCCACGCAGTGCCCATGCATCCACATACCGGGGCTCGATCTTCTCTGCCCGGTCATATGACAGAATCGCCTCCTCATACCGGCCGAGGGCATAGAGGGCACGGCCACGGCTGGTCCATGCCGGAGCCAAACCGTCATCATGCCGGATCGCTTTGTCAAAAGCTTCAAGAGCTTCACCATACCTCCCAAGAGTACTGAGGACCGATCCCCGGTCATTCCAGGCACCTGCATGTTCAGGATTTATGGCGAGCGCCCGGTCATATGACAGAATCGCCTCTTCGTACCTGCCGAGCCCCTCAAGCGAACTTCCCCGGTTTATCCATGCGATGCAATGCCCCGGCTCGAGCTTGAGTGCCATATCATAGGATCTGAGGGCCTCTTCGTGCCGCCCGAGATTGCTCAGTGCCGCACCCCGATTATTCCAGGTATCGACATGGCCGGGGTGATGGGCGAGTGCCCGGTCAAAATACTCGAGCGCTTCGGCATAGTGCCCGGCGACCGAGAGTTCTACCCCCTTGTTGAAATCGCTTTTCCTGAGAAAGTCAAAGAGTGGCATGGTGATGATCCTGGTTTTGTCTGCTACAGTACTATTCTCCTCCCCATTTATGTACTGTTTCGATCCAAATCTTCAAAATCCCTTAATAATTAATCGCATCCGATGGGCCAGATGGGAGGTAACAGCCGTCAACAAGAAATATTCTGGAGAGAAAACCTGATGTTCATGGCGGTTTCCAGTCATAGTTAACCGGTTACAAAAAGGGTTAGTTGTCCTTTGGGGAAGAAACCAGACCTGCAATGGAGATAATAAATCCTGCAACTCCGGCTACCGGACCAATAACCTGGAATAATTTGAGAAGGTCGTATTTTTGTTGAACATCACTATCAAACGCTCGTGTAAGAGAGCCAATGAGAGTTTCATATTCTGGTAGTTGGGTTAATGCAATCATATACAACGCGGTCCCAATTACTAAAATAGAAATTCCAATTATTAAAATCTTTGAATTCATGATATACCTATAATGACAATCTACGTTAAACATATACATATTGTTATGGGTGAGCAGATTCTTCTCCTCCGCCCTTTATAGATCATTCCAAAACACCACATTTCTGAGAATATGCTCAAATCGGGAATTATTTGCTATTTTCATCCATAAAGGTTCAATTCAGAAAAGAATCCTTCATGCGAATGGTGGTATTCAGGTATCGCTGACCGGTTACATACCATCAACATGTGATGGAGAAGGGTGTTCGCAAGTTTCCCATCACCACTCAACCTCCATCACTGCCCGTTCCTCCTCCTTCAGTTCAGGCATACCTGCCCCTTCGAACCGGTACTTCTCCATCGGATCATAGGCAGCGTGGAGGGCGCACTTGTCAAGGATATCCACAAACTCACGCAGGAATATCCGGGGGATCACATCGATGCGGCCGCCAAACCGGAGTGTGATCCGGTCGATCATCGCCCGTATGAACCTGAGATTCACCCGCTCCGGGTCCACCTCCGCGTATGCCTCGCTGTAGATCTCAAGGACGCGTGAGGCCACTTCAAAGAGACGTCTTTCGTCGAAGCGCTGGAGGATGATCTGGGTCTGGCGTGGATTTGCATACCCGTCATCCTCCATCACCTGCAACCGGTCATAGAGCGGGGGGAGCGACCTGATCCCTTTTGGCCCTTCGAAGAAGGATGGCGTCCCCGTGAAGAGGAGCAAAGAGTGGGGCATCTCGTTTCTGTCGACCGAATCGATGATCCGCCTCAGGTTCACATACCCCTTCTCGCGGAGGGGCCGGGAAGACCCCTGTGTCGTCTCCGCCTCGTCAAACGCGATTGCCAGGCCCCGGTACCCTGCCTGGACGATGATCCTTGTCAGCCCCCGGAGGAAGGGGAGTGCCGAGCCCTCATCCACCGCACCCCTGAGCCCTGCTACGGACTTAAAGCTCCTGCCGACCGTCTCCTCCCCGGATATCCAGCCGAGGGCAGCCTGTGCGATAGCAAAGTCGCCCCGGTTGTTTGCCTGGTAGTATGTCCTGACTGCTGCGGCAAGTCCGGAGTTCTCCTCTGATATCCTGAGCAGGGATGCCTCGATCTCCGCCGTAGCAGCCGTTGCCAGCCGCTCTTCATCCTCCTCGCCAAGTGACTCGATCAGCCGCTCTTCGATCCCAAAGATCCAGGTGTCGATGATGCTCTTTAACGCAGCCTCACCGGTTCCGGTTCTGAGGTTCTGTGCTATCGCACGATAGAGGGCGGCAAGCTTGTGGAGCGGTGTATCGGGCGAGATGACGACATGAGAAGTTGCAAACCCGCGTGTTCTCGCAATCTCAAGGGCACGGCAGATCAGAAAGGTCTTGCCGCTCCCAAAGTCGCCCCTGACAAACTTCAGGTCTGATCGGCCGGCTGCCACATACTCGAGCTGATCAGCGATCACATGCTCTTCGGTTGCGATACCGACTGCAAGCCGTTCAAGCCCTTCTGCGGGGACGGTGCCCCGCCGGAGGGCATTGATGATCCCGATACTCTGCAGTTTCCGGTCGTTCTGTGTATTATCTAAAGACCCAGGCATATATCTCCCCATTCTCTGAGATGCCACGCTTCTCGATTATGCTGATCCCTTCTTCGCCTGCCTTCCTGATAATCTCATTGATGATCCCGGCAACACGCCTCGTGCCGAGAAGAGATCTGAGTTCCATCTCGGTGGTTTCAGTATGTTCCCTGATGAATGCTGCAGCCTTTTGCTCTTTTCCGGTGAGCATCAGCCTCTCCCAGATCGGCACCTCTTCAGGAACCACATCCTCCTGCATCCGCTGTATCACCGGCCTTTCAGAGAGTGCATGATCTTTTGCCTGCGAGAGGAGGGGGATAAAATCCCCTATTCTGATCGAGGAGGGATAACAGGGCATCATATCAAGCCCGGTCAGGCAGTGCTCCTTGCATGCCTGGTAATCTCTTCTCTCAAGCGCATCGGATGCCGCATAGAGGGAGGCGACTGCGAGGATCTCTCTTCCGTTTGCCGTGAGATCCAGGATCATATCCATGAGCTGTTCAATGAGTGCATGGGTGATCTTCATGTTCTGATACAGCTTCTCATCCCCATGCACAATCTCCTCAGCCACCATCTCGAGATCCTCTCCACTCCGGATATGGGAGAGGATATAGTGCATCACCTTCTCAGCCTCACGCCACTCATGATTTCGGGCAGAAAATGCGGCATAGGCAATACCTCCACGGAGAACGTGGCTCCGGTATCCACGGTAGAAGGTATCGCGGGCACGGGTGATATCGCCATAGCGTTCATACATCTCTCCCAGGGATACCAGGCAGACCCATGAAGGGTGGGGCTCGAGGAGATGTCTGATCTCCTCGATGACGGAATCCTGCCCCTTTGTCAACTCAAGGAAGCCGATATACTTCCCGATGATCACCTTCAGCGACTCCGGGTGCTCAAATGACCTGAGCTGTTCTGAAAGGAGCTCTGCATATTCTTCGCCTGCCGCATCCATCTCACCTTTCGCCCTGAGCAGATCGCAGAAAAGAAGGTGGTAAATCGGCTCATCCTGCAGCTTCCTGAGAGAGTGGAGCATTGTAATAGCCTCATCATAGGAGTGAAGCTGTTTTGCAAGCAGCACTGCAGAGAAGAGGAGTTCGATGTCAGTAAACTCCCGGATATACTCTCTATAGCGATCATGGGCCTCTGCCGGATCAATCCGTGCGAGGGCAGATAGCCAGAGGCGGAGATAGATCAGATCGTTCTCCCTGACCCATGCCTCTTCTGCCTCTTCTGCCGCCTCGGTATATCGTTTTGAAGCGATCAATGCCTCGATGTACCCTGGATTTCCTTCTCCTGACGGTTTCATCTGCCAGTATATAGCAATCGCCTCATCAGCCTCCCCGATCGCAACCAGTGACCTGAGAAGGGAGAGGCAATCCAGGGGATTCTGTGAGATCCCGACAAGGGCCTTCTGCACAGGAATGGCACCACGGTGATCCCCCTTCCCGGCAAGAATCCGGGCATACTCCCGGAGGGCCTTTGGGTTACGCTGGTCGAGGCGGATCGCCTCAGCATATTCACCCGTCGCTGCCGGGATATCTCCTCTGCTTCGTAAAACCTCAGCCAGCCCGAGATGTGCCTTTGATGAGCCGGGGATAGCAGCGATGAGATCCCGAAAGGCAGCCTCGGCATCGCCCAGCCTCCCGAGTGCAAGCTGGTTCTCAGCAGCCAGAATCTCAAGCGCAATCTCCTTTGATCCCGAGCAGAGTGCTAACGATTCTTCATATGCTCCTGTCTCGTGGAGGAGAAATGCCTGTTGAATCCGATCTTCCGGTGCCGTATCTTTCATAAAAAACGAACCTTGAGGAGGCCGGTTATCATCGCTATCGAATCGGTCATCCTGACGCTTGATCCACCCCGGTCAGTCCAGCTGATCGGCAGCTCGATGACTTCATATCCGGCATTACGGGCTCTCCAGAGGAGTTCCACATCAAACTCAAAGCCGGTGGATTGCATTGTATCCAGTATGGTCTCGATCAACTCCCGCCGGAATGCCTTTGCACCGCACTGTGTGTCTGCATATGGCAGGCCAAAGAGGATGCGTATCAGGATATTAAAGATCCTGCTCTGAACCCTGCGCACTATCCCCTGCCTGATCGGGATCATTGATTCAGGCATCCATCGTGATCCGATCACGCCATCTGCGTGGTCGAGGTGTGAGAAGATATGATTCATCTCTTCAATGCTGGTTGAGCCATCGGCATCCATAAAACCGATATACGTTCGTGTGGCCTGCTTCATGCCCCTGGCTATGCCACCACCTTTGCCGAGCCGATCAGGAGAAGAGATGCAGGTGATGTCACAGTCAGGATTCTCCATGGTGAACCGGGAGACGATCGAGGCTGTTGCATCGGTCCCATCTGAAATAATGATGATCTCACCGCCAAATCCGATGAGATCGTTGAGGTGGTTGCCTATTCTCTCCTCCTCATTATATGCCGGAATGATAAGGCTGCAATCCTTCTCAGGTACCCTGTCCATGGTGTTATGCATTCAGTGTCGAGACGATCGCTTCACCAAATGCCTTTGCGGCAGTCGGTCCATTGGCAGTAATGATCTTCCCGTCGACAACAACCGGATCATTCTGCAGGGATGCACCCCCCTCCTTCATCGCATAGGTTGAGGCGGGGCTCACAAAGACCGTTGCCTTCTTACCCTTAAGAATACCTGCAAGCGCAAGAACCGCCGGGGAGAGGCAGATGGCGGCCACGACTTTTCCATTCTCATAAAAGTCGCTCACAAGCGCAATCAGCTCCTTGCTGCTCCAGAAGAAGTCCTGAGCACCGAGTCCGCCGATGATCACGATACCATCAAATTCGGCAGCGGATACATCTTCAAATGTCACGGTCGCCTCGACACGATCCCCCATCATCCCTACACACTCACCGATCTGTGTGGATCCGATGACTGTTTCTACTCCCTTTGCCTGGAATATCTTCATCGGCTCGCTCAGTTCTTCATCACGGAACCGATCAGGTGCAACTGCTACCAAGAGTTTCATGTATACTGGTATCAGAAACAATCACATTAAGGGTTTTCACCGTTCAGCAGACCGGACCGGTTCCTCAAGCATTTCAGAGTTTACAATTCCGGTTGATCGGAAGGAGCATCCATCTGCTTTCTGAGGATCAGGCGGTCAATACCCGGCCCGAAGTAGTCGGGCTCAAATGAATCATCAATAAATCCAAGGGAGCGATAGAGGGGGAGAGCCGCATGGTTTTCTGGTGAGACCGAGAGAAGTACCTGCGCAACACCCATCTCTTCGAATGTTGTGAGGAGCTGATCCATCAACCTCCGCCCGATCCCGTTTCTTTTATTGTGTTCTGCTACCTGGAGCCGGAGGATCCATCCTGTATCAGGGGAAGAGCCGACGATGGATCCGATGGTATAACCGGCGATGTCGTCATCTGCCGTTGCGATGAAGAATGTATCGCCTGCAATCGCCTGCATCTGCCGTATAAAGACATATGCGCCATAAAGAGAGCCTGAACTCCGCTCTTCCATCCGGCTGATCTCTTCACAATCTCCCGCTTCAAACCTGCGAATGGTGATCATAGTATATTGATGGTAGCTGTATGAAAAAAGAGAAGTGAATTATCTCCGCCTGTAGGCGATGAGCACTGCCGCGCCGACTGCGCCAGCAAGAACTGCCAGGATCGATACCGGTGAGGGCTGGGGCTGCGTTGTTGCAACCGGCTGGAGGTTTGCATGAAGTTTGACGGTCTCTCCGGCTGCCGGCCAGTCAGTGATCTGTGAGGTGAAGTCAGAATACCCACTCATCGACACACGGTATGTCTGATAGGGGGTGGCTGTTGTGTAGACCTGCACGGTCAGCTCACCATTTGCAATGGTGCCTTTGTAGTCATTGTCAAAGTAGACGCTTGCGCCATCGACATTTGCATAGACGGTGTACCAGCCGATACTTCCGCCGATCGGTGGGGAGGTCGGGGTTGGCTGGGCAGGCTGCAGGGTGGCATACAGTGTCACCGTCTCGCCCATAGCTGGATAGTGTGTAATCTGGCCTGTATAGGGTGTATAACCTTCTTTTGTCACCATGAAGTTGGTTACTGGTGTTCCGGTGGTGAAGTACTCAACATAGAGTTTCTGATCCACCGTCTGCCCCTTGTATTCTCCTCCAAAATAGACATCGGCTCCATCGACATTGCTGCTGATGAGGAACCACGCCTTGTCTCCTCCCACCATCGCCGAGGCGGCAGGGAGGATCACCGCGATTGCGATGATCAGTGCCAGGAAATGCTTGATTGTAACCATTTGAATTCCCATCTTGTCAGAAGGTGTTGAATATATAAAAATATGGTGTCGAAATACTTATGCCAGGCTGAAGGCGACTCATAGATGATGAATTATCTTGAACGCCTGAAACTCGATTCAGATCAGGCGAATCCGTTTTTTCAGATGATGGGTGTCACTGTCATCTCATTTGCAGAAGGGCATGCCAATCTTTCGATGGAGATTTTACCAACGATGCATAATGGTGTCGGATGGCTCCAGGGAGGCATCTTCGTTGCACTTGCCGATGAAGCGATGGCGCTTGCCCTCTATACGGTGCTCACCGAAACCGAAGGGATTGCCACCATCTCCGAATCGACCAGTTTTCTCCGGGGAGCACGGGATGGAATGATTGTTGCGCGCGGATGGGTGGTCCGGCGTGGACGGAGGATTGCTTTTACAGAAGCTGAAGTGCGGAGAGGCGATGAATCAGGTGAAGTCCTTGCCAGGACGACCGCATCCTTTGCCATCGTCTCAAAAATGTGATCCCACAGATATCCCCCCCATTACCAACCGATGCGAAGGATAATAGTTTGAGAAAAGAGACGGATCTAAAGCGGGGATCTCTCTTGAAATATATTGTTGTTACCGGAGGGGTGATGAGTGGTCTTGGAAAAGGTATCACTGCCGCCTCAATTGGACGTATCCTGAAGAACCGGGGTTATATCGTAACTGCGGTGAAGATCGATCCATATCTCAATATCGATGCGGGCACGATGAATCCTGCACAGCATGGCGAGGTTTTCGTCCTTCGTGACGGTGCGGAGGTCGATCTTGATCTTGGGAACTATGAACGATTCATGGATATCGAACTCACCTCGGATCACAATATCACCACCGGTAAAATCTACCGGACCGTCATCGAGAAAGAGCGGCATGGGGATTATCTCGGGGAGACGGTCCAGATCATCCCTCATATCACCGATATGATCAAAAGCCTGATCCGGTCTGCTGCTGAAAACTGGAGGACAAACGGCGACCCGGCAGATGTCTGCATCGTCGAGGTTGGGGGAACCGTCGGCGATATCGAGAGTATGCCGTTTCTGGAGGCGGTTCGGCAGATGCATGGCGAGTCTGCACCCGGTGACTTTATCCTCGTGCATGTCACGCTCATCCCGGCAGATTCCATGGGTGATCTCAAGACAAAACCGACCCAGCATTCGGTGAAGGCGCTCAGGGAACTCGGGTTGTATCCTGATGTGATCGTTGGGAGAAGCGAACTGCCGGTCGGGGTCAATACCAAGCGGAAGATCTCAGCGTTCTGTGATGTACCGGAACGGGCGGTGATCAGTGCCACAACCGCACCCGACACATATCATGTCCCGATGGAGCTTGAGAAAGAGGGGCTTGCAGATGTCCTGATGGATCTCCTCCAGCTGGAGGTGCATTCCCTCTCAACTGACTGGTACCGTCTTGTAACCAGGGAATATACCAGCAGAATCACCGTTGCCATCGTCACCAAGTACGGGATTGAGGATGTCTATATGAGCATCAAAGAGGCACTGAAGCATGCAGGGCGCTCCCTCTCGACTGAAGTGAATATCAGGTGGATCGATGCCGAGGATTGTGAAGATTCTGCCTTCAATGAGGTTGACGGCATCCTGATCCCCGGCGGATTCGGGACACGCGGTATCGAAGGAAAGATCTCCGCAATCCGCTGCGCTCGCGAGGAGAAGATCCCGCTCCTCGGCCTCTGTCTCGGCTTCCAACTGGCAGTTGTCGAATATGCACGGAATATCGCAGGGATCAGTGACGCGATCAGCGCAGAGATTGGTGAGGGAACTCATGTCATCACGATCCTCCCTGAACAGGAGGATGAGGTTGATCTCGGTGGAACGATGCGGCTTGGAGACTATCCGGTTGCAATCACCCCGGGCACCATTGCGGATCGGATCTATAATGCTGCTGAAGTGATCGAGCGGCATCGCCACCGTTATGAGGTGAACCCGGAGTATATACCGGTGCTGGAAGAACATGGCCTTATCTTCTCGGGGAGAAACGGAAACCGGATGGAGATCCTGGAGATATCCGATCACCCGTTCTTCTTTGCGACACAGTTCCATCCCGAGTTCCGGTCACGGCCAACACGGCCGTCACCCCCGTTCCTCGGGTTTGTAACAGCATGTAAGGCAGTAAAAAAGACAACATAGGTGACAACCATGGTAAATGCACAAAAATTTATCGAAGAGGCAGTTGAGGAGATAAAAGTAGCTGCAGCGGACGGCCATGTTGTCATGGCACTCTCAGGCGGTGTCGACAGCTCGGTCTGTGCAGCACTTGCGGCACGGGCAATCGGGGATCGTCTGATCCCGATCTATGTGGATACCGGCCTGATGAGGAAGGGTGAGAGTGCCCGGATAAAGCAGCTCTTTGGGTCAATCAACCTCAAGACCGTGGATGCTTCAGATACGTTCTTCACCGCGCTCAAAGGGTTCATCGATCCTGAAGAGAAAAGAAAGGCGATCGGAGAGCGTTTTATCCGTATATTCGAGCATGAAGCAAAGGAGACCGCAGCCGAATATCTCCTCCAGGGAACCATCTACCCCGACAGGATCGAGAGTGAAGGCGGAATTAAAAGCCACCACAATGTCGGAGGAATGCCGCTTGATATCCGGTTCAAAGGAGTTATCGAGCCGCTCCGCGACTTATATAAGGATGAGGTGCGGGTTGTTGCAGGTGCGCTTGGCCTGCCTCCAGAGATCCAGCACAGAATGCCGTTCCCCGGACCGGGGCTCGCTGTCAGGGTGCTCGGGGAGGTAACGCCCGAGAAGGTTGCGATTGTTCGGGAGGCAAACAACATCGTCGAGGAAGAACTGATCGAGACCTACTCCCCCTGGCAGTGCTTTGCCGCCCTTATCGGGCTTGGAACCGGTGTGAAAGGTGATGTCCGTATCCATGGCTGGATCGTCTCGGTGCGTGCGGTAAATTCCCGCGATGGTATGACCGCAGATCCCCTCCGCCTGCCCTATGAGACCCTTGATCGGATCGCATCCCGCATCACCTCGGAGATACCCGGGGTGGCACGGGTCGTCTATGATGTGACTCCAAAACCCCCCGCAACAATAGAATATGAGTGAGTACCTATGAACGATTACAAGAGCCTTGATGCCCGGTACTACATGCCTGCCTTCTCCCGGACGATGATGATCCGGCGTGGGAAGGGATGTACTGTCTGGGATGCTGACGGACGTGAGTATCTTGATTGTGTGGCTGGTATTGCCGTCTGTAGCACCGGCCATTGCCATGACCATGTTGTCGAGGCGATCTGCGGGCAGGCCAGGGAGCTGATCCACTGCTCAAACCTCTACTATGTTCCCGGCCAGGCAGAGTATGCAGAGCGGCTGGCAACGGCTACACGGATGGCGCAGGTATTCTTCTCAAACTCCGGTGCAGAAGCAAATGACGCCGCACTGAAACTTGCACGTGTTGCAACAAAGCGAAAAGAAACAGTCGCCTTTATCCATGGATTCCATGGACGAACGATCGGATCACTTGCTGTTACGCATAAGCCTGCAATCCGCGAACCATTCGGCCCTCTTGAGCCGAAATGCAGCTTTGTTGAGTACGGCGATCTCGATGCACTCAGAAAAGCAGTTACCACCGATACTGCCGCAGTCATCCTTGAACCCGTCCAGGGTGAAGCGGGTGTCATCATCCCGCCGGAAGGATTCATCGAGGGTGTCAGGGAGATCTGCGATGAGAAGGGTGCCCTCTTAATCGCAGATGAGGTGCAGACCGGCATGGGCCGGACAGGCACCTGGCTTCGGATGCACCAGACGAAGGTGATGCCCGATATCGTCTCACTGGCAAAAGGGATCGCATCCGGGTTCCCGATGGGGGCAATTGCTGCGCGTGAGGATCTTGCATTTAAGAAGAGCGAGCATGGCAGCACCTTTGCGGGCGGCCCCCTGGCGATGGCTGCTGCAATGGCGACGATGGATGTCATCGAGCCGATCCTCCCGGAGATTGCAGGGAAGGGGAAGCGGTTTGCTGAAGCACTGGCGAAATGGAATCCCCGTGTCTGTGGGCTGATGATCGGCATCACCGTCGGCGAAGTGGAATGCCCGAAGATCCAGCAGCTCTGTCTCGATCGCGGGGTGCTGGTCAATTGTGCCGGAAACGGCAATCTCCGGCTTGTCCCACCCCTGATCATCTCGGAGAGCGAGATCGATCATGCCGCAGGAGTTGTCAATGAAGCCCTCACCGAGGTCCTTGGTTAGATCCTGCTTTCTGGACGGGGGATATGTCTTTGCTGAAAAAGCAGAGGATATTGCAGCGAAGTACGGATTTTCTGAGGTGGCACGACTCGCCTCAAACGAAAATCCCTCCCCTCCTTCTGATGCGGCACAGGCAGCAGCAGCAGAGGCCATCCTCTCCTGCAACCGCTACCCCGGCACCACGCATGAAGAACTGATCGAAAAACTACAGGAGATCTATGGCTCGTACCCGGTTGTCGCCGGTGCGGGGATGGATGGTGTCATCGAGACGGTTGTCCGGGCACTCGTCACCTCTGGCGATTCGGTGGTTATCTCCTCCCCCACCTTCTCCTTCTATGGTCTTGCCGTCACCGCACAGGGAGGGATGGTCGAATATGTGCCGAGGGGTGCCTCCTATGCAGTCGATCCACAATCATTCATTGCGGCTGCATGGGATGCGAAACTCTCCTTCATCTGTTCCCCGAATAACCCCACGGGAACGGTGAGCCCGCCTGAGGATATTGCGTACATCCTCGAGAATATCAACGGCATCCTCTTCCTCGACAATGCATATGTCGAGTTTTCAGATGTTGATTACCTGCCGTTACTGGGCAGGTATGAGAACCTGATCATCGGGAGGACGATGTCGAAGGTCTACGGGCTTGCCGGGTTCCGGGTCGGGTATGCGTTTGTTCCTGAATGGTTCAGACCCTGCTATTTGCGGGCGGAGACGCCGTTTGCACTGAATGCAGTCTCTGAGGCTGCCGCCGTTGGTGCACTATCGGATCCTGCCTATGCTGATCGCTACATCGCCCATGTTACACGGTGGCGGAGACGCTTCAGTGAAGAGATCCCCTATCCGGTTGCACCGGGCGGGGCGAACTTTGTGATGATCGATCTTGACCCCCTGACCGGGGGGGAGGCGATGGATGCACTGGCGAAGAAGGGTGTGCTGGTCCGGTCATGCGAGAGCTTCCCCGGCCTTGGAGAGAGCTTCATCAGGGTTTCGATCGGTGCTGACTGGGAATGTGAACGATTCCTCTCTGCGATTGTGTCACTATGATGATCGGCTTAACCGGCGTTCCCGGAACCGGAAAAACAACCGTTGCGGATATCCTTGAGCAGCGAGGGGTTCATGTCGTCCGCATCAATGACACAATCACCCCCTATATCCTCGGAAGGGATCCCGATCGTGATACGATAATCATCGATGAAGAGCTATGGGCAGAGGAGTTCCGGCCGGTTGATGGCGTGGTGGAAGGCCATCTTGCCCATCTCCTCCCCTGTGACCAGGTGGTGATCCTCAGGTGCGATCCGGACGTGCTTGTCGATCGGCTGATTCTGCGGGGATACTCTCCTGAGAAAGCCGAAGAGAATGCCCTTGCAGAAGCGCTTGACAGCACCCTCATCGAGGCTCTCGAGAACCATGATCCAGAAGTGATTTATGAGTTCGAGACGACAGATACAACGAGCGAGACAGTTGCTGACTTTGTTCTGGATGTCAGGGCGGGAGATGCCTCCCCCTCACATGGCACCTGTGACTGGTCCCTCTATCTCATGAACCGGATGCCATGACCCTGGACCAACTCCGCCCTCAGATGACCGGGATTGTCACCCCGGTTGCACGGCTCTCGATACGCCTCGGCCTCACCCCGAACACCTGCACGGTACTCGCACTTATCGCGGCAATGGTTGCCGGAACTGCCTTCTGGTACCGCGAGATCGGCCTCGGCGTCATCTTCGTCGCCGTAAATGCTTTTTTTGATGCTATAGATGGTGCAATTGCCCGCGAATCCGGATCTGCCGGTGTGAAGGGCGATTTCCTGGATCATGTGCTGGACCGGTATGCCGATATCATCATCATCATCGGGATCTTTGCCGGAGGGTTTGCCTCCTGGGAGGTCGGCGTCTTCGCCCTCACCGGTGTATTGATGTCCTCATATCTTGGAACCCAGGCCCAGGCGGTCGGGGTGGGCCGGTACTATGGCGGGCTCCTCGGGAGGGCCGACCGGCTGGTGCTGATCCTGCTTGCTGGGATTGCGGATATTCTCCTCCCGGCAGGACTCTTCTCATGGACCTTCCTTGGAATAATGCTCCTGCTCTTCGGCTTCCTCGGCCATATCACCGCAATCCAGCGTTTCCGTTTTGTCTGGCGGGAGCTGAACCGTTCAGAGTGATCATCGCCTGGTAGATGGCGATGATCTGCTGCACCTCAAGGACGGTCCGCTCTTCAATCGCTCTGGTCCTGCCGGAGTCCATCATCTCCCAGACAATACCGCCACCAGCTTTTGTCTCATCGCCGATGAACCGCTTCAGGAGATCGGTATGGGTGACCGGGTGCGGGATCGGATGGCGCTCCCTCAGGTACCCGATCCCGGCAGATGCGAGGTCGAGCACCCGGCAGCAGCAGAAGGTCTCGTAGAGGTCTTCTGGAGGAGCGATGCTGTTGATGAGTGCACGCGAGTAGAGGAAGGGAATGTCAAAGGTTCCGATCCCAACACCTGCTATGATCAGATCTGCTTCGTGCTTCTCTTTCCCTTCCAGTGTCGCCCACGCTTGTTGAAAGAGACTATAGATTGCTGCCAGGAGATCCCGCTCGGATTCATATTCCCAGACCCAGTCTCCCTGTATCTCGGGTGAGTCGATCTGAAACGGGTTGCAGCAGCTGAATGCACCCCCGATCAGATACACTCCCGGGAGATGCGGGTTTGCGGCAAGTGAGGGGACCCTCGGCCTGTTCCGGAGCGGTTCCGGGACATATGCCTCAAGGTCGAAGAAGAGGATGGTGGTTTTTTCCGGGTTCAGTCGTGCCAT